>Ga0209518_1002175_pt1 | contig 18955 bp, 20 predicted proteins | sample RifGroB1_FD_183993 | JGI IMG/M metagenome (GOLD analysis project Ga0209518, IMG submission 183993) | Groundwater microbial communities from Rifle, Colorado, USA - Groundwater B1 (SPAdes) (version 2) | ecosystem: Environmental > Aquatic > Deep subsurface > Groundwater | place: Rifle, Colorado...
AGTTTTAATTCAAATTTCTAATGGAAACTGTGGCGGGGGAGATAACTTCAAACCCGCTTCCTTAGATTAAATTCAAATTTTGAAGGGAAACTATAATGGCTATCGTACAGTATTGGATAGGAACGCACGGGCCGTTTGAATATGAAGATACAGATGCGGAACATGACTATCCAGAGCAGATGGCTAGGAAGCAGGACGTTGCAGATGGTATGACAGTAATGGCTGATAGTGTTGAAGAAGAGATTTTGTACGGCTTAAGTGCGAACGCCGGAACAAGTGATGATGCGTCTAGATCTGATCATACCCATGGAAGTCCGGAGTATCCATCTAGATTTCCGCTGGAAGGTTCTGATTATAGTGAGTTCGAAGCCAGTGGGACTTTGAAGTTTAATGGCGCCGCAACAACTTGGGATGATATAAACGAGTCGTTGCAATCTTTGAGATCAGTTGGTGTAACGGTTCTGGATGATATCGTAGTAGATAGCAACACATTCAGAGCGTTCACCGGAACTGGAGTTCAAGCGCAGTTCGCAGAGGGCAGCACAGAAATCTTGCATCCATATAAAGAAGGTTCTTCGATTGAGCCTCATGTCCATTGGATGCCTGAGGACGCAAATACCGGAGATGTGAAGTTTACGCTAGGATATAGATGGTGGAACAAGAATGGTGTTATGCCAGCTGAGACTTTGATATCAGTTGTACAAGCCGCTCCGGGTGTGGCGTTTCAATCTTTAAAAGCCAGCTTTCCTATAATCGATGGAACTGGTAAAGAGCACGGAAGTAGATTTGTATATCGAGTTATCCGCGATCCAGCTGATGCGGCGGATACCTATGAGCATCATGCCGTAGGCCTGGATTTCGGAATTCACTATGAGAAAGACACAACAGGGAGTAGGACGGTTTCAACTAAATAGGAGGCTGTATGAATCTCGCTGAACTAATCGAAGAGTTCAAAGAAGCCTCAGGGCGGATTGATTTAGATGATGCGACAATAATCAAGCATATAAATCGAGGATCTCGATTGCTGGATAGAAGATCGAAGAGGGAGAAAATAGAGAGCCGGGCTCATGCTGCTTTACAGCCGGGAGTCTTTGTTCTTACAACTGATCCCGATCTACGAACTGTGAAGAGTGTCTGGGCTGCGACGAGCTCAACCAGATGGCAGATCGGGGAAATTAGTTTGCTGGAGATGAGAGACTTTTATAAAGAAAGTCCTCATAACGTTGCACCAGGGATGGTTGATTATTACGCTCAGACCTCGGTTACACTAGGTCCCGGCGGACCTGTTGATGGAGCAAATCCCAGCGCAGAGTTCTGGCCTCAGTGGTCTGCGGACCTTATGTTTAATAACAGTAGTGGGCATAGGGGTATGCTGGTTTATCCAGTACCATCTGAAATAACCGTAATCGAGATCATTGGTAACTACTATACACCAGCTCTCCAAGATGAGATCGGCTATAGGAAAAACTGGTGGAGCGTTAATCACGGGCAGCTTCTCATTCAGGCGGCTCTGATAACTCTCGACGCAAATTACAGGAATACGAACGGAGCTAAAGAGCTTTATGCCTTTATAGATGAGGAACTCAGAGAAATCTTCTACGACGATATCGAAGATGGATTATATCAATCAACTGCAATGGGAGGATCAGAGTATGGAATTTATAGGCGATACTGAGTTGATGGAATTTAATAGGCATGAGCTTGATAGAATCTTAGCTCGCATGGAGAATCATATTATTGAAAAGGTTCTTTGCTCCATCCCTGATATGATTAATCATCTTGCGAAGCGCGCCGAGATGATGAATGAAATCTATAGGGAGTTGTTCAAAGAATGTCCGGAGTGCAAAGAGGATAAAGAGCTTCTATCTTCGGTTATACAGAAAGTAGAAGGCGAGAATATAGGTAAGAGTCCGGCGGAAATCTTTAAGCTAGTTCCATCTGAGTATCGAAAAGCTAAAGGGCTGATGAATAACCTAGGTAATGTCGATCTATCGAAGTTAAACGAAACAGTAAATGGGATTCTTTAAAGGAGATTTCTATGAGACGCTTGCAGACCACTACAGTAGAAGAACAGATCGGCGAGCTTGATGCGCTTGTGGATTCTTTGGTTAGGAAACCCAGAAGGGAGATTACGAATATAGTTTGTAAGATTCCCGGAGGTTGTTTGTTAGAACCAGTTGTGAGTGGGACTAAAGTTTTCCTGGGCTTCTTTACTATTGCGGGTTCTTTAGATAATCTTATTCTCCAGCTTCCAGAGGTCAAACCTTGTTCGTTGGTTGTCGAAGCGGTTACGGATTCGATAACTAATATTGTAAGCTTCGAAGTTAAGAAGGGAACAAATAAGATCGATGGCCCGATCGAACTGAAGAAGAATACAAAGATCTCGATAACTATCAATACAGATAACCCGATATCTTCCGCCTTGCTCGGCTACACATTCACTCCAGAGGTCAAAAATGAGACAGTATAGATTCGACTATGGGGATATTTTCAAAACTGGATTGGTTTCAAACGAGAGGGCGAGGGGTTTTGTAAGGTTGCAGAATCTATACCCTTGGGACGGTGAGCTCAGGTATTGGGATAGACCTTCGGTGATTGAAGCGAGCGATAGCACAAGTCAAATCTTCAGAATCGGCCTCAATAGTTATCGATGCGGAGCTCTTGGGGTTGAGAGATTAGTTGATGGGGCGTATGTCTTTGTTGTGAATCTCTTGAGTTATGCCTCCTGGAGCTGCCTGAACTATATCAAGTTCGGGATTTTGACTGATGGAGTTAATCAGGTTTTCGTAGACTCGAACGGGGACTGTTCTTTAGAGTCGGAAGTTATCTTGCCGAAGGCGCTCTCCAGCTGCGATCTAAACGGGCAAGCTATTGTAGGCGGTCTAGATGGAACGTGGAACAATCTGGATAGTACCTTCGTAGCTTGGAGCAAGATCGGTAAGGTTGATTTTACGGTAGATAAGAGTAACGAAGCTGGGTTTCATAATCCAGATATCGGGGTTGTTAAGTCTGTTCTACAACTTGCCAAGGATTTTGTTGCCCTGGGAGAGTCCGGCGCAGCGATCTATAGTCCAGTTGTTCAGACGTTTGGATACAGGAAGATTCCATGTACGGGAATTTCTAGTACGCTTTGCGCCACGAGTAATAGGACTGAGCTATACTTTGTAGATAAACTCGGAGATCTTTACAATGTCGAAGCTAATCGAGGGTTTACAAATCTTGGTTATAGATGGCTCTTTAAGGGCAAGTCTATCAAGTTGCATTGGGCGGAATCTGAGAATGAACTTCGAATAGTTGTGGATAACTCAAAGACTTTTATCTTGAACAAGTATGGAATGTATGAAACTAATTTGGTTATCCTCGGGAGTTCGATAGGCGGCCTTTGTAGTGTGTTTGGTTCTCAGACTGTTGGCGATGCTTACTTTGAAACAAACGACGATGATGCGAATGTTCCAGGTTTAAAGTCTGTTAGCGAGGTTTATGTCAATGACAGTTCATTGGCCGATAAAACTATTTCGATCCTTGCAACTGCTGGTCGGAAGGTCAATCGTTCACGCGAACAATTAGTTAGCCATCTCGGTATCGTTGTTCCGAACATAACAGTTGATCGATATCGAATAGGATATAGGGTTAGTAACTATTTGAGCGGCTCGATATCTGGATTAGTAACTCAAACAGTTAAGACAGATGGCCGCTTTGGGAAAGGCTATCAATCTAGTAACATGCCCATTGGAGGTTAGGGATGCTTATAAAACTATTACCGAGTCAAATAGCGAAGATGTGGGACGTAGTTAGGTATGGCCTTGTTCGAACTTGGCCGATCGGAACCGAAGAGAGTAGTGAGCGAGTTCAAGATGTTCTTCGGAATCTCTTGACTGAAACTGTCCAGTGTTGGATCGCGAAAGAAGATGAAGAGTTTGTTGGATTCTTGTTAACAAAGATAAACATCTGTGATGTGACGGGCTCGAAGAGTTTAAACGTAATGAGTGTTTTCGGTTTCCGAGTTGTGCCGGATGAACAGTGGATTGCGGGGATGGAACAGTTGGTGGATTTTGCAAGGGTTAATAATTGCAAGTTTATAACAGCTACGTCAGATAATGCAAAGATTCTAAGTCTTCTTAATCGCTTCAACTTTAAGTCCACGCAATTCTTGAGCTTGGAGGTATAAGATGGGAAGTGGCGGCGGAAGTGCGAGCGGGAAGACAGATTTTCCGGAGTACATGAAGAATTACCATCACGACATGTTGAATAAGAGTGAGACTGATTTTTTTGTTATATCCGTTGTGGATGCCTTTAATGCTGCGGCGAGCGGGAACAGTCCTTATTTTAATTACATCAGTAATCAAATGACGGCTGAGAAGATGTTCTTTGCAACCGGTAAGGCTATTAGTGATGCTGCTTATGCGAAGCCATTCGACATTCTTGCGGCTCTTGCGAACTTTAACTTTGTAAATAGTGTTTCCGACAAACAAGTTCTCGCTTCGACAGATGATTACATAGCCGACCTAATTGCTGCGCAGACAACAACTATGGACGACGAGATCGAGATTGGCATAGGCCCAAAGATGCACGCCAACGCTCGAGATATCGGAATGGTTATGAGTTCGGCTTATGCAATCAGTGAGGTTCTTATACAAGATTCGAAGCTGAAAGCTCTGGCGAAGACAAGACTGGAAGTAGAGGCACTAGCCATTCAGCGTATGGACTTAGCACTTCGATTCACTATCAGCGAGAGTCAATTTAAACAACTGGTCGTGACCACAACTGCGGACCTGACTAAATACTATCATGCGATAAAAGCCGAGGTGGATGATACCAACGCGGAGTTTATTGCGAAGGATCTTCTCTGGGACCTAAAGCTTTTTCAATATGCATCTAATCCACTCGGCGCGATCAACGGCTCCGCGCTCTCGACGGACAGTGGCAAAGGTTCGAAGGCGGCCAGCGCAGTAGCCGGAACAATGGGAGGTGCAGCGATGGGAGCTTATGTTGGCGCGCAGATGGGTTCTGGCGGCGGCCCTTGGGGAGCGGTCATAGGTGGCGTGGTTGGACTGGCTTATGGTCTCTTATCATAAGTTTCAATTCAAATTTTGAATTCAAAGGGGATAGCTATGGGAATCTTTGATGCGCAGGTCGTAGGTAATCCGATGTTCGCAGCTCCGGCGCAGGGACCTACTGGGCCGATTGTGGATAGTTATAAGCAGCCCAACGGAGGTATGCCAGCGCTTAAGTTGGCACCGGAACTGAGTCCGGCCATGTCAGCTGGAGCGAGTTCGCCAAGTTTTAATCCGATGAATCTTATTTCGCTCGCCGGCATGGTTGCAGGAGCACTTGCACCTAATACTGCAGGAGCTAGAGTTGGGCAGGTCGCAGCGCAAGGAGCGCAGACACAGCTGATGGCGGACGCCCAGCTGAAGAGAGATAACGACTATCGGAAGTTTCTCACTGAGGCGCTCAAATTCCACACTCCGGCGGAGATAGGAGCTCTTGCGAATCAGCAAGTTGGAAATCAAGGATACTGGAATCCCGCCAACGGTATTGGAAATCCTTACGTAGAGCCGCCGAAAGGTAACGGGACAGGGGGTGCCTAAGATGGCGATTACTAATGTAGTTGCACCGAACATAATGCAGAATGTTAATCAGCCTCTTCCAGATAACCTTCGAGTCATGCCGAAGCCTATCATAGGTGGGGCGGATTTAAAAGCTATCACCGATCAACATCAGCAGGTTTATAGCCAGGCGATGAACTTCGGAAGAATGAACCCGGATGTTATCTTGCAAGCCCTCGGCAACGGGGGTTCGCTTTCTAGTTCGTTCGGCTTCAATAGTGCAAGCGATGTTGCAGGTTTGACGCCGGATCAACTTATGGCGTTGACTCAAGGGAGAGGAGTTGATAAGAGTTTGAATAGTGCTCAAGGTGTTTTTGATGCAGTTACAGGAGCGCCTGAAAAGAGGGCGATGATGTTGCAAAGTGCGGATAGGCGGTATAATGTAGATAGCCAGATGCTAGCTCAGCAGAACTCTCAAGACTTGCAAGCGCAAAATGCTAATGCGGGTAATCAGATTCAGCTAGGCTCCAGTCAGGCGCAGCTAGATCAAGGTGCGCAGATCGCTAACGCTGGATTTGCGAATCAGTCCAGTTTGCAAGCACAACAGATCGCGAGCAACGAGAAGATTGCAGCGGCGCAGAACGCTAGGATGGTAGATAGTCTTAAGTTCCAGATGCAGGCGCATAGAGAGAATCTTAAGTTGCAGAAAGATTCAGCGCTTGCGCTTAAGAATTTCGATCGCTTGGATAAAGCCTCGAATAGTTTGATTGGCGTCCTAACTTCCAAAGACCCATCCGAGATGAATGCGGCAATGGCTAACAACATTCTTCTCCAGCATCCGGAGCTGAATCAAGATGGGACTTATTACGAATATGAGAAGCCGTGGTTTGGATCTAATGGCCTAGCACCTAAGAAACTTACGCCTCATGTAATCACGCAACAAGAATCAAGCATCGCAGGAGTTCCCGCCGGCACACAGATCTGGCTGAAACCAGATGGTTCGATATTCTCACTTAAGAAATAGGAGCTACGTTTATGACCTTAAACATAGGAGCGAAACTGAACACTGGTGAAGCGGCCCAGATAGGTTCTCCTACTTTGGCTGGAGGGGTAGGTTCAACAGGGTTGAATGTGGGAGTTAAGTTAGGCGTGTTGCCGGAACCTGCCGGCGATAATGAGTTTATTAATACTCTTAGTGATTTCGGCCAGGCAGTTTCGAATCCGGTAGATCTTATCGGCGGAACTATGAGGGCGGGTTTTGAACAAGCTATCGGAGGATTTCAGCAGAAGTTTGCAGAGCGGCAGATTATTGACGCGACTCGAGGTTTAAAGCCGTTAAGAACTTTTGCAGGGATAACAGAAGATGACCCTCTCGCTAATGCAGAAGGCTACCAAGCGGGCATGAAGGCGCTTCAAGATAGCGCACAGGCCGGACAAGATTTGTACGCGGAAGGTAAGGCGCTTGACGCTGGGCTTAGAGAGGCCTTTCCGCAGAAGTCTTATCTCGGAGGCATTGCGCGTGGGGTAACTAGTAGTATTGGTTTTCAGTTGCCTACTATGGCCGCAGCTATTATCAACCCAGCGCTTGCCGTCCCGTTATCTGCTGCCATGTTCTTTGCTACAAGCGGGCAGAAGTATGGTGAACGCAGATCAGATGGATTCGATATTGAAACTTCGCAAAGTGATGCAAACTTTCACGGCGTAACCGAGATGCTTACCGAAGCCGGAGGAGCTTACTTTATGGGTAAGTTCTTCAAGGCCGCTAAAGAAGGTTTGCCGATACTGAAGCCGTTTGTGAAAGAGTTAGTTAGTGAAGTAGTTGGTGAAAGTGCGGCTACTACGTTGCAAGGCTCTAATGATTTTATCCGAGAAGATAAAGCTAACAAACTTACGGATTACATTCTATCGAAGCGGCACGTATACGATCAGATAGATACTCTAGCTAGTGTTCTCATGCAAACTGGGGTAACCGGCGGAGTTGGGCAGGTTCTCAAGTTTGATTCGAGGAGGAGAGCTGAAGGGCAGATTAAGAAGATTGACGGGCTTATTGAGTCGCTTAAGCAATCCGGAGATGCTGGGATTGAGTTAGAAGATGGAACTCGGATATCTTTGGGCGAGCTTCGTAGAAGTCAGGAAGAAATCAAGAAAGAATTTGGATTAAAGCTTGATGCTCCTACCGAATACGTTGCGCCGACTATCGAAGATATACAGCCGGATATGATAGATATCGCGGCGAACGTAGCGGAGATGGTTGAAAGTCCTGTGTTCTCGACCACTGAGCAGGCAGCTAATCTAGCGAGTCGGATTACTCAGTTGGAGAACGAACTAACTGCGTTGAACATTGACCCAGTTACGGCAAGTCCGGAAATCTTGGAGCAAGGTTCTAAGTTGCAGAAGTCTATCAGTTATAACAAGGCTAAGTACTCGACGTTGATGGATGATCTTGGTGGAGAGAGTTCTAGCTTAGCTGAACCGAAAATAGATTCAATTCAAATTTCTAATTTAAACTTGGTCGATAGTACCAAGATTATCAAAGACATGGAAGATCATTTTGCTAATCCAGATAGCGGAGACTCAACTGTTTATAGTAGCCCAAGTATGTTGGCGCATGGAAATCTTGTCGAGGACCTTCTCCTTTCAAGTGGAATCAAAAGTAAGGTGGCTGTTCTAAACTATGACGAGATCGCTGGGAGTGAGATCAAAGGCGATCTCGGTGAGGCCGTAGGCAGGTTAGATGTTACACAGAACTACGGGGTGGTTAAAAGAGTTGTAGACGAGAACGGAGCTTCTAGATACATAGCAGTTGTGAATAGCAAAGAGATTGCGAAGGCGGGTAAAGGTAGCGAAGCGCGCTTACTAGAGGCAACTCTCCACGAAGCATTCGGGCATGTAGTTGTAGGCGAGCGCTACGCTTGGGCGGATGAGGCAACTAAGGGGGCATTAGAAAAAGATTTCATGCGCTTCACTAAGCTTCCGGCGGACCAAGCTATAAAGGCCTTCTACCCTTTGAAGACTGGCGAAATAGCGATTGGACTTCCGGAAGGCATGAGCGAGAGAACTCAGTTTAAAGAATGGCTTGTGAATGGCGTTGTCAAGTGGTCCACTTCCGAAGCGGCTCCGATTGGTTTAGCTAATAAGTGGTTTAAAAAGCTGGCGGATGTTTTCAAGAAAGCGTTTAAGAAAGAAGGCGCAGAGCAGACTCCTGAGTCGATTAGGAATTGGATGAATAGTATGTTTGATGCTTCTCGACTGGTTGATAAAGTCGAACAGCCGATGAAGATAGTCGAACCTCATGGCGGTTATAAAAAGCTTTCGATAGCGAAACAGATTGAGAAGATCAAAGGAGTTGTTTCGGAAGAAGAACTTAAGGCGTATGAGATTGGTAAGATCGAAGGCAAAGATGAAAAGACTCTTGGTGTTTATAGAAAAGATAAGGACGGGAATAAAGTTCTTGTTAATCAATTTACTTCGTCGAGTCGGTCCAGTGCGCAGAGGGAAGCGAATCTATTTAAGTACGCCCACGCTTTGGCAAGTCGAGGCCTGAGTGAGCCTTTGTCTTCGAGTGGTGCGCGGGTTAAGTTCTATCGGAATACGCTTTCGAGTTTTAAAGAAGAAGTCCAGAGGATTGCAGAAGAACAGGGGCAGAGCTTTGAACAGACTTGGTTGGACTTCATCGGAGATACGAATACTTTCAGTGGGTTTGTTTCTTTGAAAGATAAGTATCTAAACATGAGTTTGCCCGGGCGGAAGATCTTTGATAGGCTAACCAAGATTGCCGAGCATAATCCAGGTGCATTGAAGAAAGCTATTTTGTACGAGAAAAGAGTTATGGCGAAGGAAGTTCAGGAGCTTGCGAAGGCTGAGGAGGTTTTGAAATCTGAAATAGAAGAGGCAACTGTTGAGCAAGTCCCCATAGATAGAATTCAAAATTCTAATCGAAACTTAGAAAGTCGCATTCAAGAGAAGGCCATCGAAACAGTTGAGGCTTTGAACAAAGTTGGATCGAAGGTTAACCTGGAGAGGATTACGAATAGTGTTATAGAGAAACTTCAGCTGATCGGGAAAGATGCAAGAGATGCTCGTAAGTATCTCAAGGAGAACTACGAAGATTTGAAGGGCGGCAAGAAGCTCGAAGCCGCTGTCCTGGAGAAGATCGAAAAAGATATAGAAAGCCAAAGAGTTCCCGATGATGTTTCTCTGGAAGAGGCGGCAGCTTTTATGGACGGGTTGCAGGATATGGTTGTATACCACGGGAGTCCGCATAAGTTCGATAAGTTTAAGTTAGAGAAAATCGGAACTGGAGAGGGGGCGCAAGTTTATGGGCATGGATTGTACTTTGCGAGTAACCGATCAGTTGCTGCGTGGTATAGGAAACAACTCACTACAAGAGGGAAAAAGGTACAAATAGGCGATTTTGAATACTCCCCTTCTGCGCAAGATGAGATAAATACCCCAGAACTAAAAGCTGCAGACGCCTTGTATACAACTCTAGAAGATAGAAAAGCTATAAAGGCTTCTTGGGCAGACTCTGATGTTTATGCTATAACTATTAACTATCAGAAGGAGTTGATAGGCAATATCCGTAACGCGATAAGTCAGTACACGGCGCAGCAACTAGACACCGAAGGCTTAGTTAAGAGTCTTCAATTTCAACAAAAGGCTCTGGATATAATTACTGCGTGGAGGGCCGAAGAGAGGACACTTACTATTGTCGAGGCTTCTAAAGGAGCTCTTTACAAAGTAGAACTCGCTCCGCAAGAACATGAGTATTTAGATTGGGATAAGCCTGTTGGTGAACAGCCTTTTGTCAATGACAAGCTCAATAGAATCCGCGCAGATCTTGGACAAGACTTTATAGAAGAGGTTGAATACAGGCGTAATGCGGATTTAGCTGAGTGGACTGGTAGTGAGTTGTATAAGACTCTCGAAAGATACGCGAGCGAAGGGGCACTTCCCGGCGATGAAACTAATGGAGGCAATCCAGCCGCGGAGACTTCGGCATATCTTCATAAGCTCGGGATTAGAGGAACTAAGTATCTTGACGGCAACAGCCGCAGTCGTGGGGAGGGCCATAGCAACTACGTTATCTTCAATGACAAAGATGTTAACATTCTCGAAACTGAAGACATGGCCGTTCGCAGAAAATCCAAACCTATAACTGGACCTCTCAAAGAAAAGGTCATAAAAATCAAGAAAGCTGCGAAGGATATAACTCCGGAGAAGGCAAGTGAGAAGATACAGAAAAGACTCTTGAAGGAAAAGGAGTTTGTCGAAGAAACTTCTAAGCTCGAAAGCGCAGCCAGTAAGGCGAATGTATCTTTGACGGAATACTTACGAGCTGTTGGGAAAGACAAAGAAGGCAATCCACTATCTGAGGATACCATCGCAAAGATCATTCGTAAATACCAGCGTCTCGCGAAGACTATCTTTACAGATCAGGAGCATATCCTAAGACTCGGAACCGCCCTCGGTCTCGTAGACGGCGTAACCGGAGTTGCCGGCCTTGAAGCTTATGTTAAGACAATCTTTGGGCCGAAAGCTCAAGGTCCGATAAAGCAATTAACTATTACCGGTCGCGATATTCTGATGAAGAGGATGCAAGACTTGTGGCTTGCTAAGGAAGGTAGTAAGTTTGATTTCTCTCAATTGAAAACCTTCAGGGAATTGGTTAACTTAAGTCGAGAGGAACACGCATCTTGGAGTGGGTGGAAAAAGTTTAAAGCCGGTCTTGCTTATTACATTAACCAGAATATAGGAGAACTTGAGACTACGCCGGCGGGTTCCAGTCTGGCTTTCGTGTTAAAGAATGTACTCACGGCGGAAGCGGCCTTGTACACTCGTGACTATCCGGCCAGACTTCAGAAGTTTGTAGATACAGTAACTGACCCAATAGACCGGGAGCATGTGTGGAATATAAGAGAGAAAGGGGAAACTCCTAGGAATAAAGTCTTTGCGGAATATGCCCAACTGCTGGATGAGATTTATACATACTTCGGTAAAGAGGGAGAGGCTTTAAGTGTTCGAGTTCAATATAAAGGAGGTTTTACGGCGCCTTTTAAGGCAACGCCCGGCTATCTTCCTCATGTCTGGGAACCTGGAAGTTTTGATAAACCTAGCGAGAAGATGATCAATAGTTTATTGGTTAGTGGTATGCCTGTTGACCCAAAGCAAGCCGCAGCTATTATTAAAAGTCATGGTGCTAGAGCAACTAGACTTGCTGCGCCTAAATTTGCAAATCTCGAGATGGCTAGAGAGATCGAGATGGAGGGCTATATAAAAGATCCTGGTAAAGTAACTATGCAGTACATAATGCACTCAGCAAAGCGTATGGCTCTATTGAGAGAAGTAGGTCAGCAGCCGGAAGTTAGATTAGCTCAACTAGCCTGGGATCACTTTCAACAATCTGGAGATGCGGATAGTTATAACTTCGCAGTCAAGGTTATTAACTCGGTAACAGGTGTGGCGGTTCATGAAAGATTAATGGAAAAGAGTGGATGGTTGGCTAATCCTCTGGAGTTTGCTGCGTTAGCTTCGACACTGCAACATAGTGCATTTGTGCAGCCTGGAGTTCTGGCGAATACATTAACTGTAGCGGGTTGGAAAAAGACTGTCGAGGGTATGAAGAGGTATATAAAGGCAGATCCTCGTAAACCCCAAATGTCTAAAGAGTGGGCACAAACTCTTGGAGCTAACGGTCGAAGTGTGACGAAGGAAATGTTAGATGAGATGCACGATAGTCTTTCGCTGGCGACCAAGTTAGATAAGCTCATGAACTTCTGGCGGATTCCGCAGATTGATACTTGGTTTAGAAACTCGGCTACGTTGACTGGAAGGTTGCATATTAACGAGATGGTAGAGCGTTCTATTAACTTAGGAGATAAGAAAGCTGAGAGAGAGCTTAATAGACTGGGATTGTCTAGTGCTAAGTTTAAAGAACTTCTCGACGCGAACAAAGATGAGCTGGTCGAAGATGAGTTAAGAAAAGGTGCTTATGCCTTTGCCCAGCGAACTAACCTAGTCAATGACGCCCTAACCAAAGCTCAGTGGACTATGGAGCATTCTAGTTTTAGTCGTATGCTAACTTTGCTCGGCCGGTTCAGCTTTCAACAGCATCACTTTCTGAAGAGCCTTTACAAAGATGATCCGAAGAAACTGGTTAAGTATCTCGGAATAGCTACGGCGGTTGGCGTACCTGGATACGTGGCGAAGACTCTGATGAAAGGAAAAAATCCAGTTGAGGATGCTAAAGAAAGGGGACTATTCGGAACTTGGATTGCGATGCTCCAGAATGCGGCAGGTCTAGGTATGTTTCTGGATATGACTTTGGATGCGCTAACGCAGGTTACGACCGGCAAACAAGGTCACGCGATTGACAGGGTTGGTGGCCCTATTCCGAGTTTGCTGGAAGACTCTATTCGAGGTACGTCTAAGATAGCTCATGGCGATCTAACTAGTGCAAGCGCAATGCGACTTCTTCTTCGCAGCGGAGTTGTTGTAACCGCAGGTGCCTTGCCTCCGAAGTACGGTATCCCTATCGCAGGTACGCTTGGAATAGCTAGACCAGCTATTGAAACTCTTGTAAAGGAGAACAAGTGATGAGCTTGGGTTATTGCAGTTACATCGACGGCGATTGTGAGTGGAGTAATGATGCTCTTAAGTGTGCTAAGATATCTGCAGTAGCTTGCAGAGCAAAGCGAGAGAAGATTCTCGAACAAAAGGGAGGAGGGAAAGATGAAGCCAAGGTGGATGGGGATTGCGGAAGATGAGGTTGGGGTTAAGGAGGTGAAAGGGGGCGAGAATCCGAGGATACTGGAGTATCATGCGAGCACTACACTGAAGGCAAAGGAGGACGAGATTCCGTGGTGCGCATCTTTTGTGAATTGGTGTCTGGTGAAAGCGGGCTGCAAGACGACCAATAGCGCCGCAGCGATTAGCTTTGCAAATCTGGGAGAGCGGCTAACAAGTCCGAAGGAGGGCTGTGTAGTTGTTATCCGCCAACGTAAGAGTGGCCAAGATCAAGCTACGGGAAGTTCCTCTGGAAACCATGTAGCCTTCTTTCAGAAGATCGCAGATAATCGCATATACCTCTTAGGAGGCAACCAGAGTGATCAGGTTAAAGTAAGTAGCTTCGGCCTGAGCTCGTATGACGTAGTGGCCTATAGATGGCCGGAGGAGATTGAGGGATGAGAAATTACGCGATGGTAATCTGTGTAGCGGCTCTGATGGCGGTGGCTTCGATCGCAGTTGGTGCGGGGTTCACCTGGGTTGCGCCGCTTCCTAGTGCGGCGGATGGAACTCTGGGAGCGAACCAAAAACTGGAGAAGCAGAAAGCTGTTAATGAGGAGATTCGGACTAATGTCGATGCCTTGAAAGTTGCGTTCGATGCTTATACTTCGGCGCAGGAATAGGGAGGCTTTGTGACTAGATTGCTCGGCCTCTTAGTTTGTATGACTTTATCTGGTTGTGCCAATCATCACCTAAAGGGTTATACGTTAAGAGTCAGTGCGGGCGATACGAAGTACGAGACTGGCGATAGAACTCTTAACGCTGGCACATCCGCTGACTTTCATTTTGAGGTGCGATAATGGAATGCATTAGGATTGACCAGACGATCTTGATGGATGGCAAGTATCAGCTGAATGAATCTTTTGTTTACTATTCCGAAAGGTATGATAAGTATATTACTGTGGCGGCTGGTATCTATGATGGCGCGACAGGGGCTATGGATATCACCAGTGCAAGTTGGTATGTGCATGATCAGTTATGCAACACTGGTAAGTTTGATGATGGCACAGATTGCACGAACTGGCAAGCGAGTCAGATTTTGCAAGATATTTTGAAGGCAGAAGGGCGATGGGCGAGGGCCCGTTACTGGTTTTGGTCGACCTGGTTCTTTGGCGGAGGCAAAGCGAGGGAGAATGGAATGATGTAGATAGAATTCAAAATTTGAATTGAATCTAATAGAAAAAGGGACGAGAGGCCGGCCAATGCTCTCGTCCCTTTGTTTATTCAGTTAGCCTCGAAAAGCATTCTTGAAAATCTTCGCAAGTTTGAATCGCGGGAACTTGGTTGTCGGGGTTTCTTCTTGAACGCATTGCAAACAAGGGAATTCGTCGTACTTAGCGGAGGCGTATTGACACTTGGCGCAGCCTCCCTGTCTGTTGGTTTCGATAACTGGAATTTCGCGGGAACAGCTTGGGCAATCTTCTTCAGTGCATGAAGTCATATTAGAGCTCCTATGCCATCAAAGATAACCGGTACGCACTTCTGCATTTCCTTTAACAAAGGGATAGCCACCTCTCGCATCTGTGGGTGTGCGAATTTAGATGTACGCTGCTTAAAGAAGAGCCGCCACTCTCTAAAGTTACATGTCATAACGACCTCGGTCTTGAGGGAGTTAGGCAATAATGCTCTAGCTTCTTCGGGTTTCCATCCGCAAGCGATTGCGATATTATACTGTTTTTCGCAGTCAGCCATATGACGTTCCCAGAGTTTAAAGTCGTCACAATCTTCGGGCAAGAAACAAGGCTTGATAAATTGCATACCCTTTTTAGAATAGTTAACATAGCGGGTAGACTCTTGACTGAATGTCGCAATTCTATGTCTGACCAATTCATGGCTCACGCCGCGGTCGCAGATGAAGCGCACCGTAGCTCCGCAATGCTCGATAACAGTTTCGTGCCCGCGATCAAGAATCATCTGAATAAACTTCGCTGCAGAATCTTCAGTGATTTTATCTTCGCTTTTGTAACAGGTGCGCCCGGCTGTTTCGAGAAGTTGCAGAGGGTTGAGATCTACTTTGAGAATCTCTATCGACGGATTAACTATTTGCATTAGGATCTCCTTTCCACAAGCATAGCTTGCAGTAACAAAAGATAGTTGAGGCTATCCAGAATCTTCTCGTCCCACGCTTCCGGAGAATGAATCTGCCCATTTGCCTGATCATCGATATAGTCACATACCGAAACAATATGCTTGATCCACATACCCTTGAGAGCCTGCTCAGGCGTAATCCCCTGGCAGCCAGCGGCCTTCTTAAAGTTAGAAAGCTTATCACCTCCACGGGCATACTCTTTGTTTTTGCTTATGAGGATTGAACGGCATTTAGCGATTGTAGCCTCGAAGACCTTTTCGAATTCTTTACTTGTCATTTGACTACCTCCTTTTGTGAACAAAAGTTTTCTCTAGGATATCCATAGCTTCAAGTGCTCTAGGATCTATTTGCATTTCTCTAATGTGCCGCATCTCGTAGTTTATACTAGCCAACAGACAAGCCTCTCGTAACTCGGACGGGGTAAATCTAGCTTGCTCTATTAAACTTTCTAATGTGCATACCAAGTGGTGATAGTCCGGATCGTTCATGTACTTCTCTTTCGGGCTTCTCACGCAACAGCCTCCATTGTTTGTTTTGAGAGTTTATATACATAATCTTGTTTGTCTTGATCATAGGCGATGTCCATTACTTTCCTGGCGGCGAGGGTCTTAGTTATGATCTGTAGAGTATATTCGTCGAGATCTGCGTTGAAGCGTTCCAGGATTGCGCTTCTTGTACTGGTTTTCACTCTTAAGAGATAGTCAAAAATCTGCGCTGTAAGTTCAGCGTATCTAGCCTTTCCAAGCCCAAGGAAAGCTCGGGGCATCTTAGGCTCGACACTCTCGAGAAGGGCGCAAGCTCTCTCGAAGTCGACAGGCAGAATGATACGATCACTAGAGCGTGAAGCACTGCAGACCATAGAAAGCTTAAGAGTATGCACTGCGCGGCGTTCACAGTACCCGGCGAACATTGGATCTTTGATGGCCGGCGTCCTGCTTTGTTTAGTATACCAATCTGTATAAAGCTCCATAGTCTTTTTATCAAATCGCATCTCCCCAGTCATTAAGGCAATCTGCTCTAGGTCGTTAATAAGGTGTGGGCGCATGTTGAGAATCTCAATCGGCACCGTAGGGTCTGGAACTATTTGTTTCTTGCTTTCCTCCACCACGAAGATGATCCTCGAAGTGAATCCCCCTCCGAAGGCTTCGGCCGGCAAGATACTTCGAAGCCAATCAGGAGCAGTAGCACCAAGAAAATTAACACACACACCAGTAAGCTTATCCGTACCAGAACCCTTGGTTCGATAAGTCCACTGGTCATGGCAATCAAACCAGTCAGTGAGATCAGCGAGGAACTTAATGTTGCCCTGGCCCAGAAAGACACTTAGTTCCTCCGATTGAACTGTGATAGAGCAATGAAACTTGGGAACGTTATCAGTTGGGTCCATGTAGGTAGCTACACAATCCCGCATGTCCCTGATAAGTGCTTCCCTAGTTATGCTCTCACTTGTTAACACAACTCCGTTGATATCCTGCAATAGATCTTTCCCGATCCCCATCGCAGTGCCTTTCCTACACCCGCTGGGTCCAATCAAAACTATGTATAAATTCGGATAGAGTTTTTTGAAACCCCACTTTAAGTATACCCTTCTTTGTAAGCATCCGCTGATAGCGGAAAGCGCTGTCCAGATATGGTAGCTGCTGGGAGGCTCGGTGTTGGCAGTATATCGTAGATACGCCGTTAAGAAGTCTTCGTAGTGACGGGCCACTTTTATTCCTCCTGTTCATCATCATCTTCAGAATCCTCCAGTTCGATTTCAATGTGAGGTTTAGGAGCGGCGGTGAGTTTTGTAAGTGCAGCTTCTAGAGAGGCTACGACACTCTCCAGTGAGCCACTTATGTCGACTTTTTCTAAGTTCTTCATATCGAATCCGACTTTGGCATCGGTGCGGATAGTGAACACGCGGCCGTTCGCAGTGAGGGGAACTTCGATGAAAGACTTACAAGCGAGAAGGCACTTTGCGTAGGCTACGAGATCTTCCTTATCACGTTGCCAGACCATGCTATCATGAACCTGTGAGAGAAGCTCAAGAGCTCGAAGATAATTATAATCCTCAATCAGTTGCTTCTCGTGAACATCAATGAGGCCTTTGTTAAGAAGCTGCGCAACCGTGCTCTGAGGGATAAAGGCATACGCGGCTTTGAAAAGATCATCTCCCCAGCGGTCAAGAAATCTCCGTTTTCGTCCAAAAAGATTCGTGAGTGTACGATCTTTTCCGAGCTGCGTTCTAATATGCGCGTGCCAGATTCGGATAGCTGGATAGGCACGATGGTAAAGGTCAGTACAACGTTTGGCTTCTCTAAGCTCGAGACCGTAAGTCGCTGCAAATCCGTTCGCGCCGAGGTCGTAGTTAAGACCATGATTAGATTTCTTTCCGGCTTGTCTACAGGACATGTTCGGAATAGGATGGTATCGTAGTATGTCTGGGCAATACGCCTGACGCTTGCTTCGGATAACTTCTTCATCGGATTCCGATCCAAGTACTTCATCCTCCAGTTTGATTAGCTCCTTTGGTGCGCCGAACATGAGATGGGCGGTATTAATATGAGCGTCTTCTTTATTCTCTATTGTCCGAATCATATTAGCGTCGCCACACAAATAAGCGACAACAACCCACTCAGCTTGCGCCTTGTCCATCTCGCACATTAGCATACCAGAATCGGCCTCTAGGAAAGCCTTGAATATCTTTGGAAGATTTTGTAAGTTAGTACCTGTTCCAAAGATTGTCTGACTTGAGGAAAGTCTTCCACTGTTGGTACCGGCGATATTCCAGCTACAGCGAAGGCGTCCATCAGGGTCAAACTGAATGTTGAGATAGGTGCCGATGAGCTTTCGGTAAGCGCGGACTTGCTGGACAAGTTGAGCCTCCTTGCAGCCTTTAAGGGCTAGCTTTTTCATTGCTTTGTTGTCGGTTGTTACTTTCGAAGAGCGCTCTCCCGTTTTCGGGTCTTTCTTCAAGGCGGTTATTGGCTTATAACCTTTGACACCGTAGAAATATTCTTGGCATTGTTTCGTACTGGCGACGTTTAACTCAAAGCCGCAGAGTTCTCTAAGAGCTGCTTGCGCTTTTCTCTGCGCTTCTGTCGCTTCAATCTTATGTGCAGCGAGCTTGTCTTTGTTGACTTTGATTCCCCTCGTAGCCATATAGAGCAGAGGTTCCATGAGCCGTCTGCAAAAATCATATGTCTCCGCATTGCCAAACTTAACCAACTCCTCAGATAGCGGCGGGTCAGCTTCCATAAGTACCGCACTATCTTTGGCGTTGTACTGATAGAATTGATCGATGTTTCCATGGCCGCTTCCTTTGAGATCGTTGAACCAAGTTTTCCCGTCGTCCTTATAATAAGGTTCCCGGGTTACAACGGAGCAGATAAACCCCAGACCTTTAGGAAAGTCAGGGTAGTTGAGATGGATCTTAATCATTGTATCATCTATGATGCCCCGCGTTATAATCTTGTTACGGGCCAACAAGAATGATCTATCGAACATAGCGTTCTGGAGTTTCTTCGGGATATCCGGATCGCCTAGGTAG
>Ga0209518_1002176_pt1 | contig 18948 bp, 17 predicted proteins | sample RifGroB1_FD_183993 | JGI IMG/M metagenome (GOLD analysis project Ga0209518, IMG submission 183993) | Groundwater microbial communities from Rifle, Colorado, USA - Groundwater B1 (SPAdes) (version 2) | ecosystem: Environmental > Aquatic > Deep subsurface > Groundwater | place: Rifle, Colorado...
CGGTAATCGCAGGCATTTCAGGATTTGAAACAACAATTAATTCATCTGCGAGTTCTATTGCTCCAAGAGCTTCTTCGCCCAACCCTGCTGCGCTGTCGAGAATAACATATTCAGAAATTCCCTGAAAATCTTTTTTAAAATCTTTTAATTTTTCTGGTTTTACTTTTCTTAATTCTTTAATTGACAGAGATGACGGAATTATTTTCAGACCTGATTCGTGTTTGTAAATTGCTTCTTCGATTTGAACTTTGTTTAATAAAAAATGATTTAAATTTACAGGAACTTCAGGAGAGCCGAGGTGAATTCCGACATTTGGCGTCGACAAATTGCAATCTATGACAGAAACATCTTTTCCAAAATAATTTATAGCTGCGCCTAAGTTAATAGCAGTTGTTGTTTTTCCAACACCCCCTTTTCCAGAAGTAATTACAATAATTTTCGCCATACGCCCTCAGGATGAAAGAAATTGTTTTGTCGTGCTTATAAAGTTTTCCAACATTTCAGAATACTCTTTTAACTTTTCTAAGTTCACTTCAATTTCTTTTCCTTGATAAAGTATTTTAAGCGAAACATTTTTTCTAAACTCTCCGATTCTTTCTGTTCTCAGACCCTCTAATTTTTTTAACATCTCGTAAAATTCCAAGACAATAATAAAATTTTTATTTTTTTTAAACAATTCTTTAACTAACTCAATTTTTCCAAAAGGATTTGCAGGAACTACTTTTATTTTCTTTTTTGCTTTGGCGTGACGCAAAATAGCTTCGATACTTGTCTCTATCATTCTTCTCCATCTAAGAAGGAGGTTGTAAATTACATCGCAGGTTTTTGTGTATTTTAAACTCACATACAAAAGATGATCTGCGCTTATTTTTTCCTGAATTATTTCTTCCATATTTTTCGCAGAAATGATTAATCAAACTATATTTTTATACCTTTCTGAAAATTTCGTTTGTCTTTGAAATTAAAAATTTTGACAGAAAAATAAATTCTTTGACTTTTTCAAGATTTATTATTTTTATTTTTGAATTATTTAAAATTACATAATTCTCATTTCGCTTAAATTCTATCTGGCTTTTGTTGTGTTCGTCGACGATTTCAAATAATTCTTTGATTTGTTGGATTTGAATTTTTGTGATTTGATATTTTGGCGCGCATTTTTCAAAAAATGTTGAGAAATTTTTTTGATGGTTTTCATAAATTTTTATCCTGTTAAAAAAAGATTCATAAATTAAAATGCAAGAAATTATTTTTCTGATTGCTATTGATAATTCTTCCAAACATCTTATAAAAATTTTCGGCTCGTTTATCAGAGGATAGGTTACATAAATTAAGTGGTCAATAAAACGAATTATTTTTTCAGCTTCTTCAATTTTCAGAACAATATTTTTTTCCACTAAAAATCAATGCATTTAAAGTTTATGTATTTTACTAGAGAAATATTTATTAACCTCATTTGAATAATTTTCTTATGGAATTTAGATTTTATGGGGGAAGGGCTTGCGCAAGATTTTCTATACCAGATAAATATGTAAGAGGATATTTGGCTGAAGAAGGAACAATAACTCTTAGAGCATGTAAAGGAAATGTTCTCCAGCAAATAGAATCATTTGATAAAACAACTGAAAGAAGAATGACTGCTGAAGAATGGTTTGAAGAATTAAATTAACTTAATTCTAAAATTGTTTCTGCTAAATCTCCGTTGAATTTTTCAAGGGTCTCGCGCGCTTGCTTTTCTGTGCAGTTTGTTTTTTCCATAACTTGTTTTACATCTTCGTCAGAAATATTCTCTTCTTCAGAAACTTCGCCAGTGATTTGAAAACTTTCTTGTCCCTGCATTTTTATTTTTTGAACAGATGGATTTTCTATGACAATTTTTTTATTGTCTGTTTTTTCAATTATTACGCGAACAGCGTCGATATCTTGTTGCGAAATTCCCATTTGTTTCATCACGGCTTGCATTTGTTTTGGATTAATTCCTGGGAACATTTTATTTAAAAAATACTGGCATTAAAATTCTTAAAATAATTATTGCGATTATAAAAATAATTACATGAGTTGGTTTTAAGTTGAAAAAACTTTTGTATTCTTCATGATATCTTGTGAGCCCGCTGAATCCAGACGGAATGTTTACGTCGTTCGCCATAATTATCTTTAAATACACTTATTTTTAAATATTGCTATATGAAAAAATTAAGTCCTTTAGAAAAGTTATCAGAAGAATTAAGAAAAATAAATCTTGGGTATGTGATTTCTAATGTAAGAAGAGAAACTAATTCTCTCTCAATTGGGTTTGCTGAAAAACCAGAAAATTTAGAGCGCCCAAGAATTATTGAAGAAACTTTTAGAACACATTTATTGCAGGCAATTTCAAGAACAGGAGAATTTGGAAATATGATCGGATCATTTAATGTCTCTTATTTAGGAACTCGCGTTTATGTTTTTATTGACCAACTTCAATTTTCAGAAGTTAAAAATATCATGAGTTTAATTCTCAACGCTTATGCAGATTATTTACAAGACACAAAATAGAAATTTTATCTCACAAGAATATTTTAAAAACTCTAAGAACATAGAAGTATATGGCAGAATTTGATTTTAAAAATGTAGAAGAAAAATTAAAAAAATTTTGGGAAAAAGAAAAAATTTACAAATTCAATCCTGAAAATAAAAAAGAAATTTTTTCAATTGATACGCCTCCTCCGACGGTTTCTGGAGAAATGCACATTGGACATGCATTTTCATATTCTCAACAAGATTTTATCGCAAGATTTATGCGAATGAAAGGAAAAAGTATTTTTTATCCATTCGGCACAGACGATAACGGACTTCCGACAGAAAGATTAGTGGAAAAAATAAATAACATTAAAAGCAAAAATCTTTCAAGAACAGAATTTATTGAACTCTGTCTAAAGACATTAAAAAAAATTACTCCTGCTTTTGTTCAAAATTGGAAAGATATAGGAATGTCTTGTGATTATGAATCTTATTATTCAACAATTGATAAACACTCGCAAAAAATTTCACAAAGTTCTTTTATTGAATTATTTAAGAAAAAAGAAATTTATAAAAAAAATTTCCCAACAATCTGGTGTCCTGAATGTCAGACCTCAATTGCGCAAGCAGAACTTGAGGACAAAGAACAAGAAAGTTTATTTTTAACTTTGAGATTCAAATGCGACGGAAAAAATTTGCTGATTGCAACAACTCGTCCAGAATTATTAGGCGCGTGCGTCGCTGTTTTTGTAAATCCAAAAGATAAAAGATACAAAAATTTAGTTGGGAAAAAAGCAAAAGTTCCAATTTTTAATTTTGAAGTTCCGATTATCAAGGACGAATCAGCAGAAATTGAAAAAGGAACAGGGGCGTTGATGATTTGTTCTTATGGCGACAGATTTGACGCAGAAGCAATTAACAAACACAAATTAAAATCAAAGATTATTTTAAACGAAAACGGAACTTTGAAAACTGAAAAATATTCTGGATTGAAAATTAAAGACGCGAGAAAAAAAATTTTAGAAGATTTGGAAAAAAATAATTTTGTCGTCGAGAAAAAACAAATTAAGCATTTTGTAAATGTTCATGACAAATGCGGGACTGAAATTGAGTTCATTGAAACAGAACAATGGTTCACGAAAATTCTTGATAAAAAAAATGAACTGATTTCTCAGGCGAAAAAAATAAATTGGTATCCTAAATTTATGTTTAAGAGATATGAAAATTGGGTTAATGGTTTAGAGTGGGATTGGGGAATTTCAAGGAATAGACATTTCGGAGTTCCGATTCCTGTTTGGGAATGTCCAAAGTGCAAAGAAATAATTTTACCAGAAGAAAAAGAACTTCCAGTTGATCCATTGCAATTAAAAAAGAAATGTAAAAAATGTAAAGCCGACGCTGTTCCTGAAAAAATGGTTTTAGATACTTGGGCAACGTCGTCGCTGACACCTCAAATTGCAGAACAACTTTCGCAATCAAAAAATAAAATAAAAATCCCGTATTCTCTAAGACCGCAAGGACACGACATAATCCGAACTTGGGCGTTTTACACAATTGTAAAATCTTATCTGCATGACAAAAAAATTCCTTGGAAAAATATTATGATTTCTGGAAATGTTTCAATGGCAGGAGAAAAAATGTCAAAGTCAAAAGGAAATGTTGTTTCGCCTCAAGAGGTTATGAAAATTTATGGTTCAGATGCTTTGAGATTCTGGGCAGCAGGTTCAAAATTAGGAAGTGATTTAGATTATCAAGAAAAAGATTTGGTTGCTGGGAAAAAATTAATTAATAAATTGATTAATGCGTCAAAATTTGTTTTTATGAATCTCGCGGACTTTGATTATAAAAAACCCAAAAAATTTGAAAAGCTCGACGAGATTTTTTTGGGAGAGTTAAATCAATTAATCAAATTCTCGACGGGAAATTTTGAAAAATATGAATATTCAAAAGTAAAATCAGATGTTGAAAAATTTTTCTGGGAAGAATTTGCTGGAAATTATCTTGAAATTGTAAAAGGAAGAGTTTACCGAGGACAGGGCGATGCAAAAAAATCTGCTCAATATGTTCTTTACAAATCTCTTTTAGAAATTTTGAAAATGCTTGCCCCATTAATGCCATTTATCACAGAAGAAATTTATCAGGAATATTTTAAAAAAAATGAGAAGGAAGAATCAATTCATATTTCAAGCTGGCCTATTGAGGGAAATGAAGCTCCGTCGGAGAATTGGAAAACTTTTACAGAAATTTTAACAAAAGTCCGTCAAGAAAAATCATTTGCAAAAAAACCAATGAATGCAGAAATTAGATTGGAACTTTTAAAAAAAGATTATGAACTTCTGTATAAAAATAATTTACTTGATGATTTGGAAAATGTTACAAACACAAAAGAAATGCAAATTATTCCGGCAAAAAAATTTCAAGTTGAATTTTTCTAAAAATATCCAAACAATTAAAAATCTCTTTGCGATATTATAATTATGGGATATGATATAATCATCGGAAGAGATAGTAGCGACAAAAAAGATTTTTCAAACAGGGGGCTGATAAACATCGGAAAGGGTTTTGTAAAAATGGGGCAATATACTTCTCTTTCAAATAAAATTTTTATGGATATTGCGCGAAGTCATGTTATCTTAGTTGCAGGAAAAAGGGGTTCTGGAAAATCTTACACTCTCGGAGTTATTGCAGAAGAACTTTCAAATCTTCCAAAAGAAGCGAGTCAAAATATAGCGTCGCTGATTTTTGATACAATGGGAATTTATTGGACAATGAAATTCAAAAACGAAAAGGACTCTGCGCTTTTAGAAGAGTGGGGACTTGAAACAAAAAAACTTCCTGTAAAGGTTTTTGTTCCAATCGGACACTGGGAAAATTATCTTGATAAAAAAATTCCTGTTGACGAGAAATTCGCATTAGACCCATCAGAGATGAACGCAGACGATTGGATTATGATTTTTGATCTGAAAATAATTGAACCGGTTGCGGTTTTAATTCAGAGAATAATTCACAAATTAAAACAAGAAAAAAAATTCACAATAGAAAAAATAATTTCTGAAATAAAAAAAGATTTAGAGTCCTTGCATGAAACAAAAAATTCTGCGGTTAGTTTATTTGAAGTCGCGCAAACTTGGGGGATTTTTGCAAAAGAAAACCAACCAGCGACGACGATTCGAGAATTAGTAAATGCAGGAACAACTTCTGTTTTAGATTTAAGCGTTTACAATTCTGTTGGCGCGTTTAATATACGAGGGTTAGTGATAAATTTAATTTCAAGAAAAATTTTTAATCAGAGAATGGACTCAAGAAAAGAAGAAGAAATGAAATCTATTTCGCAAAAAATTTCTTACTCAAATCAGGAAGAAAAAAAGAAAGACCCGCTGGTTTGGATTTTTATCGACGAGGCGCACGAATTTTTGCCTTTAGGCGAGAAAACAATTGCAACAGACGCTCTGATACAACTTTTAAGAGAGGGAAGACAGCCGGGAATTTCAGTTGTGCTCGCGACTCAACAACCAGGAAAAATTCATACAGATGTTATGACTCAGTCAGACATTGTAATTTCGCACAGAGTGACTTCATCGCAGGACTTAAATGCCTTGAATAATATTATGCAGTCCTATGTTTTGGAAAGTATAAAAAAACAAATGGATGATTTGCCGTCGCTAAAGGGCTCTGCGATTCTTCTTGACGATAATTCAGAAAGAATTTATCCAATGCGCGTGCGCCCAAGATTTACATGGCACGGAGGAGAAGCTCCAACTTCAATCTCTAAAGAAAAAAGTTTATAAATTAAAAAATAATTTCTTCTCGGGAGTGCATGGCACGGTGAGTGAGTTCACGAACAATCGCCTCAAAAATAAAAAGTGAGTGGGCTCACGAATTAGGAGAAGCTCCAACTTCAATCTCTAAAGAAAAAAGTTTATAAATTAAAAAATTATTGCGCTGGCTTTAGTTTGCATGAAAGAAATCTTTGATAAACTGTTCTTATTTGTTCAGGAGAATAGCCCTCAAGAGGTTGTCTTCCGTCAGTAAACTGGGAAAAATTTTCTTCAAGAGTTGTTCTCATAGTATCTATATCCCAATCAGGAATTGATAAGAGGACCCTATATTTTTCTGGATGTAATTTTCTAACTTTCCAAGTTTCAACTTCCCTCCCAGTTTTTTTATCTGCTTCAAGAACTCTCTTATTTAAATATGCTCTTACTTGCTGAGTGGACTGTAAACTTCTTGTTGTTGGAAAATATTGTTGAAGAGTTGTTCTTAGTTCTGGAATTCTTCTATAACCAAATCCAATTCTTTTAACTTCATTTAAAAAAGCTTGATATGTTTCAGTTCGTCTTAATCTTTTAACGACTCTATCTTCTTCTGCTTCAATTTCTCTTTGATTTTTTAGATGAGCTTTTTCTCTTGCCCTAATTATTGGTAAAAGTTCTGCGCCTAATCCCTCTAAAAGAGAGTCTGCATTGTTTGGCGCGCCATTTAATAAAGAAACTTCAAGTAAAAAAGGATCATGATGACTAACTGCTTCAATTACATCTTTATCTGCTTGTTCATGAACCCCAGCAAGTCCTAAAAAAGTTCCCTGAGAATCATAATGAAATCCTTCAGAAAAACCTTCATCTCTCGTCGGTGAAACAGAATCTCTAATAAGCAAATCAGGAAATTCTAATTGTCCTGTTGCGACTTTTGTTTTTCTTCTCATTTTATAACTACTATAAAGTTATATATAAACTTTTTGATTTTCAAATTTGATTGTCTTCATTTTTTTACCACTCCCCCAATGTTTTTTGTTGCTTCTTCTCATTTAATTCTCTAAGTTTTTCTAATTGATTTTCAATTCTCTCCTGGAACAACTTTGGTAAGCAATTGGACTTTTTGGTTAGGAACAGTTTTAATTTTAATCGGAGTTGTCGCAGGATTTTTCTGGTTCAAAGGAAAAAATAAATATTCAATTCCTGTTAAAGAAATTTCTATAAAGACAAAGAAGAAAGTAAGGAAGAAATAATTTGACGAAGAGAAAATTGCGCGAAAGAAATTTAGAGAATTCGTCGCGTTGGATTTAAAAATTTTTCTTGTTTACGCTTACTTGCAACCCCGCTCGTTTGTGGATTATCTCGCGAAATCGCTCGACGAAAAAGTTTTGGGAAAAATGTTAAGATGAAAATTTCCTTTTAATCTTAAGCAAAGTTTTTTGCAAAAATATTTTCAAGTAAATGTGAGTTACAATTTTAAGCAAAATAAAAAATCTGAGAGCACCGAGTTAAAAATGCGGTTTTACATTAATAATTTCTTCAGCGGAAAAATTTGCTGAAAGCAATTTTAGAGTCAAAAGAATTTTCGCTCTGTCGCGCAAATTATCTCCGCAAATTTATTTTCTCGTCGTTAATTTTAAAAAAACTAAAATTCTAAAGACAAATTTTTATGTTTAATTTTATTCTGCAAGTTATAATACAATCTGTATTTTTTATTTTTCATGTCCAACGCAAGAGTCCAAATTGTTTTCATTAACTTCTGTTTTTCAAATAAATGTGTTTTAGGATTATCTAAAATTTTTTTTACTTTGTTCAAAGTCAATTTCTTTTTATAGTGATTAATCGCCTGCAAAATTTCATAATAACGAATATAAGTATCATTCTCTGGTTTTTCTTTTAAAACAACATCTTCCTTAGACAATTCTTTATCAAGATAATTATTTGTTTGAATAAGAAAATTGTCTTTTGGTTTTATAACTTTGAATTTTTTTGAAGTATGTTCTATAATGCAGAACTCTCCTTTTTTGTCTGCAATAAAAAAATTTTTTGGACAAGCAAGAGGTATTTTCTTAAATTTTTCTTTAACTTCTTTAATGTTTTTACAATTTTCTGCAATTAAAGAAATCATATCTGTTGGCCAAACTCCATAATTATAATGATTATCATATGCAAATGTCAGACCAATATACAAACCTTCTTTATTTATAGCGTCGACAATGTCGTAAATAAATGAATCTTTTTTATTTTTCCATATTCCCATGTCGCTAACTGCAATAAAATAAATTTTCCCGTGGAGATTGATTGTATTTATTTCAAATATTCTTTGTGTTATAGGAACCCAATCATAATTTCTTCCGACAATTGTTGTCTCATTTGTTTTAATTCCAAATATTGTGCAACCATTTTCTCTTTTTATTTTTCTTTTTAATTGTTGAAGGGGGAAAGCAATAAAATTAAATTGAACCTTTTCAAGCGGTTCTTTCATTGCATCTGAGATTCCTTTAAGTTTTTCAAGATGTTCTGGATAAAATTTTTTATAAATTTCAATTTGTTTATCCAATAATTTTTTATCTATTTTCTTCCGAAGTTTTAATTTTTCTTTTTTGTAAAATTTTCCTTGTTTCAATCCAATTTCGTAATGAGTTCCATTAAATTTGATTGTCTTCATTTTTTTACCACCCCTCCAATGTCTTTTGTTTCTTTTTTTCATTTAACTCGCGAAGTTTTTTTAATTGATTTTCAATTCTCTCGTCTGAGAAATCGTGTTTTTCAACTAAAATTTCTTTAATCTTTTTTTCGTCTAATTTAGGAAAATTTATTTCAAAGTTTTTTACATCTGGTTTGTGAAATAATTCAAAAATGTCCTGCCACTCAAACCTGTCTTCTTCTGAAAGAGAAAGAATTCTTTCTTCCATTTCTTTGAAAATCAAAACTGGTTGTTTAAATTGGCGAACAATCGCTAAAGCTTTTTTTTGTCCTATTCCAGGAATTCCTTTTGGATTATAGTCAGTTCCGACGAGAATTCCAAGACAAATAAGTTGGTCAAGATTTATTTCAAGAGTATCTAAGATCTTTTCCATTTCAATTAATTCTGGTTTTATTTCAGTGTATCCAGAAATTGTTTTTCTTTTTCTTGAAAGAGTTAAATTCTGAATTAACTTCGGCGCGCCGAAAAGCAAGCTGTCATAGTCCTGACTTGCTGACGCAAAAATTTCGCGATTGTGTTTGCATAAAAATGCTGCTTCTGCCTCGCCTTCGCTCGGAGCTTGAATAACCGCGATTCCCATTGCTTCTAAAAGTTCTTTGCTTTCTTTGATCATCTCGTCGCTGAGACGAATTAATTGACTTGAATATTTTTTCATTCCTTCAACATCTTCATTTGCCTTTGCGATTTCATATTTTTCTCGTGCGTCTTCGCGAAAGCTTTCTCTTTCTTTGTGAATTTTAAATTTTAATTCAGGAGGTTTTCCGTCAAAAACATAAATTAATTTTATTCCTTCTTCAAGAAGTTTTATATTTCTGTAAAAAATTCCAGACAAATGACTCGTGACTCTTTTTTGAGAATCCATCAACGGAGTTCCGTCAACTTGCCTAACGCTTGAAAGAAATTGATAAAGCGTGTTGAACGCGTCAACGCAAATTATTTTTCCTTTTAATTCTGAAATTTCAATTTCTTTTCTCGGAATTATTTCTCTGATGCTCAAACCCATAAGAATATAAATAATTATCGAGAAAGATTTTGCAACAATCATTATAAAATATATATTTTAGAATATAATTAATCTTTTAAACTAAGTTAGAGAAAAAATAAAATGGTAAATGATAATCGCACTTCATGTGATATGGTAGTTGAGCAAAGCAGATGCAAACCGCAAGTTAAAGTAACACAAGAAGATGAAGCTCATTTCAGAACTCTTTTATTAGGAAGATTAGAAGTAAGAGAAGGCAGAGTAGTATTTAATTCGGGGGATAGGGATTATTCTGTAGTTCAATTTGGTCATTCTGAAATAACATATGTCGATGATGTTTTTGGAGCAGGAAACAGAGAAAAAGTAATTGGAAGAGTTGCAAGAGAAAATAAATGCAATGCTTATTCATTAGGACAAATAAGTTATGTAAGAGGACGATCTGGTTCTCAGGGATTTAGTGTAGAATGCACGCCCTTTCAAGTTTATAGAGTTGAGCCCCATAGTGTTGAACTGAGTTAAATTTTTTGATTTTGAAAATAATTTTTTGCAACAATCTTTATAAAGTTTTAATCTTGTTTCTTACTGCTTTGAAAAATGGTAAAATTTGCTCACATTTCCGACGTGCATCTTGGAGGCTGGAAGCAACAGCCATTGCAGGACTTGAACACTGAATCATTCAAACTCGCGATAGAAATTTGCATGCAAAAAAAAGTTGATTTTATTTTAATCTCTGGAGATTTATTTGACTCTGCTTATCCACCAATAGAAATTTTAAAAGAAACTTTCGCGCAATTCAGAAAATTAAGTCAAGCAAAAATTCCATGTTTTATCGTCGCTGGTTCGCATGATTATTCTGTTTCAGGAAAAACTTTTTTAGATGTTTTGGAAAAAGCGGGATTTTGCAAAAATGTGGCTTCGTTTGATTCAGAATCAATTTTGTCTGAAGAAAGAAATCAGAAAATAATTTTAAATCCCATTGTTTACGAAAATGTTGCGATTTATGGTTATCCTGGAAAAAAATCAGGACTTGAAATTCCAGAATTAAGAAGAATAAAATTAAACGATGCCCCTGGACTTTTCAAAATTCTTATGCTTCACACAACGTTGGATAAAGCAAAAGGGACGCTTCCGATTGATTCCATTGAATCTTCTTCTCTTCCAAAAGTTGATTATTATGCTCTCGGGCATTTGCATATGGATTTTCAATTTGAAAATTTTGTTTACCCTGGTCCGATTTTTCCAAATAATTTTCAGGAACTTGAAGATCTAAAATGCGGGAGTTTTTATATCGTTGATACTGCGACAAACAAAATGGAAAAAATTGAATTAAAAATAAAAGAAGTTTTGAATTTATTTATTAGAATTGAAAATACCACAACCGCGACAGATAAAATTTTAGCAGAATTAGAAAAGCATAACTTGAAAGATAAGATTATTTTGCTGAGAATCGTCGGAGAATTGGAAAACGGAAAAATGTCTGACATAAAATTTCAAAAAATAACCGACTTTGCAAAAGACAAAGGCGCGTATTTTTTATTAAAAAACACACATGATTTGAAATCAAAAGAAATTGAATTAACAATTAGTTCAGAAATTCAAAGCTCAGAAAATATTGAAAAAGAAACCATTGATTCTTACTCAAGAGAAAATCCGTCGGACTTTAACAAATTAATTCCTGAATTGATAAATGCGATTTCAATTGAAAAACAAGAAGGGGAAAAGAGCAATGTTTTTGAAGAACGATTAATGGAAACAGCGAGGAGGATTTTGAGATTTTGAATGTTTTTAAAAACTGAAATTTTAACATGAATATTAAATCTTCAAAAGGTTTTGAAATAGAAATACAAAATGGATTAATCCAACAAAATGGATTTCCAAAAGGTTTTGTAATCACAGATACTAATCTCTTTAAACATTACAAAAATTTAATAGGAGATAATGGATTTATTATTAATGCTGAAGAGAAGAGTAAATCTATTGAAACTTATTTTGAGATCATAAATAAACTTCAAAATGAAGATAAGATTATCTCATTCGGCGGGGGAGTTGTAGGGGATTTAGCGGGATTTGTAGCGTCTACATATAAGAGAGGCATAACATTAATTCAAATTCCAACTTCCCTGCTTGCAATGGTGGATAGTAGCATTGGGGGAAAGAATGGGATTAATCTAGGAAAGAGAAAAAATTATCTTGGAACAATCTATCAGCCAGAAAAAATACTTATTGACCCTTCTTTTTTAGAAACTCTGTCTATTGAAGAATTTAAAAACGGGGTAGCGGAGATTATAAAGTATGGGATTCTTTTTGGAAAGCCCGATTTACAAAGAATTGAAAAAAAAATTAATTGCTCTGATATTGACTTGCAGAAAATTATTTTTCAATGTGCTCTTATTAAAACTCAAATAGTAGAAGAAGATGAAAAAGATAAAGGTTATAGGCATGTTCTTAATTTTGGACATACAATCGGACACGCACTCGAATTATTTTGCAATCTCAGTCATGGTGAAGCAATCTCTATTGGGATGATTAATGAATTTAAATTAGGGATAGATTTAGGAATAATAAAAAAAGATAATTTAATCCAAATTAAAAACCTCTTTACAATTAATGGGTTGCCAGTAGATTTACCTCGGAATATTAATGTAAATCAAGTAATTGAATTAATAAAACAAGATAAAAAAGGAAATTTGATTTTTGCTTTTGATAAGGAAAATTATAATGTAAATGTTAGAGAAGAGGATATAAGGAGAATTTTATTAAAATGTTCCTAAAAAAAATTTCATTGAAAAATATTAGAAGTTATGAGTCAGCGGAGATAGAATTTTCTCAGGGTTCGACGCTGTTATCGGGGGATATTGGTTCTGGAAAAACTTCTGTTCTTCTTGCGATAGAATTTGCGTTGTTTGGATTGCAACCAGGACAGCGAGGATTTTCTCTTCTTAGGAATGGGCAAAATGAGGGAGCAGTTAAAATTGAATTTGAAGTTGACGGAAAAGAGATCATTATTGAAAGAACTTTAAAAAAATCTAAAACTGTTTCGCAGGATTTTTGCTCAATTCAAATCGACGGAGTCAAACAAGAAATTTCAGTAACAGAATTGAAAACAAAGGTCTTGGAAATTTTAAATTATCCGAAAGAATTCGCGAAAAAACAAAATCTTCTTTATCGTTTCACGGTTTATACTCCGCAAGAAGAAATGAAACAAATAATTCTTCAGGATCCAGAGACAAGAATAAATACTTTGCGACATATTTTTGGGATTGATAAATATAAAAAAATTCTTGAAAATGCGTCGTTGATATCGTCGAAGATTCGCGAGGAAAAAAGAATCAAAGAGGCCTTGATTTCAAATTTGGAAAATGAAAAAGAAGCGTTGTTGCTGAAAAACAAAAACCTTGAAGATAAAAAAATAATTCTTCAAACAATTGAAAAAGAACTTGATGCAAAAAAATCTGCAGTTGAAAAAATTCAAGAAGAAGAACAAGAAATTGCAGAAAAAATTGAAGAGAAAAAAGCTCTTCAGCAAGAAGTTGAAAAAACAAGATTGATGTTGGCCACAAAAAAAGAATCAATTTTGAATAATGAAAAAGCGATAGAACAATTAAAAATTCAAATAACAACTTTGCAAAATCTGAATTTTAATGAATCGTTTATTGAAGAATTTGAAAGAAAGATTTCAATTTTGAAAAATGAAACGGGTCTTTTGAATGAACAGAATATTTCTTTTGCAACTGAAATTTCGTCGCTGAATTTAATGATTAATGAAAAAGAATTTCTGAAAAAAAATTTATCCCAATTAGAAACCTGTCCAACTTGCTTGCAAAGCGTTGATCCAAATTACAAAGCAAATGTTCAGAACAAACTTGAAAATGAAATCGCCAACAGCGCAAATAAAATAAAAGAAATTTCCTTAAAAAAACAGGAATTGTCGTCGAGAATTCGTAAACTTGAATCAGAAATGTTTGAACTTGAAAAAAAAATTCAGGACTTAAAAATTTTAAAAATAAAGGTTGAAGGAATAAAAGAAAAACAAAAAACCCTCTTTGAATTAGAATCTATTCAGATGTCTTTGCAGAAAGATATTATTCTTTTAAACGGCCACATTCAGTCATTGCAGGATTTTGTTTTTGAGTTAAATAAATATAACAATCTTCTTCAGGGAAAAAAATCCCAGTTGGAAAAAGCAATTTTTGAAGAGAGAAAGACAGAAGTAAAACTCGCGGAATTGAAAAAAGAATTGCATATGATTGAAATTCAGATTAGCGAAATTTCCGAAAGAATTTATAAAACAGAAAAAATAAAATCTGAACTTTTTTATCTTACTGATTTGGAAAATTGGTTGAGCAAAAAATTTCTTCCGATTATTTCTTTTATTGAAAAAAATGTGATGGCAAAATTAAAAATAGAATTTTCAAAACTTTTTTCAGAATGGTTTTCTATGCTGGTCTCAGAACAGTTTAACATAAATCTGCGCGAGGACTTTAGCCCGATAATTGAACAACAGGATTATGAACTTGATTATGAATATTTATCTGGAGGCGAGAGAACTGCAATTGCTCTTGCATATCGTCTCTCTTTAAACCAAGTTATAAATTCTTTTTTAGGAAAAATAAAAACTCGGGACTTTGTAATTCTTGATGAGCCAACCGACGGATTTTCAGAACAACAGCTTGATAAAATGCGCGATGTTTTGCAAGAATTAAATGTTGCTCAACTTATAATTGTAAGTCATGAACAAAAAATTGAAGGGTTTGTGGAAAATGTAATTAGATTTGCAAAAAGAGATGGGGCGAGTTTTATAGAGAAGAGAAAATAATTATCTTGTCGCGTAAATCACGCATATAAGAATTATTATCATAGCGACGACATTTCTTTTAGTTAATTTTTCTTTTAAAAATAAAAACGCAAAAACATAAACAAAAATTGGCGTGAGCATAAGAATTAGGGTAGTAAAAATTATTCCCCAATGCGCATAACCAAAATAAATAACTACTCTGTAAATCACCCAGAATCCGCCAGTTAAAAAAATCAACAACCTTTCTTTTTTATTTAACTCTTTTGAAAGGTTTGGTCTAAAAATTAATGCAGAAAAAATAAAAACGAAAAACCCGCGGACAAAATACAAACTCAGCGGGGAATAATAATCTAAAATTAAATTGCTAATTAGAAGTTCAATTGCAAAAAAAAGACTGCTAAAAATTCCAGCGACGAGAAATTTGTTAAATTGCAGATGATGTTTTTTTAAGTGAGAGAAAACTAAAGTCAAAGTTGCAATTAAACTAGGAATTAAAATAAAATAATTTCTTTCTGACTTGAAAAAAATAAACGCAAGCAAAACAATAAAAAGGGGCTCAAGAATAAGAACTGGTTCAATCGCAGTTATCTTTTCCCATTTGATTGCATAAAAATAAAACAAATTCGCCACAATAGAAAAAATTATAATAAAAAAAAGAATAATTAAATTCTTAATTGAAAAAGCTTCTGGTTCAACTCCGCCAAAGAAAAACAACAACGGAAGCATGATAATTATTGTTGAAAGAAAAACACCGACGAAATAACTTGTAATTTTCATATTTTTATTTTTTAAAACGATTTTTTCAAGAAGCGTGCTTGATGAAAATGCAAGCGCGCCAAGAATTAAAATCAGATATATAAACATAAATGTAAATATTCTTTTGAATATAAAAATGTTTAGAAAAGTGTTATTTGAGAAATAATTGAATTAAGTAAATTCTCTATAAAAGAATTATAAGATAACCAAACAAAAACCCCTACAACACAATTTCAAATTCCCCAATTTCTTTTTTTATTGTTTCAAAAATTTTTGGATTAAATTTTATTTGCTTTTCAGAAATCATCGGAACTTCTTCAATTCCTGCTTCTTTAATTATATTTTCGGAAATCTTTTTTATTTTCCCATCTAAAATTAAAAATCCTCCAAAATTTGCAAGGATTAATTCTGCAATTTTTTCTTTGCCATCGTGTTTGTATTTTAATTTGTATTTATTTTTTTCATTCAAAGACAATTCTTTTCTTTGAGTGTATTCAATCAAATCCTCAATCAACACATTTGCTTCTTTTCTTGCGTCATCAACTTTTTGCAAATTTAGTTTTCCTTTTTTAAATTCTGTTCTTGCGCCGACGATATTTTTCAAAATATGAAGATGGCGCTGAGTTAATTTTCCTGTTTTAATTAATTCTTTTTCAAAATCCGCAATTAAATTTGCCTGAGATTTTTTTCCAAAAATAGATTTCAATAATTCAAAGGTGTTTGTATAAATTTCTTCAATTGTTTTTTCCTGAGCTTTTTTGTCAATTTTTTTCCTGAGTTCTTTTAATTTTTTTACATAGTCCTCTGCTTCTTTTGACATTTTATCTATTTCTGCTCCTGAAATTTTGTATTTCAAATCATGCTCATATTCTTTAAACTCTTTAATTGATCTTTCTAAAATTTTTATATCAGAAGGTTTCAACATTTTTTCTTTTTTTACAAAAATTTCGCGCATTAATTTTGAGGTCTCTTTATGTGTAGGCGGAGGAACCCCGTAAAGCATCAGTAATGCCTGACTCGGCGTGAGAACCCCGTAATAAATATCTATCATAGCGTCGATTAATCTTCTTTCAATCATGCTTGTTGTCTTGTCCGCAGATTTCATAAATAAATCAATTGATTCAGGAGTGGGTTTTAATTTTCCCATTTTCAGCAAGGTCTTCCACGGCATAAAAGTTCCCCTGTCATAAATAGGAACTCCGTCGCGGATAAATGTAAAAATTACAGGACTCGCGTCTTTGACGCTTTCCCAAAATTCTGTAAGCAAATATGTCTGAATATGCAAAGTATTTTTAACTCCTGCAAGAGCAGATGCCTGTCCAAGATATTGATGAATAATTGAACGCAATCTTTCTTTTAATTCTAAGCGTGGCATTTTTTTTACATCTGTGTCGTTGATAATCACAAACACGTCAGCGTCGCTGGTTGCTGTTGCTTCACCGCGAATAAAACTTCCTGCAATAACATAAGACACAACATATTTTTCAAATTTTTGCAAGACAAGTGATTTGTGAATCTCGCTCATTCTTAATAATCCCAAAAATCCTGTATCATAAATCGGGAAGCTCATGCTTATTGCTTCTGTTAAATTAAATTTGCTGTCCATGCAATTTTCCCAAACATCAACAGGGGTTTTTATTTGCAACCAAATTTTTTGTTCAAGATTTATTGAATCAATATATTTTACAATCTCTTCCTGAATTTTTGGAATGTCTTTAAATTTTTCTTCTGGAACTATCATATAAAGATGAACCAACTTTTCTGTTTCTTTCGGAATCTCTTCCTCGTCGATAAAAATCTTAATTGCCTGTGGAGGCAAAATTCCAATAGCTTGAGTAAAAGAATATTTTTTTACAATCCACGTCTTTAATTTTTCAAGTTCTTTTTTTGTCTTATCCATTTCCTTGGAGATCTCTTTGGAATTTTCAGGAATCATCGGAATTTTCGCAGAATATTTATTAAGACAAACATTTGAAAAACTTTCTTCAGGGTCTTCAACAGAGTTCATAACAATTAAACAAATTTTTCGTTTATAAATGTTATTGCTTTAAAGGGATAAGAAAAAATATATCTCAGATACATAATTATTTTTAAAGTAAAAAGGTTTAGTAAAATCATGGAAGAAACAATTTCAAGAAGAAATTTTATTGGAACTCTCGCAGGCATTTTTATAGGATTCTCTCTTGTAGACGCTAATGCAATTAACCCAAAAAAAACAGATTTTGAAAAAGGGGAATTAATTTATAGAGAAGAACAAATTGAAATTAGAGAACATTCAAACAGAGGAAATGAAGTTTGGGTCAGGAACAAAAGATATTTATTAAACGAAGGAGATTTAAAATTTTTTGGAGGGAATAGAAATCTTACTGAAATTGAATTAAGATTAAGAAAGGATTATCCAAAACTTTTTTCTGCAATTAATCAAGCACATATTGAACCAAGTAGATTAAGATTAATTCTCGCAAAAGCAGAAAGAGAAAGAGAAAAACATTTAACAGACAGAAAATACGGCGACGCTGCGTATCGTTGAAATTTTTCTATCAACTAAAATAGCAAAACTCCGACGAGAATTAAACTATAACTAAGAAATTTGTTGTCTGCAAAAAATAATTCCTGCAATTACAAACATCAAAAAGACGATGCGCCACCACGGCTTCAAAGCCGTGGTTTGAAAAGGCGCTCGTCTTTTTGATGCTCAAGAAACGACCGCACCTTTTAAGGTGCGGTTTTCTACCAAGTTTCTTGACATAAAAGAAATTCCTGCAAGAGGTGTGAGCGGTTTTTGATTCTTGTCTTTTTTCACAAAAAAAATTACAAACGCAACAACAAGTAAAACAAAAATTGAAAATCCAAAAACCATTTGAGTTTTGTTTTTGGGGTTTTTAGACGCAAAAATTTTGTTTTCTGTTTTTAATTTTTGCGCAGAGAAAATTCCGACGACAAAGATAATTTTCTCTTGTTCCCAAAAAAATACGCGTGTAACTAAACCGCAACATCGGAAAATTCTTTAAATTCGGTTTGGAATTTTTGGAATCACCAAATCATTTGGTTTTTACTAATTGATAATCTGGATTTGGTGAGAACAGAAAACATCGACAGAAAAATTTAATATTGTTTTCTGTGTTCGAAAAACACCGACGACAAAAAAAGTTTTTTGAATAAAGAAATTGTCCAACAATTTCTGTCTTTTCAGTTTTAGCAACCACGACAAATGGGAGATTAATTCAAACTGAAAATAAATATCGCGTATTTTTTTTAGGATCAAAATATAAATCTATGAGGTTAACATTATTTAAGAAAATAACCTATTTAAATTTTTCAGAAATATTAAAAAGTAAAACGCTTATTGGTATCTTTCAAATGTCGTCTATTTGCATCAATTAGTGCTTGAAGTGTAGAATAACTTCTTCCATCTAAACCAATAAATAATTCCTCTCTTTCAGAATCTTTTTCTTTTTTTTCA
>Ga0209518_1002178_pt1 | contig 18933 bp, 18 predicted proteins | sample RifGroB1_FD_183993 | JGI IMG/M metagenome (GOLD analysis project Ga0209518, IMG submission 183993) | Groundwater microbial communities from Rifle, Colorado, USA - Groundwater B1 (SPAdes) (version 2) | ecosystem: Environmental > Aquatic > Deep subsurface > Groundwater | place: Rifle, Colorado...
CACAAGGGGTATGGGACCCGGTTTCATCGGAGGATTCTGCGGTCGATCGGGCGGTCAGAAGTTCATCGAGCATCATTTCGTTTCTAAACACGCCTTGGGTTGCAAAAGCGTTATTCGTTTGGTATCATCATCACCATGGTTGTCCGAATGCGACATACGAAGGGGAAGCGGAATCGCATCCGCTCCCACCATGCCCTTACGCCCGGGCGCCTTGGCGTTTGCGCCCATTGCGCGAAGCCGTCAGTACCCCATGCGGTGTGCCGGAATTGCGGGTGGTACGGCGGGCGCCAGGTCATCGATGTTCTCGCAAAGCTCGATAAAAAAGAGCGCAAAAAGAAAGAACGTGAGCTTGCGGGGAAAGAAGAAAGCAAGTAATTTTCAATTATCAATTTTCAATGAATTTTCAATGCTTCAATTTCTGAAAATTGAAGATTAAGAATTGAGAATTGTTCTTTATGGCTTCTCGTCATCTCGCTCGTTCAATCGCAATGCAATCCCTATTCGAATGGGATTTTGACAATAAGGATTCGGGGCGCCTCAAGGAAATAGTCGCACGGAACAAAGCGGAATACGGCCCCGGGATTGATGAGGAGTATGTCTTTATCGACCGCCTTGTTGAGGGGACGACGAAAAACATCTCAAAGATCGATACCATTATCGAGAAAGCAGCGCCCGAATGGCCGATCGACCAGATTACCGCGGTTGACCGGGCGGTTTTGCGGCTCGGTCTTTTCGAGCTTTTGTTCGGGAATCGCGATGAGGTCCCTCCAAAAGTGGCGATTAATGAGGCGATTGAGCTTGCAAAGTCATTCGGCGGGGAATCGTCGGGTAAGTTCGTAAACGGCGTTTTGGGAACCGTGTATCGCGAGATCGGCGAGCCGGGCAAAGAATATCCGACGCGCGAGGAGCTCGCGAAAAAACGGGCGGAAGAAGGGGATAAAGAGGAAAAGAAAGTTAAAAAGTAAGATTAATTTTCAATTATCAATTTTCAATAAATTTTTAATTCTTCAATTTTCGGACATGTGAAGATTGAATTTTGGAATATCAATTGAAAATTGGTAATTGGAAATTGAAAATTTTTGTGAATAATCTCTCGAATCTTGAGAAGGATCTCGGCATATCGTTTATAAATAAGGACTACCTCCAGCAGGCGCTTACCCATCGTTCGTACCTGAACGAAAATCCGAATTCGCGCCTCGGCCAAAATGAGCGTCTCGAATTTCTCGGGGACGCGGTTTTGGAACTCGTCGTTACCGAGGCGCTCTACAGCGAATTTCCCGAAAAGCCCGAGGGGGAGCTCACGAGTTTTCGCGCGGCGCTCGTGAATTCAAAGATGCTTTCCGATGTTGGCGTCGCGCTCGGGCTGAACGATTTTCTCCTGCTTTCTCGAGGCGAGGCAAAGGACGTCGGCCGCGCGCGGCAGTTTATTCTTGCAAATGCGTTTGAGGCGCTCGTGGGCGCGATCTACCTCGACAAAGGATATGAGGCGGCGAAGGAATTCATCGTTCGGGTATTAATGCCGTACCTGAAGGATATTTTAGAAAAAAAACTTTATAAGGACTCGAAGTCCTTGTTTCAAGAGGAAGCACAAGATCGCGTCGGTATAACGCCGGCATACGAGGTGCTTGATGAATGGGGACCGGACCACGACAAGCATTTTGTCGTCGGTGTATATCTTGGGCAAGAGCTTGTCGCAAAGGGCGAGGGGCCGTCAAAGCAAATCGCAGAGGCCGAATCCGCCCGCGCGGGGCTTCACGAAAAAGGATGGCTCTGATGAGAAAATTCGAATATCGAAATCCGAAACGTGAAAGTGTTTTTCGTTATATCCGTCTATGCGATTAGCGAGTCCATTATGCTTTTGCGAAATTGCGGAGGCATAGTTTACAAATTTCCGAAGCGAGGAGGGAGGGAAACGGCGAGCGAACGTAGCCGAGGGTTCCCGCCTCCGAGCGAGGAAAATTTGTCTATGCCGCAGCTTTCAAGCAAAAGTATAATGGCGAGCCCTTATGTATCTTAAAAAACTCGAACTCTCCGGTTTCAAATCGTTTGCAAGACAAACGGTTCTTGAATTTCCGAGGGATATCACTGCTGTTGTCGGTCCGAACGGCTCCGGGAAGTCGAACATCAAAGAGGCGGTTCAGTGGGTCATGGGAGAGCAGTCGATGAAGTCCCTTCGCGGAAAAAAGGGAGAGGATTTGATTTGGAATGGATCTCCTCAAACGCCCCGCGTGGGAAAGGCATCGGTCGTGCTCCATTTCGACAATTCCGACGGCGCGTTCCCGATAGGATTTGACGAGGTTCGCATTGAACGCAAAATTTACCGAGACGGACTCAATGAGTATTCGATCAACCGCTCGCAGGTGCGACTCAAGGATGTTGTCGAGCTTATCGCGCGTATTGGCCTGGGCGAGACAAAGCACAATATCGTGGGTCAAGGCGAAGTCGACAGGATTTTACTGTCGAACCCGAAAGAACGAAAGGCGATGATCGAAGAGGCCCTGGGGCTTCGCGTATACCAGCTCAAAAAAAACGAGACCCTCCGCAAACTCGAACATACCGATGCGAATATATCTCAAGGCGAAGCGCTTGTCCGCGAAATCGCTCCACATCTCAAATTTTTAAAAATTCAGGCCGAGAAAGCGGAGAGGCGAGAAGAGGTTGCGACAGAACTTCGGGAATTTCAGAAAATATATTTTGTCAGGGAATCATCTGAGCTTGAGCGAGAGCGCGCGGCCGTTGAAAAGGAATCCGCGCCCCTGAAAGCGCGATTGGGGGACGTCCGTGATGCAATCGGGGCGCTCGAGGGCGAAATCGGAATCCAGGAGCAGAAACTAAAGGACGCAATGAGTTCTTCCGAAAACCGCGAGCTCCATGATCTTGAGAAGCGAAGGCGCGAGCGCGAGCGCGAGCTTGGGCGGCTCGAAGGCAAGCTCGAAGTGGAGCGCGAGCGAGCCAACGCCCCGAAGGTGCGCGCGGTCAATATGCCGCTTGTAGAGGGGAAAATACGGGCGTTTGCGGAAGCGGTGAAAAACGTAATTTCCGGCTCATCGGATTTTGAGTCGGTGCAAACGCGTCTTAGGGTAATCCTTGCGGATATCGAGAAGACCCTCGAGGAAATCCGCGAAGGGATTTCGGAAGAGGAGGCGGACGGCGGAGAGAATTTGGTCCTTCGGGATACTGAAGGGATGATTGAGTCAATGCGAAGCGAGATTTCGGCGCTCGGCGAGAGCATTGATGGGATTCAGTCCGAACGCGAGGAGGAGCGCAAAAGCTCGCGGGAGCTGCAAACGCGCCTTCGCGAGTTCGATTCGGCGCTTCGCGCAAAGCAAGACGAGGAGCGTGATCTTCTTTTGCATCTTGAGCGGATTAAGTTTTCCGAAGAGCGAATTCGGATTCGCGAGGGCGCGTTTGAACAAAACCTCCGCGAAGCGAATATGGGTGAGCGTGACCTCGCGGGCGTATCGTGCGAGGGATATGAAGCGATTGCCGTGGACGAGATTAAGCGAAAGATCGAGCGCTTTCGCGCGCGGCTTGAAGAGATCGGCGGGATAGATCCCGCGGTCGTCAAAGAATACCAGGATACGAATGCGCGGTATTCGTTTCTTGAGCGGGAGCTTGAGGACTTAAAACACGCGCATCAATCGCTTAAAACCCTCATTGAAGAACTTGAGGAGCATATCGAGAAGGATTTTAAGGAGGGTTTCGCAAAAATCAAAGACGAATTTCATAACTATTTTCGTATTATTTTCGGCGGAGGACGGGCCTCGTTGTCGATCGTTAAAATTCCCGTCCGCGGCATGACTCTGGAGGAAGCGGAAAAGGATTTTGATGAGGCGAGCGAGCGGCCAGAACTTCCCGATGGCGCGTACTACGAAGGAATCGAGATGGTCGTTGATTTGCCGCGAAAGCGCATCAAGGGCCTCTCCATGCTTTCCGGAGGTGAGCGCGCGCTTACGTCAATCGCGCTTTTATTTGCGATCACCGCGGTAAGCCCGCCGCCGTTTCTTATTTTGGACGAAACCGACGCCGCTCTGGACGAAGCAAATTCCCAGAGATACGCCGCAATTCTAAAAGAGCTTGCGAAAAAGACCCAGCTTATTATCGTGACCCATAACCGCGAAACCATGAAGTGCGCGGATGTTCTCTACGGCATCACGATGGGAGATGACGGCGTATCAAAAATTCTCTCGCTCAAGTTCGAGGAGGCGGAGGCGTATACAAATAGGTAGATTCTAAAATCAAAAACTCCGATATATCGGAGTTTTTGATTTCTCAAAAAATCATCAGAAGAATGGATTTTATTTTTGACTCAACGGAAGCGTGATCAGAAATTTCGTTCCTTTTCCGAGTTCGGAAGCAAAACTCACAGATCCGCCGTGTTTTTCAACGATTTTTTTCGTGATATAAAGGCCGATTCCCGTGCCGTCGGGCTGCGCCAAAAGCGCGTTTTGTGCGCGGTAGAATTTTCGGAAAATCCGGTCGCGGTCTTCTGCCGAGATGCCGATGCCGGTATCTTCGATTCTGATTTGTACGGATCCGTGTCCCGCTTGGAGCGTTACCGTAACCGACCCGTGGGGCGCATAGCGTATTGCGTTGTCAATGACGTTTTCGATCGCCATTCCGAGCTCTTCCTGTGCGCCGTGGAGGATGACCGGGGATTCGGGCGGATAGTAGACGAGTACTGTTTCCTTTTCGCGCGCGAATTCTTTTTCATCCTCCACGATCTTTGAAACGATTTCTCCGAGATCAATCTCTTTCCGTTCGAGGGCGCCGTCTCTCAAATCGAGCGTCCGCGCGCGGAGAATTGAGTTTACGATGCCGACGATGCGGTTTGTCGCGAAAAGTCCTTTTTGGAGCGCTTGGCGCGCGGCCTCCGACATTTCCTGCCCGATTGCATAGCCCAAAATCCATTTGATTTCGTTTAGCGGGGTACGCAATTGGTGCGACGTGACAGTGACGAAATCGGTTTTTTCCTGGTCGAGTTCGAGAAGTTCTCCGTATTTTTGTTTGAGTTCTTCGTTTTCATTCTGGAGCGAAAGCCCCCGCTTGATAATCATAAAAACGTAGAATGTGTATATTCCGACGAGGAGTAGCCAGAAAAGAACATTTGACGGCTCGTTTCCGGATGCGAATATCGAAACAACGGAGAGCACAAGAATCGTGAGCATCCCGACGATTACCGCGGCCATTGCCTCGAGGTCAAACGATCCGGAGACGATCGATTGTCTGCCGGGAAGCAATGCGACAAAAACAATGAGTCCCACGACCATGGTGCCGCCGACGGCGATGAGCGCGATATGGAACATGTTGAGCGATGGGAAAAAGCCCTCCGGAAGGGTCGTAAGTCCCGTATAGATGATTGCCGAGCCGAAGATAGCGAGGCGCGCGAGGCGTAGGATAAACCCAAGTATTTCCCGCGTTCTATTTTTCTCTTTGGTTTTGTGCTCTTCTGCGGCCGGATTCTCTGTTTGTTCCCCCATGCATCCATTATACGGATGAATGCGGATTTGGAAATATGAGGACAATGGTGGGACGTTGACACGCCGGTCGTTTCCGAGTATAGTATTCCTCATGTTGGTTATACGTTTTCAGCGCCGCGGAAGAACGAACGATCCCGCATTCCGGGTCGTCGTTACCGAAAAGCGGTCAAAGCCGAAATCAGGTGAGCTTGAAATTTTGGGCTCATACCATCCGAAGACAAAGGAAACTCTTTTAAAAAACGAGAGGATTTTATATTGGATGTCGAAAGGGGCGCAGGCCTCTCCGACTGTACATAATCTTTTAGTCACAAAGGGAGTTGTCTCGGGCGCAAAAGTGAGTGTTGTGAGGGCGCCGAAGCAAAATGCCGCAGAAGTTCCGGCGGCGTAGGGTGCATTGGATTTTCCCCGGAAATATAGTATATAATGAAAATTGAAAGACGGGCTCGCGTGTGACGCCCGAAAGGTCGAAGAGAAAGTACGAAATGAACGGGAGTACTACCGATAATTCCCCAAGGAATGAGAAGGTAGATCTCGATTACAGAAATGGCACGAGCAGGCGATCAAGAGTTCCTTGAATTTCTCATCAAGGCGCTCGTAGACAACCCCGATGCGGTGAAGAGCGACCGGAAAGTTGACGAAATGGGAGTGTTATTGACGCTCCATGTCGATCCGGCGGATATGGGAAAGATCATCGGGCGAAACGGCCAGACCGCAAAAGCGATTCGTTCGCTTCTTCGCGTGGTCGGCATCAAGAATAACGCCCGCGTCAACCTGAAGATCGAAGAGCCGGAAGGCGGGCGAGGTCCGAGGCCCGCGCGAACTGATCTTGATTCGGTTGTTGACGATTTGAGTTTGTAATTGTTTTCAAAAATCAAAACTCCGCAGACCTGCGGAGTTTTGATTTTTCAGGAGAAGCGATGGTACGATAGAGATACCCGACAAAAAAGCGCCGCACGAAATGGCGGCGTAGCGAAACTATGTTTTTTCTCGGTGACAATACCAGGCGACGATATAGCTCGCGAGTGATGAGGTAAGAAGAAGGGTTGTTGCAATCATGGTCACTACTCGGAGGGAATATTTCTCTCTATGATATTCCGGCCAGTAAGGAGTACTGAATTTCCATTCAAAAAATACTGTCCACAATTCGAAAAGAACGATAACCCCGGAAAATATGAGTGCTCCGGTAAGAAGGCGGAAACCCAAGCTGAAAGGTGGCATTTCGATTCCTCCTGTTTTTACTGATAAAACAGTATCACGCGTAAATCATTCAGTCAAATTATGCGTTTCGATATTATAACAATCTTCCCTCATATATTTGATTCGTATTTGAATGAATCAATGATAAAGCGCGCCCGCGCAAAGCGGCTTCTTGATATTCGCGTGCATGATCTCCGGAAATTTTCCACTGACAAGCATAAAAAAGTGGACGATCGACCGTACGGAGGAGGACCGGGGATGGTCATCAAACTTGAGCCGCTCGTCCGAGCGCTCTCAAGTTTGAAGTTAAAAATGAAAAGTGAAAAGGTAAAAGTTATTCTTTTTTCTGCAAGCGGGAAGCAATTTAATGTGAAGATGGCCGCGGATTGGGCGAAAAAATATGACCGGGTCATAATGATTGCCGGGCACTACGAGGGGGTAGACGAACGCATCAAAAAAGTCGTTTCGGATTTCGGATTTCGGATTTCGGATTTATCTATCGGCCCGTATGTCTTGACCGGCGGAGAACTTCCCGCTCTTGTGGTAGTTGACGCTGTTTCGCGCCACATCCCGGGATTTTTGGGGAAAGGGGAGTCACTTGAAGAGAAGCGCCACGGCGTCGGCGTGCCAGTGTATACAAGACCCGAGATTTTCCGCTGGAAGGAAAAAGTATATAGGGTTCCCGCGGTTCTTCGTTCCGGCGACCATAAAAAGATCGAAGGATGGCGCCGGGGTATGCCCGGTAGTAACACTTCGGCCTAAAAGCTGTTTATCGTTACTACTAGGTATATATCGAAACAGTCATTCTTTATGTAGCATTAATTTTTGAGGGTTTTGTCCCGACGTTTCGTCGGGACTGCCGAAGTCTACTACCGGGTATGGTATAATAGAGAAATATGGATTTATTTTCTTCTTTTACGGATCGCATATATGCTGTTGATTGGCGGGGCATTTACAATACGGTTGTTATTGTTGTTTCTATTATTGACGCGGTTCTCGTTGCTCTTTTTTTGTACGTTTTGCGGCTTTTTGGAAAGCTTGATTCAGTCAAGTCGGAAAATGGAACTGCCGCGGATGTTTCTCCGATTCCGGTAGAGAAGGAGGTAAGCGAGAATTGGGAGAGGATCCGGGAGTTGATAAATTCGAAAAACCCGTCTGACTGGAATATGGCGATTATCCAGGCAGATGCCCTTTTGGACGATGCGCTTGTTCATCTGGGGTACGCGGGAGACACCATGGGAGACCGGTTGAAAATAGTTGATCCGGTCCAATTGCCGTCGGTTGAGCGCGTGTGGTCCGCGCACCGGCTCAGAAACACCATTGTGCATGATCCAATGGTTGAGCATACGCGCGAGACCGTCATAAATGCTCTCCGCGCGTACCAAGACGCGTTTCGCGAGCTCGGCGTTTTGAAGGAGGAGATTTGAATATTTATTGTGTTTTTCGCATCCGTGGGGTATAATCATCGCGCGGGATAGAGAAGAAGTATCTCGGGAGGCTCATAACCTCCAGACGCCGGTGCAATTCCGGCTCCCGCAATATTTGACACAAAAACCGCTTTTGCAACGAGGCGGTTTTGGTTTCCGTTTTTTCGTTGACTTCGAAGCGGTTGTTTGTTATAAACGTTTTAGCACATGACGGAGGGTTTTATGAAACGAAAGCGCCCGCTTCGGCGCGTCGGGCAGAAATGTTTGGTGTTTTATTCGTTTCGGAAAAAGTTCGGACCGGTTTCTACTATTACCGATGTTTTGCCGCGCAAATCGTGGAAATTGGGAATTCCTTGTTATCGAATTTCTCCATCTGGCATGGTGGTGTTCGAGACGGCACTCATGCCGGTGCATCGCCGGGTGAAGCCATACGCGTAGAACCATAGCGTCCGTTGTAAAAAACAAAAGATAGGACTTTCTAATCGAAAACAAGCGGTGCGATAACTTCAAGCCGTTTTTTGTTTAATAATATTCCTCTTGCTATTTTTATGATTTTGATCTAGTTTGAGTCCAGAACCAGGATACAAAGGAGACCCGTCATGGCAAAGATTCCAGCTTCTGTAGACACCAAAGTCATTTCCGGACTCGAAATATACCGCAAAGGCAAGGTGCGAAATACATATTTTCTGCCGAGCGAATTAGAACTTTTGCTATCTTTTGCAACTGACAGAATAAGTATTTTTGACTTTGTCCTGCCTACAGTAGTTCCCTTCAAAGGAGAAGGTCTTACTGCGCTAAACATATTCTGGCGAAAGAACGTACTTGGCGATTTGGTCACTCATGATCTCGTTGCGTATGGCGTAGACATTGATCAATACCTTTCAGAGGATCTTCGAGGAATTCCGGAACTTCAGAAGCGAGCGCTCGTTATTCGCAAACTCGATATGCTTCCCGTTGAAGCGGTCGTTCGAGGGTATCTCACCGGAAGCGGACTTACTGCATACAGAAAGGACAGCGTAATCTGCGGCCACGCTCTTCCGGAGGGGCTTGATGATGGGGCCGAGCTTCCGTACCCCATTTTCACTCCAACGACCAAAGCAGAAGAAGGGCATGACGAGCATGTTGACGCAGACAGTGTCTGCAAGAAACATGGCTTTGCGATAGAGCGTGCATCACTCCAGCTCTATGAGCTTGCAAGAAGATTCGCACGTGATCGAGGGATCGTCTTAGCCGATACGAAATTCGAGTTTGGGCGAGAGAAACATAGCGAATTAGTACTGTGCGATGAAGTGTTTACTCCTGATTCGAGCCGCTTCTGGGATTTGAAAGCATGGCAAGAATCTCGGACAAAACGCTCGAGTCCTCCATCGCTCGACAAACAGTATGTCAGAAACGAAGGGAAGCGACTCGGCGTGGATAAGCGAGATCCTCTTGTCGCTGGAGATGATGAGTGGGTTCATCGGCTTGAATTCTCTCCTGAAGTTGTTGAGATGACCACACGGATTTATCGCTATGGCTTCTGGCGTTTGGCCGGAAAAAAGCTTGAAGCGTTTCAGAGAGCAGATATGGGCATAGCGGTTCGTATGCCGCCGGTCCATGTACACGTTGTTCTTGGGAGCGAGTCCGATCGAGACCAGGCACAAAATGGTCTTAATTGGCTTGGTATTGATACGCCTCCAGAAGTAACAGCGGAACTTGACATCATCAGTTGTCATCGAAATCCGGAAGAGCTTCGCAGATTCGCAGAAACAGTTCGAGAAGATTCAGTGATAATTGCGGGTGCAGGAAAAGCTGCTGCTCTTCCTGGCGTTTTGCAGTCGTGGCTCAAGTATTTCGGGAAGGGCCATATTCCGGTTTTGGGCGTCGCTTTCGATGGAGGGACTGATGAGGCAAACAGGGCTGCTCGGCTTTCAATCGAACAGTTGCCTGGAAATCCAGTCATCCTTGCGCCGGGAGGCATTGCGTACTTTGGCAGTGAAGGGTTTCTTAATGCGTGCGGTGCGGCAATCGTAAATGAGTTTTTCGTAACGCCTACGCCAACAAAGGAAGCAAAACATAACGTGCCACTTGTGTAGTACCTTCGTACCATTGCACTATTCGTGCCGCTTCGTAATCGGGGCGGTCTTTTTTTGCCCAAAATGCGGTTTTTCTATATAATGAATGCGATTTAGGCCTCTATAGTTCAACGGGTCAAAGCATGATATGCTTTGACGAGAAATTTCGTGAGCCGTGCGAGGCACGTGCGAACGGAAGGAATTTCTCTGGGTTTTGCCGAAGGAGGCAAAACGAACGGAGCGTTTTCACCCCGCACCTATTTCGCCGGTATAGCTCAGTGGCAGAGCGAGGGACTCATAAGCCCTAGGCCGCAGGTTCGATCCCTGCTACCGGCAACAGGAGGGTGGTTCCAATTATTTCATGTAGAGCTCGGCAGAGCCTCGATCAAAAAACTGTAGAAATAATTGTCCAGGGAACTTTTGTTCCCGTCAAAAGCTCATTCGCTTTTGACCCACCCAGAGGCATTTTCAGAAATTTCAATTTTGGATTGTTCCGTAAACCCCGTTACAAGATGGCCACGGGTTTCCGCCTTTGGTGTTTCATTTTGGATTTTACCCCGTTAGAACGCCGCCGACTCCCGTCGGCGGTAATGGCAGAGATAGCCGATGGGAGTGTAATGTTCCCATCGGCCGGTCGCGAAGCGCCCGCTCTAACGGGGTTTACGATACGTTGCAATTCGTCTACGACCTTATGGCCGCGGCTTTCTTGTAACGGGGTAAAGCTCATTCAACTTTGCGCGGGTTTTTTCTCCAGCGTAGCCGGTTTGAGGCAAAATGTCGTATTTTTTCTGAAATGCTTTTACAGCTTTTTCGGTACAGGTACCAAAGTTTCCGCTCATGGGGCAGTCGTTGAGTGAATTGCCAGCAGGCGGATATAGGCCTTCAATAATAAGAGCGGCCTGAAGCGAGAGTGTATCTTTTTTTGCGGGACCCGGGCGAAAAATGTCTTCTTGCCATTCATGGGGAAGAAGCTGCGTTTCGTATAATCCTTTTTTCATGTTGTCTTCGAAGAAATCCATAATGCCGAGGTATGTTTGAAATGCAAGGTCTGATATGGCCTTTTGGCGAATTACCGCATTCTGAAGGTGCGGCTCATAGATATAGCCGTACTCGATGAGGAGCGCTGCGCCGTCAACGGTGTTATTCGAGCCAATCGCGATGAGTTCCTGATCTTCCACAATTCCCACATCTTCTTTCGGCAGATCGCTCGATGGGTAAAATCGGGCGAGACGCGCAAAGATTGATTCTGCGATTACCCGCGATCCCTTTGCGTTCGAGTATTGGCTCTCCGGAATATAGACGGAAAATCCGGAATATTTTCCCGGTGTAGAACGTATACTCCGAGGATAGTCGTTAAAATGGATATGGAGAATAACGTCGACACCGTTTTCATTCGACCACTTATTTATCCCATAGAGTTTATACGCCGTGTCGCTCGGCGCCGTATTGTGCCCAACGATTATTCGTGATTCTATTTTTCCGAGCGCGACGTAGCGACTCATGAGTGCTTTTTGGGTTTTGACGAATTCTTCTATCTCCGCTTTCTTCTCCTGAAGAAATTTTGCTATCAAGGAATCGTATCCGGTCCGGGTGCGGGATAGGCGCACGTCGAAATGTGCGTCTGCCGCAAGCAGGCGGTAGAGCTCCTCGCCGAGATCAAGTGTGATACTCGCTTCTTTCATCCCGCGAAATTCTGTTCCTGACTGGACGCTGTCGTGCCCCGGGACAATAAGAATGGAAATTCTCCCCTCTCCCTTGCCCGCTTTTTCATATGCGTTTTTGAGCGTTTCCTTTGTTGTTGAGTCAACAAAAAAGAGCGAAGCCACGAAATCTTTGAATTTTGAGGAAAATTCCGAATAATCCGAGCGAGACGCAAAGTTTACCGCTAGTGCGAACACGCCGATGAGAATGGCCGCTAAAAGAATTTTTCGCATATTTCCAGTATAGCAGGTGAGCTTCGGCGATAAAGAGCGGGCGCTGGTACTCGCGGGTGTTTTTTGATAGAGTAATCTCGGACGGCGGCGCGGCTTGCGCCGCGGTTATCTTAAAACTTTTTACTATGGGTAAAAGCGAAAAAACATCAATGGTGCAAAAAATTCGGTTCAAAAGGATTTTATTGAAGCTCTCCGGCGAAACCTTGGGAGGAAAAGGCGGATTCGGAATTGATACAAAAGCCGCGGAATATGTCGCGCGTGAAGTCGTATCCGCGCGTGCGCTCGGGTGCGAAATCGCGATTGTGATCGGCGGAGGGAATTTTATCCGCGGCGAGAAGCTTTCTCACATGGGGATTGACCGCGCAACCGCGGACCAGATGGGAATGCTCGGAACCGTGATAAACGCGCTTGTATTGCAATCAGAGCTTGAGAAGCATAAACTGTATACCCGAGTAATGTCCGCGATCACCATGATAGAGGTTGCGGAGCCATTTATTCGGCGCCGCGCCCTGCGTCATCTCGAAAAAGGCAGGATCGTTGTTTTTGCCGGAGGAACCGGGAGTCCGTATTTCTCTACCGACACCGCAGCAGCGCTTCGCGCGAGCGAGATCAAGGCGGATGCGATTTTGAAGGCAACGAACGTCCGGGGAGTGTTTGCTGCTGATCCCAAGAAAAATAAAGGCGCAAAATTTATCCGAGAGATCAATCCCTTGGAAATGGTGAAAAAGGGCCTTCGTGTGATGGATCTTACCGCGGTTGCGCTTTCGATGGAGAATAAAATTCCTGTGATCGTTTTCGACGCTTTTAAAAAAGGGAATCTCGCAAAAATTATCCGCGGAGAAAAGATAGGGTCTGAAATACGAGTTCGTTAAAACAAAGGTGACGAGAAAAGTTTAAAGTTCTTGCGGCCATAGCTTAGCCCGGCTTAAAGCGCCTCCCTGTCACGGAGGAGACCAGGGGTTCGAATCCCCTTGGCCGCGAACGAATGAAATGAGTGAGCGGGCAAAGCACGCAAACTGCTTTGCGTGCGTGGGGATAAGAATGGTTTGGCGATGCACAGAATGCGCCGCCAAACCCAGGGATTTCGCGAGGAGCGAAATCGAATCCCCTTGGCCGCGCAAAATAACCGTAACTCGGTTCAAAGTAGCCACTCTGTATTTAGGGGTGGTTATTTTGTATAATTGGAAAAATGAAACCCCGAATTAATGTCATTACGTTAGGTGTAGACGATCTCGAAAGGTCACTTCATTTTTATAGAGATGGGCTTGGATTTCCTGCAGAAGGAATTGTCGGTGAAGAGTTTGAGTTTGGCGCTGTTGTTTTTATCGAATTACAGGGAGGTCTCAAGCTGGCTCTATTTCCCAGGAAAAGTTTGGCTCATGATGCGACCATTTCACTCACTCCGTCGAGCCCTACTGATTTAAGTATTGGGTACAACGTCAATAGCAGCCAAGAAGTAGATGTTGTTATGGATATAGCTAAGAAGGCCGGGGCAAATATTGTGAAGACAGCCCAAAAAACTTTTTGGGGTGGGTACACGGGATATTTCCAAGATCCTGATGGTCACCTATGGGAAGTGGTGTGGAATCCAGCCTGGAAAATTGAGGACTAGGATAAATCCGGAATCTCGATGCATTCCCCGCACTCCCGTAATCTAGTTCCAACAGCGTCCAGTACGTTGCGTCAAAAAAGCATATTGTTTTGCTTTTGGAGGGGATTTGAAACGATGGGTCATTCAAATTGCGCGTGAGCGCCGGATACGTTGTTTGCTTTGAAAGGACAATAGATGGCGCTGTCACAGATCGCGAGCTACAGCCGTTTAGATTGTTATACTGTGGGTAAAGAACATCGCGTTTTCGCGCCCAATTACATATACTTACGATTACTAACATATATAAAATTATGAAAAAGACCATTTTGCCGGCAGTTTCTCTCTTTTTTATTTTGTTAAGCATTGCGGGAGGCGCTCTTGCTCAGACCGAGCTTTTGTTCGGGCAAAATCATTTCTATACCGTTCTCTTTCGCGGCAACGGAGAAGCTATTGTGTATGCGAAGCTCGCTATTACAAATCCCGATGAAAAACCGCTCACGGAATTTTCTTTTGAGGTGCCGAAAGTGACTCCGACTGAAATAGTAATGTATCAAATGAAATTCCCGCAGGAGTGTGTCAAATATAACTATAATGATTCGGTGCGGCCGTGTTTGGAATATCGCGATCCCGACTATGCACAACAATATTATTACTACGGCTACAGCAACGGACAAGCCGAGTACCAAAAAATTCAATACACGAAATCGGGGAATCTCTATCGTTTTATTCTGCCGACTCCGGTTGAGCCGTATGCATCCACCGCTATTATTGTCGCATACGCCGCAAAAGGGTATGTGAGTGAACGCGCGGGTTTGTATACATTCAATTTTGAAACCCTGAAAGTCCCTTCACGAATTCAAGAAATTCGAGTTGCGGTGGATGTTGATAGCGATCTTTTGTTGAAAGGCAAACGTGCGTCCGTTAGTTACAACTCGTTGGGTATAAGTAGCGAACGCGCCGCCGCGCCGCAAAGTATTTCCAGCCGTGATTTGGATAAAGTCGTCGGCAGTATTGGTTCATACGGTCCCATAGTCAAAGAAGCAAAAAATCTTGCGCCGAACGAAAGTTTTATCGTGAAGGGCGAATACGCAACGAATTGGTTTCGGCTGTATCTCGGCTCGATACTTCTTACTATCTTTATCGTCATTGGTATTTTTGCAGGAATATATTTTTTGGTGAAATTCCTGAAAAAAAGAGGCGGACAAGGCGACAAATTGGGAAACGAAACAAATCAGCAAACGCCACCCCAAATGCCGCAAGGCATAATAAATATATTGAATCTAACGAACGCTTGGGTGAGCTTGCTTTCCGTTGTCTCGGTAATCGGACTTACCTATCTGCTTAATTTTTTGGGCGAGTCAGATTTGCTCCGTTTCGTAAATTTCGATCCCGTATTTAGCGTTGTCGGCGTTATTGCGGTGATTCTGTTATACGTATTAATTATCTTCGGACCGGCGGTTGGCGTAGCGACGAAACACGGCTGGAAATCTTTTATTTCAATTTTGATTGCGGAGTTTCTCTGGTTTATGGTTTTTCTTATTATCTATCTTGTACTCTTTCAGTCGGGACTGACCACGACTATTTTCCACCGCGGACCCGCGGTATTAGAAACTACAGGGAGATGACGTACGCCAATGTAATATGCCGGGCTGTGCGTAAATGCCATGGCGTTTCGGCGTTTCAAAGGGTATACTAAAAAGGTTATTATTCGTTATTTTTTCTATTATGATTAGCAAAATCGTTTCGATTGCTGTTGGTGCAAGTATGCTCGGCGGCGCGGCTTTTTTTCCGGTTGTCGCATTTGCCGAGAACGCGACCTCAACACAAAATGCCGAGATAATCGAGAATTTAAAAAGACAGATTGAAGAGCTCAAAGCAAAAAAGAAGCAAATCGAAGAACAGGCGAAAAAACTTCAGGAATCGCGCAAGGAGGCAGCGAAAGGCGTGCGTGAGGCGGCAAAACTTCTTAAGAGTCAGCTTCGTCGCGGCATGGGCGGGGATGAGGTTAGAGATCTCCAGGAGTTTCTTGCCGAAGATCGTGACGTGTATCCCGAGGGCCTTATCACCGGATTTTTCGGCCCAATGACGGAAAATGCCGTGCGAAAGTTTCAACGAAAGCACGGAATTGATGCGGTTGGAGAGATCGGCCCGAAAACCCGCGCGAGGATTCATGAGCTTCTGGAAGAGTGGCGCGAGAGCGGGAAAAAGATTCCTCCGGGGCTTTTGAAACAGCTCGGCTGGCTCGGCACTTCGACTCTTGCAACAACGACAGCATCAACGACTCGTATAAAGGAGGAGTTCAAAGTTACGCTTTGCCATAAGTCGGGTCAGGCGAACGAGACAATCAGCGTTGCTCTTCCGGCCCTTGTCGCGCATATTCTCCACGGCGATAGGGTCGGCGCGTGCAGTCCGGGATCTTCGACCCCGCCAACAACTCCCGATACTACAGCACCCGTAATTTCGAGCGTTGAGGCGGAAAACATTTCTTCGACATCGGTGAAGATTGAATGGAAGACCAATGAAGCATCAGAATCAAAAGGGTGGTATTCGACGCTAACGCCGGTCTGGACCGCATCGTCAACTCCCGCAGCAAGTGCTGTCGCAATGCCCGGCTCGTCCGTCCTCGTGACTTCGCACGAAATTATTCTCTCCGGCCTTACCGCGAGTACGACCTATTACTATGTTGTCATCTCAACCGACGCCGCAACGAATTGGTCCGTATCGAGTGAACGCTCGTTTTTGACACTTCCGTAGACCTACGTCAAGCGAATTGTGGAAAACGCGTCTTGGAAAACCTCGGCGCGTTTTTCTATACTTACTGTAGTTTCTTTTTTCTGGAGGTCGAATGGTGCGTCTGAATCTTTCGGCGGTCCGTAGATTCGAAGAGCGAGTAGTCCCGAACGGACTTCCCCGGTGGAAAAAGTTAGTCCGCTCCGAGCTTCACGCAAAGCAAAACGGCACCCGTGTCATCTCTCGTAGGCGAACTGCAATCGTTACACTTATCGATCCGCGCGGCCGTTTTGCATTCGTGCATGTTCTTTCGAGGAGAACGTCCGGCGGGGACGCGGCAAAAGCCGTTATCCCAAGGGAAAATTTCCCCCGCGGCAAGCGGCTCCATGAAAAAGATATTATTGTTCTCGATCTTCTTACCGGATATCCAAGCCCAGTGGGATGCAAGGTTGAAATTCGTCCCCCGAGCCCCATGGTCCGCGTACCATAGATATGTCTTGCTCCCGTGCATTCGTGCGCGGGATTTTCTCTTTTCTTTTGTTTTTTTTCTGATTATAATGGCAACATGTCAAAACTTGAGGATATACGAACGCATGCACTCTCCCTTATCGAGGGGGTTTCTGATCTTTTGGTGCTTGACAATGCCCGAACGAAAATACTTGGCCGCAAAAGCGAGCTTTCGCTTTTTTTGCGCTCGCTCAAGGATATGCCGCCCGAAAATCAAAGGGGGGTCGGCGCGGCCGCAAACGCTCTTCGCGCAGAGCTCGAAGAATTGTTCGAAGAGAAACGCCGTGAGCTTTCCGCGGCGTCCTACGAATCGGTCCTAAAGGGCGAGCGAATAGATGTGACGCGGCCCGGGCTTAAGCACGCGCGCGGGCATATTCATCCGATCTCGCGCGTCATTAAAGACATTGTTTCTATTTTTTCTTCGATGGGGTTTGAGGTCGTCGAAGGGCCGGAGGTTGAAACCGAGTATTATAATTTTGATGCGTTAAACATTCCTGCCAATCACCCGGCGCGGGATATGTGGGATACATTCTGGCTAAAGCCAGAATCGCGGACACACGCGGACTCAATATCCGCAGACGGACGCGGAAAACTTCAGCGTGAGTCCGCGATGGAAAAAAGTCAGCGAGGGTCCGCGCTCCTTTTGCGCACGCATACGAGTCCGGTGCAGGTGCGATATATGGAAAATCACAATCCGCCCTTGAAAATTATTGTTCCCGGGCGGGCGTATCGGTATGAGGCAACGGATGCGTCCCACGAATTCCAATTTTTCCAGCTCGAGGGGCTCGTGGTTGATCGCCAAATTTCGATTGCAAATTTTAAGGGCGTAATCCAGGAATTTTTCTCGCGGCTATTCAAGAAAGAAATCATCGTGCGCCTCCGGCCGAGTTTTTTTCCGTTCGTTGAGCCGGGATTTGAGGTTGATATTTCTTGTGTTGCCTGTGCAGGCGCGGGATGCTCGATTTGCAAAAAGTCGGGCTGGCTTGAGCTCGCGGGCGCGGGGATGGTCCACCAAAATGTTTTCAAAGCCGCGGGATATACTCCGGGCGAGTGGCAGGGGTTTGCGTTCGGGTTCGGCATTGACCGGATCGCGATGATGAAATATAAAATTCCGGACATCCGCTTGTTCCATTCCGGGGATTTGAGATTTTTAAAGCAGTTTTAATTCGATGAATGAAGAATCTCCACAATATAAATCCGAAATTGAATCCGCTCGTTTGGATCTTGCCGAATACATCGAGCAAGAGAACCGGGGAGAAGCGGGAGGAGCAAGACACTTTTCATTTCCAGAATTTACGCTTGGTGATCTTGAAGATGAGGACGTAATCGTATGGAAGAAAATTAGATCTCAAACAATAACTCCTGAAGAATTTGCTTTGTATGATCAAGGGCTTCATGACGAAGGGGGTGAGGAACGAAAGGACGTCAAATTCTCACGGATTATCTTTGTCCGTGCAGTGCGAAATAAGGTCCAGCGAGTATTCTATGAATATTTTAAAAGACGGAAACAGCAATGAAATTTTCGTATAATTGGCTTAAAGACATAGTCGGGTTTAAAGAAACACCGCAAAAGATTGCGGAGCGTTTGACGCTGCGCTCGTTTGAAATTGAGTCCATAGAGAAGGCCGGGAGCGATTGGGCGCTCGATGTAAAAATTCCTGCAAATAGGATTTCTGACGCCGCAAATCACTTGGGCCTTGCGCAGGAGATTGCGGTCTCACTCGGAAAGAGAATAAAACTTTTGGTGATCAAAAAAACATTTGCGAAAGAAAAATTCCCGAAAATATCTTTTGCCATTGCGCGGCCGGATCTCGCGCCCCGCTACACGGCGGCATCCATACGAATAAAAAATATTGGAGTTTCTCCTAAGTGGATGCAAGAACGGCTCGCGACATGCGGATTCCGGCCTCTAAATGCAGTAGTTGACGTCACGAATTACGTGATGCTTGAGATGGGGGAGCCGATGCACGCGTTTGATCTCGGGAAGGTTTGGGGGCGGAGAATGAGCGTTCG
>Ga0209518_1002182_pt1 | contig 18906 bp, 20 predicted proteins | sample RifGroB1_FD_183993 | JGI IMG/M metagenome (GOLD analysis project Ga0209518, IMG submission 183993) | Groundwater microbial communities from Rifle, Colorado, USA - Groundwater B1 (SPAdes) (version 2) | ecosystem: Environmental > Aquatic > Deep subsurface > Groundwater | place: Rifle, Colorado...
GATTTTGTCAAGACAGTTTTGTGTGGTATTATTTACGGATAATGAAGAGAAAAGCTAATCCACAGGGATATAACGTTGTCGTTTTTGACTGCGACAGTACTCTATCGGCTGTTGAGGGGATTGATCTTTTGGCTGAAAAATATGGGGTAAAGAAAGAAGTCGAAAAGATAACTCATCATGCAATGAATGGACACAGTAATTTTGCCGATGCGTTGGCTTTTAGGTTGCAGTTGGTTCGCCCGTGCAAAAGTGACATGAAATGGCTTGGCGGCCAGTATATAGAGAGGGAGGTTCCCGGCACTAAGGAACTTGTTACCAAACTTAAAAAATTGAGAAAGAAAGTATTTATAATTTCCGGAGGCTTTGATTCTGCTATTAAAATTTTTGCTTCTCACATTGGTGTTAAAAAATCAAATGTTTTGTGCAACTCGCTGCTTTTTGACAAATCGGGAAAATATAGAGGTTTTGATAACAGTAATCCCCTATCTAAAAATCATGGTAAAAAAATAGTGCTTAAGCAAATAACCAAATTAGGGTCAACTGTTTTTGTTGGAGACGGGGTAACGGATTTAGAGGCGAAAAATGTTGTAGATCTCTTTGTAGGTTTTGGAGGGGTTAAAGTGCGGGAGGTTGTTAAGAGAGAATCCGATATTTTTATAGATGATAATACACTTTTGAGAATGAAAGATATTGCAATTGGGAAAAATATTGCCTTTTGATCCTGGATGACAGAAAATCTCAATGTATGGAGCAAGTGATATTTTTAGCTGGCGGTGGAGATGAAAAAGATTCTGCAGAACTGGATAAGATTTTTGTCGACACGCTTCAAGAAAGACGAATAGAGAAACTCGTTTACGTCCCTATAGCACTGACCTCCAGACCCTATAGCGAATGCCTTAAATGGTTTTCGTCCATATTTGCCGGCAAAGTTTCCAAAATTGAGATGTGGGAAGATCTGACTGACAAAAAAATAGCAGGCAGAGAAGATCAGATGGCTATTTATTTTGGCGGAGGAGATACAAGGAGACTTCTAAAACTTGTTTGCGATTCTTTATTTGATAATGAGATAAAAAAATTTGCTGTAAATGGGGGAATCTTATACGGGGGTAGTGCCGGTGCAATATTCTTAGGTAGAAGTATTAAAACGGCCCCCGAAGTGAAAAGTGCTAGGTCAGTGAAGGGTTTAGGTCTTATTAGTAGTTTATCCATTGCCTGCCATTTTGAGCCCAAGAAAACTGAGGATGTGATGGCTTTAGCGGGAAGGATCGGAATGAATATTTTGGCGATTGAAGAGAATGCCGGCGCCATTTTTCAGGGTGGTCAGATTTCGCCTGTCGGCTTAGGGGAAATTCATTTAATCTCCGGAAAAGACAAGAAAGTTGTTAATTCACCTTTTAAGGTTTAGAATCAAGCTATGTTGGACATAAAACTTGTACGGGACAATAAGGAGAAAATTAGAAAAGCAACAGAGGCAAAAGGTTTTGACGGAAAGTTGGTAGAACTTACTCTCAAAGCTGATGAAAAAAGAAGAAAACTTCTGAACAAAGTTGAGCAGCTTCGTGCAAAACGGAACAAGTTGACCAAAAGCGATATTTCCAAAGGTAGAGAGCTCAAAAAGGAACTTAAGATTGAAGAAGAAAAACTTGGTGTGGTTGAAAAAGAATTCGAAACTCTGATGCTCAAAATCCCCAATCCGTCGGCGGCAGATGTCAAAGTTGGCCCTCCGGAAGCAAACGAGATTTTGAAACATGTTGGCAAACCCAAAAATTTCGCCTTTGAGGTAAAAGATCATTTGGAGATAGGCCAGTTGACTGACACGATAGATATTGAGAGGGGGGCTAAAGTTTCTCAATCGGGATTTTATTATATTAAGAATGACGGCGCCTTTTTAGAATTTGCGCTGGTGCAATACGCCTTAAACAAGCTGGCTAAAATGGGTTTTGTGCCTGTAATAACACCAAATGTTGTTAAAGAAAAAAATATGGTTGGCTGCGGCTTTCAAGCCAGAAGCGACAAAGAAAGACAAATCTATCATCTTGAGGGAGAGGATCTTGATCTTATTGCAACTGCTGAAATTACTCTCGTAGGGCAACACACGGATGAAACGATAGAGGCAAAAGACTTGCCCAAAAAATACGTCGGTTATTCTTATTGTTATCGAACAGAGGCTGGAAGTTACGGCAAGGATGTTAGAGGTATATTGAGAGTGCATGAATTCAGAAAAGTTGAGATGGTTATTTTTTGTGATCCAAAAGAGTCAGACAAATGGCACAAAAAACTTCTCGAGATTGAAGAGGGAGTATGGAGAGATTTGGGAATTCCCTATCGGGTGGTGAAAATGGCGTCTGGGGACTTGGGCAGTGCGGCTTCGAGAAAATTTGATATAGAAGCCTGGATGCCTTCGCAAAATAAATACCGCGAGGTAACAAGTACAAGCAATACCACGGATTTTCAAGCAAGAAGGCTAAATATCAAAATTAAGAAGAATGGAAAAAGTGAATATCTGCACACTCTAAACGGAACGGTTCTTGCTTTGGGACGAGCGATGATAGCAATTTATGAAAACTTTCAGCAGGAGGATGGATCTATTGTTATCCCCGCAGTTCTTCATAAGTGGATGGGGAAAAAGATTATAAAATTGAGAAAGAGTTGACCGTACTTCATATATGTTGTTAAATGAATTAGTAAAATCTGTCCATGTTGGGAATTGATATAGGTACCAAGTCGATAAAGATTGTTGAGCTTTCCAAAGAAGGCGGCGGTTTTGCCCTTAATGCCTCCGGAATTGTGGGATTTAACGGAAACCCTATTGACAAACTAACCGACGATAAAGAATTTGCAAATCTGGCCCAGGTAATCAAAAAACTTCATAAAGAGGCCGGAGTTTCAGATAAAAATGCTGTAGTTTCGATTCCGGAACAGCTTGTTTTTACCAGAACCATAAAATTTCCGCTTTTGACCGATGCCGAGATAGAATCAGCTGTTAAATGGGAGGCCGAGCAATACATTCCTATACCCGTTGCTGAAGCGATAATCCAGCACTCAATCTTGGAAAGAAGAGAAAAAACTTCTCCTCCCGAAGTTCTGGTGCTTTTGGTTGCTGCTCCCCGGACAATTGTTGAAAAGTGGATGAGGGTAGTTTCCCTTGCGGGCTTGACCCCCGTCGCTGTGGAAACGGAACTTATTGCTTTAACCCGGGCACTTGCCCCTGTCGATAAAACGGTTTTGATAATGGATTTAGGGGCGACCTCGACCGATATTGCAATTGCCAGCCGGGGCTTATTATGTTTTTCCCGGTCTATTCCCATTGCCGGCGAAGCATTTACTCGGGCTGTTTCACAGACGCTCGGAGTTACCCCTCTTCAGGCTGAGGAATACAAAAAAGCTTATGGGTTGGGAGCAGGGCAGCTTGAAGGGAAAATTAAGGGCGCACTCTCCCCTATTTTGCAGATGGTTACGGACGAGATAAAAAAGGCGATTCATTATTATCAAACCGAGGAAAAAGGCGAGGCACCGGGGGCAATAATTATTTCGGGCGGAACATCGGGAATGCGCGACTTGCCATCCGTGTTCACAAATTTACTGGGAGCGGAAATTTTAATCGGTAATCCGTTTTCCAAAGTTTCTATCGACTCCGAGGTAGCCAAGAAACTTGCTCCCTATGCACCTTTGTATGCGGTTGCGGTGGGACTAGCCTTAAGAGAATGATTAATTTACTGCCCCCAGAATTAAAAACCGGTGGTATTTTTGGCAAAGCTATTAAAGCCGTTAGGAGCCTGACTTTAATTTTGCTTTCCCTATTTTTAGTTTTTGGGTTTGGTGTTGCGGGTTTTTTTATTCTTAGTTCGATCGAGTTAAGAAACTTAACTGCAAATGGAACATCGCTCAAAGAGCAGATAAAAGTCCTTGAAGTTACCGAGCAAAAGATGGTTCTTTTGAAGGATAGGATTGGGAAAATTAGGACTGCGATGAATTCTCCAAGTGTAATTTCGGGTTTTGAAGGGGTGAATTTAATTTTATCTTCCTTGAGCAGCGATTCAAGCGTGTCTGAACTTGCGGTTGATTCGACAAAAATCGACCTTTCTCTTGCCTTCAGATCGCCTGGCGATTTGTCAGGATTTCTCACAAACTTAAAAAATTCTACCTTTTTCAAATCAATTGTTTTGACCTCGTTTGGATTTAATCCGCAAACCGGATATTTGGTAGCAGTCAGATTGATGCCTAAATCATGAAGATAAATATTTTAAGGCCTTTTATCCCACTAGTTATTATAATCATTCTTTTTTCGGCCACGGCGAAATTCGGTTTAGCTAAAATTTCCGAAGTCAGAAGCAAAATATCTCAAGCTCAAAGAGAGGAGAGAGTTTTGTCTCAAAAGCTTTCCGTGTTAAGCGATGTTGAAGTTGGAGTTTCGAATGATTCTTCGCTTGTTTCATCAACGATTCCCAATAGAAATCCGTCCTTAATTGTCGCTTCTCAAATTAAGGTTGAGGCGGGGCTACTTGGGTTAACCCCGCTAAATATTAAGTCCGGCACAGGAATTGAAGATAAATCCGGGCTTTCCCGGGTTGATGTTAATTTTGATATCGAGGGTCAACGAAGCACGGTTTTGGAATTTTTGAAAAAAATTGAGGGTTTTGCACCGATTACTCTGGTTGAAAAAGTAAAACTTAACGAGGTTGGAGGCGTCGCAAGGGCCCAAGTTACCGTAAAGACTTTTTTTGCCGAGCTTCCTAAAAAACTTCCTGCTTTAGGCGAGGCGTTGAATGATTTGACTCCCGATGAGAAAAAAATTCTGACAGAGGCATCGGGCTTGAGGCAACCCTTATTTGTCAATTTTTCTGCCTCGACTCCGGGAGAGCGTCCCGATCCTTTTAGTCAGTAACTTGGAGATTAACTGCCTGTTTTTCTAAAGTTGCTTTTACTTTGAGAATATTTCTTAAAGCTGAAATCATTCTTCCACCTTTGCCAATAATAAGTCCCTTGTTTTTGTCCTCCGTTTGGATTGAATAGAGAGTTCTTCCCCCTTCGTTGGACTCGGAAATGTCAAACTTTTCTTCTCCAAGTATTCCCTTAAGTAAGTAGTTTAGTAAGTCCCTCACTAATTTGGGCCCCTTTCTGTTTCCACACTTTTAGTTTTTCGTTATTAACTTTTAGCTGCTTTTGGGCGGGATCCCATGTACCCAGCACTTCCAGAGGTTTTCCCTCTCTTTTACTTCTTTTATTAGTAACAACAATCCTGTATTTGGGTAAATTTATATGGCCATATCTTGCCAGTCTTATTACAATCATGTCGGTATTTTACCCTTTTGTGACAGTGCTTGTCTAGCAGCTTCCTGTTCTGCTATAGCCTTACTCTTTCCCTGGCCCCTTCCCCAACTTTTGTCATTGACTAAAACTTCTATTTCAAATTTTTTGTCATGATCGGGCCCAACTTCCTCAACGACTCTATATTTTGGCGTAGGCAGGGATTTACTTTGGACATATTCCTGAAGCAGGCTTTTGGCGTCTTTTAGGGGTTCTTGGAGTTTTTTATCAAGGTCGGAGAGAATTTTATCTTTTATGAATTCTTCTGCTTTTGTAATTCCCCCATCAATAAATAATGCTCCGATTACAGCCTCAATTGTGTCGGCAAGAAGAGAAATATTTTTTCTCCCTCCGCCGTCTTCTTCTCCTTTGGAAAGAAAAATTGCACTACCCAAATCCAATTTTTCGGCAACTTCCGAAAGTGAGACCGTATTAACAATATTTGCTCTTAATGCGGTTAAAAAACCTTCTTCTTTGTCGAGAAATGAACCATAGAGTTCTCGTGAGACAATAAATTCCAAAATTGCGTCTCCCAGAAACTCTAATCTTTCATTTGAATGCCTGACATTTTTGTGCTCGTTGACCCAGGAGCGATGAGTCAAAGCCTGATTTAGCAGGTCTTTGTTTTGGAAAAGGTTAGATATGTTTTTCATCACGATCATTGTAAATTGTACCCAAAACTCCATTGACAAAGGAAGGGGAAGATTCACTGCCATATTCTTTTGCAAGTTCAACCGCCTCGTCAATTACAACTTTGGGAGGAGTATCTTCATATTCAAGTTCATATATCGCAAGCCGGAGGATCGCAAGATCGATTTTGTTTAAGCGATCAACTGGCCAGGTCGGAGCAGCCTTTTCTATTTGTTTATCAATTTTGACTTTCTTTTTAATGATTTTTTGAACCAGTTCAGGAAGATTAGGCTGTTTTGCAAATCCTTGGGCAAAAAGAACCTTAATGGCCTCCCTTCGTCTTAAATGTCTGGGGTCAGTAGAAGTTTTCACTTTCCGTAGTGCCCGCAATATGGGCAAGCCATATGTGATTGCCTTAATTTTTTGCAACTAGAACAAACTACTAAGTTGGGGATGATAAGCTTTTTTTGCCCTCCCCGCCTTTTCCCGGTTCTTGCCCGGGTCATCTTTTTCTTTGGTAGCGGTGTCATTTCAAGATGAAATTGTATCTAACTTAAGGCTTTTAAGCAACAAGGGAAATTCTTTTGGATGTTTGAAAATTTCTTCGGCCAAATTTTTGGTTTCTTTTATTAGTTCATAATTGTTCCAATTGGCAACTTTGAGTTCGGGGAAGCCCGATTGTTTGGTTCCTAAGATTTCGCCCGGGCCTCGAAGTTTTAGATCGAGTTCCGCGAGTTCAAACCCCGAGTGCATTTTGGTCATTGCCGTTAATCTTCTTGTTGGTTTGCCAAAAAGAAGACAGTAAGACTTTTTTTTACCGCGTCCAACGCGGCCGCGAAGTTGATGCAGTTGTGCAAGTCCAAATCTTTCTGCTGCCTCAATTACCATTATGGTAGTATTTGGAATATCAATCCCAACCTCAACTACCGGTGTAGTAACCAGTATGTCGACATGTCCTCTTCTAAAATTTTCGAGAACTTCTTGTTTTTCTTTGGCCTTTAATCTTCCGTGCAATAGTCCGAGTTTTAAATTTAGCATTTGGCCTTTTAACATTTGATATTCTGTCGTAACATTTTTAATATCCCGCATAGATTCTTTTTCGGACTGTTCGATTAATGGGCAGACCCAGAAGGCTTGTGAATGGTGATCAGTGATCAGTGATCGGAGCCATTTGTAAGCACCTCCCCTTTTTTGTTCCGGAACTACCCAGGTGGTAACTTTTTGCCTTCCTTTTGGCATTTCTGTTAATACAGAAAGATCCAAATCTCCATGGGTGGTTAAGGCAATTGTTCTTGGAATTGGTGTTGCCGTCATTGTTAAAACATGCGGCGTGCCGCTTTTCTTTACCAAGTGGGCGCGCTGCTCTACTCCAAAACGGTGCTGTTCATCGATAACCACCAAAGCGACTTTGTTAAACTCAACTTTTTTGTGGATTAGGGCATGAGTTCCGACAAATATATTGCTATATGCTTTAGGCTTTATGCTATTGGCTGTTATGAGAGAAATTTTTAGTTTTGGAAAAAATTTGGTAAGGGTATCGTAGTGCTGTTGGGCAAGAATTTGGGTTGGGGCCATAAAAACCGATTGATAGCCATTTGTGAATGCCACAAATGCTGCAATTGCGGCGACTATTGTTTTTCCGCTTCCAACATCACCTTCCAAAAGTCGATTCATGGGATAGTCTTTTTGCAGGTCTTCAAGAATTTCGTTGACCGATGTTTGTTGTGAATTTGTTAGCTCAAACGGCAGCGATTGGATAAAGTCTTGGACGATTGATTGATCAATTTCAAGTTTGTTTGTGGTTTTATTTTTTCGCCAGTTGGTTTTTCTATATTCACTTTTTAAGTGAAGATTTAAAAGCTCGTTAAATGCCAACCTTTTTCTTCCTATCTCTGCCTCTTCTAAATTTTTCGGGAAGTGAACAAACCGATATGCAGCCTTCACACCTGCTAGATGTGACGCCTGCAAAATCTTTTTAGGGAGAAATTCTTTGATTTTCCCTATCTCTGTCTCAAATTTCTTTCTAATTTGCGTCCTTATCCATTTTGAGGTAATGCCTGATGTTTCTGGATAAACTGGAACTAGTTTTCCCGTATGAACCGTTCCGTGCAAGTTTGTTAATATTTCATATTCAGGAGAAACGAGTGCAGGGCGGCCGGAAAATAGTGACACTTTGCCGGATAGGGCTACTTCCCTGCTCGGATATAAAGCCTTGACTAAAAACGGCTGGTTAAACCAGACAATTTGAATTTTCTCCAAATTGTCCTGTAAGGATCCTATTTGCATTTTTAATCCCCTTTTGGTGTAGATATTTTTAAGAGAAACTATTTTTCCTTTGATGGTTACTATCTCGTCGGGATTGACGTCTTTTATAGATTTTAAGTTGGAGTAGTCTACGTAGCGGGTCGGGACGTGGTTAAGCAAGTCAAAAGTAGGCCAACTATTCATATAAAAATGAACGGTAGAACGGAACCGAGAAGAAGAGCTAGTCCTGCAATAATTGTGATTACTGTAAATATTTTTTTTGCCCGTTTTGAAATCATTTTGTAACTTTCAAAAAAGTCCTCTCACCGACTTTAATTTCATCCCCCACCTTAACTTTATATGATGTGTCGATTACAGCTTCTCCATTTATATCAACTGCCTTTTTCCTGATTAGTTCTTTAGCGCCGTTCATGCTTTGTCGGGTGGTGAAAGGAATTATTGTTTTTGCAAGAGTTTTCCCCGCCGAAACTTTGATATTGAATTCCGGTTTTCTCTCCTGAAAAGTTTTTTCAAAATTTGCTTGCGAATCTTTTGCTTTTGTTTCTCCCCAGAGAAGTCTAACAACCTCGTATGCTAATCTTTTCTTTGCCTTCATTGGATTGCCATTAATTTCCTTTTCAATTCCTGTTAGGTCAACTTCGGTCAAAAGCTCAAATCCTAAATAAATTACTTCGTCAGGGAAGCTCATTATGCCTGCATAGAACTCTCCCGGTTGTGAATCCAAGAATAATGCGTTGCCCGTGGTTTTACCAACTTTCTGACCATCTTTATCGACCAAAAGCTTTGTGGTTAAAACAAACTTTTCTTTATCTTTAACCGCTTTCATCAGGGTTCTGCCAGCCATCATATTAAAAAGCTGATCATTGCCGCCAATCTCCAAATCTACATCCATAGCAATAGAATCGTATCCCTGATAGATTGGATACAAAAGCTCATGGAAACGAATTTCTTTCCCCTTTTTAATTCGTTCTTGATACATGTCCCTCTCTATTATTTGCTGATGAGTAAAATTAGAGGCGATTTCAACTAAGTCTTGCTGGGAAAGTTTATCTGTCCATTCCGAATTGAACATGATTTTGGCAGCGCTTATGCCTTCAAAATTCAGCACTCTTCCAGCCTGCTCTTTCCAGGCTTTGGCGTTTTCTAGAACCTGCTCTCTGGTTAGTTTTTTGCGTGTTGCGAGTTTATCTGTTGGGTCCCCTATCATTCCGGTAAAATCTCCGACCAAGAAAATTACTTCATGGCCCAATTTTTGAAATTGAGCCAGTTTAATAAGCCCTACAAGATTTCCCAGATGCAAAGAAGGCATGGAGGGGTCAAAACCCTGATAAAGTTTTATCTTTCTTTTAGCCATTAAATCAGCCAACCCTCTTTTATCAGGCAGAACTTGCTCCACCCCTCTTGTTAATACTTCTTCAATTTTATCCATGTTTAAATTCTAAATCTTTATTGACCGGGCGTCAAAGGAGAATTAAGCTACGAGATATTTGTCAACTCTATCTTGAAGTTTGTTAAACTCCTTGCGCGTTGGAGTGTCAGACAGATCGGCTGTCAAGCCTTTGATATCATCTTTTAACCAACCAACTTCCCTTTTTAAATCTTTCTTTGTAGCCACGTTTTCCATGACATATTTAAACCCCATCCTTGTTTCTTTTATGATTCTATCCATTCCCTCCATAATTCCATCTACCGCCTCTTGGAGCGTCTTGTTGGTGACAGCTGCATTGGGATCAAGTTTTGCCATTAGTTCATAATAGTTCTTTGTGCATAGTTGGTCAACCGCATCTATCTTTGCTAGAATATATCAGCGATGTGGAGGGAGAGGATTAGATATAGGCGGGGCATTACTCAAAGCAGAAAGCTTGTTAAATGGGCTAAGCTCGGGTTTTGGGGGGTGATTGCCGGATTTATTTTTCTTTTTTTTATCTTGCCCCTTTTGGCTTTTAATCTTCCCTCGCCCGATAAAATAGTCAGGCAGGAGGGTTTTTCGACTAAGATTTTGGATAGAAACGGCAAAAGTCTTTATGACATTTATACAGACCAAAGAAGAACTCCTGTTAATCTGGAAGATATTCCCATTTACCTTAGGCAGGCAACAATTGCGATTGAAGATAAAAACTTTTACGGCCATTCGGGGTTTGATCCTTTTGGAATGATCAGGGGGTTAACTCGTATTATAACCCGTGGCCGTGCGCAGGGAGGCTCAACTTTAACTCAGCAGCTTGTTAAAAACGTTCTTTTGACTTCGGAAAGAAGCTTTCCAAGAAAAATAAAAGAATTTGTGTTATCTGTACAAATCGAAAGAAAATATTCAAAAGATGAAATTCTTCAGATGTATTTGAATGAGGCTCCTTACGGCGGAACCGCTTGGGGTGTTGAGGCGGCGAGCGAAATTTATTTTGGCAAGAAAGTTACCGATTTAACTCTTGTTGAGTCCGCAATTTTGGCGGGGCTTCCCCAAAGGCCGTCGTTTTATTCTCCCTACTCTGAAAATTCTAAAGCTTATGTAGATAGAACCAAGGATGTTCTAAGAAGGATGCGGGAGGATGATTACATAAATAAAGATCAGGAAAAAGAAGCTACTGCCCAACTCGAAAGTATCACATTCCAACCTCGCGGGTCGGATTTTAAAGCTCCTCACTTTGTACAATATGTCCAAAAAATTCTTGTAGAAAGATACGGCGAAGCCGCGATGGACGCGGGGGGATTGAGGGTTACCACAACTCTTGATTTGAACTTACAGGGAAAAGCTCAGGAAATTGTTGCCGAGGAAATTGCCAAAGTGGAAAGCCAGCACATTACAAACGGCGCATCGGTTGTCATTGATCCGCAAACCGGGGAGATTTTGGCAATGGTCGGGTCAAAAAATTTTGCTGCCCCCGATTATGACGGGCAGGTAAATGTGACAACCTCCCTAAGGCAGTCGGGGAGCTCCTTTAAACCTTTTACTTATGTTGCCGCTTTTAAGGAAGGTTATACGCCCTCGACTTTGATAATGGACGTTCCCACGATTTTTCCGGGAGGAGTGGGACAACCCGATTACGAACCTGTTAATTACGACGGAAAATATAGAGGTCCAATACAAGTGCGTTATGCTTTGGGAAATTCAATAAATATTCCTGCAGTTAAAATGTTGGCAAGAGTCGGAATTAAAGATGTTTTGGAAACCTCATATGATTTAGGGATTACAACTCTTCCGCCCACAAACGAAACGTTAAAGAAAGTTGGGCTTTCGCTAACACTCGGAGGAGGCGAAGTCCGTTTAATCGATATGACCGGAGCTTATTCTGCATTTGTCAATAAAGGGTTTAAGGTTGACCCTTTTGCAATTTTAAAAGTCGAAGATATCAATGGGAAAGTTTTGGAGGAGGTTAAACCAAAACCTGGAAAAAGAGTTTTGTCCGAGGAGCAGGCATTTTTGATTTCCGATATCTTGAGCGACAATAATGCCAGAGCTGATGTTTTTGGGACGAACTCGCTTCTTAATGTCAAAAACGTGATGGTTAAAACAGGAACTACAAATAACAAAAGGGATAATTGGACAATTGGCGGAAACAAAAATGTGATGGTTGGAGTTTGGGTGGGAAACAACGACAATACCGAAATGCTAAATGTTGCCTCCGGAGTTTCCGGGGCATCCCCTATTTGGAAAAGAGTTTTGACCGAAAGCTTGAAAGGAAAACAAGGCCCCGCTTTTGAGGTTCCAGGAGGGATTGTTAATGCTATGGTTGATTCGGTTTCCGGCTATCACTCCCATGACGGGTTTCCGGAAAGGAATGAAAAGTTTATCAAAGGTACTGAGCCGAGAGAGGATACGGTTCATGTCAAACTAAAGGTTTGTAAAACTGACGGGAAACTTGCAACCCCTTCCGATATCGCAGGAGGAAACTATGAGGAAAAAGAGTTCTTTGTCTTCAAAGAGGAGGACCCAACCGCGTCAAACACCGCAGGCAGCGTTAATAGATGGCAGGAGGGAATCTTAAAATGGCTTTCGGGCCAAGGTGACTCCCACTATCACCCACCGAGTGATTATTGCGGAACCGGTAATCCGGTAAATGTTGAGTTTGTAAATCCCCAGGACCAGACGTCAAATATGCCGAATGCTTTTACTGTCAAATTCAAAGCCGATTCAAGTAGCGACATAGTTGAGACGAGTCTGGAAATAGACGGAACAAAAATAAGAAGCTTTGATTCCCAACCCTTCGAACATGAAGTAAATTTAACAGACGGTATCCATGTCATAAAAGCAAAAGCAAAAGATTCTGCCGGTCATGAATCCGAGCGGGCTGTGACAATCGGTGTCAATACTTCCTGGGAAGCCACTCCCGTTCCCACTGTAAATCCAACCTAGCGGGTCGACCTCGCGGGTTGGATTATTTTAATACACCTCCGAGGTGTACTTATACTTTTCTTTACAAATCCTTTTTTGTGTATATAATGGCTCGGAATGAGCGAAAAGGTTAAAAACTTGCCATTTGAGGAGGTAGCGGCTGGTTATTGGAAAAAAATTGATCCCCGTCTTCCTACTGATTTAACAGACCAACAAAAAATTTGGCTGGAAAATTATCTTCAGGCGCAGGTTGCGGTGAATCTTGGGGATTTTACAGAAACACGAAAAATATTAACAAGGCTTGATAATGAGGATGGATTTTTATTATTCGAAGAAAGGCATCCGGATTATTTTGCCACAATGGACATGGTTGCTCGCGGAAGAACAAACAGAGATAGGGTAAAACCGCTCCTTACCAGAGAAGACCTTAATTCTTAAGTATTCCTCCGAGTTTGGATTTTATTTTGCTAAGAATTTTATTTCGAATTTCTTCAACCTCTTTATCTGTTAGAGTTTTCTTGGGATCTTGGTAGCGTACTCTGAAAGTATACGAATCTTTATAAATATCGGTTAGTTTGGAGTTTGGTATAAGTTTTATTACTTCTCCGATTCGAGTCTTGGGAGGAAATGTGAGTGTCAAATCCTCTATTTGTGGAGGGAATTCACTCACTGGTTTAAATATAATTTTTTGAGAGTGTTTATTAAGTGCTGCTACTTCAAATTCAAAAGCATAAATTACTCCCTTAATGCCAAGATTTGATAAAACTTGAGGATTAATCTCACCGAATGATCCGGTTATCTCTTTGTCAATTCTTATCCTTGCTCTTTTTGTGGGATGCCAGAAGGGTTCGCTTGTTTCAAATTCGATTTCGAAGTTTTCTACATTTAGCTTTTCTAAAATTATGTCGATGGAACCTTTGAACTCACGAAAAGTTAAGCCTTTAACTACTCCTGAAAGTTTATAATCTTCTTCAGGAAAAATCTTATCCAGTTCAAAAAGAAGAACTTTTTCATCCCGATTGATTTTTATGCCGGCAAGCAAACTTGGAATAAGAGATGTTCTCATGTGTTCGTAGTCAAGGCTCACCGGGTTCTCAAGAGTGACATGGTCTTTTGGAGAAAGTAAGCAATTTTCAATAAGTTCCGTGGAAATTAGGGAAAAAGTCATAACCTCTGAGTAACCGGAAGAAATTAAAATCTCTCTAAGTTTTTGGTGAATTGAACCGTCGAAGAAATAAGGAATTTTCTCGGAGGCCTGCCTGCCGGTAGGCAGAGTTTTCGGAAACTTATTATATCCATAGATTCTGGCCACCTCCTCTATAAGATCTTCTTCTATTTTCAGATCCCCCCTATAGGTTGGGATAGTGCAGATAATTCCACCTCCTTTTATACTCGGATTTAGATTAAGTCTCTCTAAGATTCCGATAACCTCGCGGGTCGGGATTTTAATTCCCAACACTTTTTCCAATTTCTCAAAACTAATCGCTAATGGCCAATCGCTAATGACTGTTTTTTTCAGATCGATTGTTTCTGATGCGACTTCTCCTCCTGCCAAATCCAAAATCAGGCCGGTTGCCCGGTTTAGTGCAGCAATCACTCCTCCTTTATCCGGGCCTCTTTCATAAATTGCCGAGGCTTCACTTCGAAGACCCAGGGCAATTGACGCCCTGCGGATTAGCACCGGATTATTGATAGTTATGTGCAAGAAAATATTTTTTGAGGCATTATTAATTCCCGAGTTTGCTCCCCCTTTAATTCCCGCAAGATCGATTATCCTTTCTACATCTTTAATCACGATTGCATCTTTGGGAAGAATATAGTCAAGCCCATCAACGCTTTTGAATTCCTCTTTCCCGAGAGATTTTTGAACTTTCATTTCGGCACCCAAAATTTCATCGTAATCAAAAGCGTGCATGGGAATTCCAAACTCATACATTACATAATTTGTGATGTCTATTACATTATTAATTGGTTCATGACCCATCAATCTGATTCTGTCCGCAAGCCATTTCGGAGAAGGTTTTATTTCAACGTCTTTTATAATTATCCCGGTCCATCTTTCAAAAAGATTAAAGTTTGGAATAAGTTTGATTGGAAGACTCGCTGATTTTTTTGGAAGATCTTTAAGTTTTAAGTCTTTGATTTTCAATCCTTGTATTGCTGCAACTTCTCTCGCAATCCCTATGATACCCATCCAGTCCGGTCTATTCGGAGTAACTTCTACATCCAGAATTGTCTCGTCGCCAATTTTTTTAAAACTTTCACAAGTTAAGCCTACCTCAGTCATTTTCCACATCAAATCTTTCAGAGGTAATTTTATTTTTACGAAATCTTTAAGCCATGAAATTGGAACCAGCATATTAAAATTGTGATAATATTCTTAAATCCGGCGTTGCCAGGGTTCTTAAATCCTTAATTTGATACCGCAGGTTAACTATGCGTGATAGTCCGATTGCGAATGCAAATCCTCCCCAAATTTTTGTGTCAATTTTTGCCATTTTCAGGACATTGGGGTGAATCATTCCGGCGGGCATTATCTCGCTCCAGCCGGTTTTCTTGCAGAAAGAGCAACCCCTTCCGCCACATATAGTACAGCTCATGTAAGTATCCACTCCCGGCTCAACAAAAGGAAAGTTTGTGGTTGCATATTTTAACTTTATTTTTTTTCCAAAAAGTTCTTTTAGAACATAGTCAATAGTACCGAATAAATCGGTGAGTTTGATGTCTTTGTCTAGAACAAACCCTTCCACTTGCCAGAATTCAAATCCGTGGCTTGCATCTACCTGCTCATATCTGAAGCATCTGCCCGGAACTAAGACTCTAAACGGGGGTTTCATTTTTTCCATCACCCTTCCCTGCATTGCCGATGTTTGGGTTCTTAATATATTTTCCGTATTTGTATAAAAAGTCATTTGAGTATCTCGTGCAGGGTGATCTTTGGGGATATTAAGCGCTTCAAAATTGTAATAATCTGTTTCGATTTCGGGTCCGTCTGCCACCTGGTAACCTAAATACTTAAAGATATCCGTTACCTTGTTAAGAACGGTTCTTAAGGGGTGTGTATGCCCCAGTTTGGGTTTAACTCCGGGAATAGAAAGGTCAAACCAGTCTCTTTTTTCGGTTAGACTCTTTATAAGTTCCTGTTTTTTATTTGTTATGAGGTTTTCAATTGTTTTTTTGGCGTCATTTAAAGTCATGCCGTATTCTTTACGGGCATTTTGTGGGACGTCTTTAATTTTTTTAACAAGTAGGGTGAATTTTCCGTTTCTTCCTAGGTATGAAGCACGAAGCTCCTCAAGTTCAGCATTATCTTGGGCAGACGAAATCTGCGCCACCGCCTCGTTCTTAATATTAATTATCTCTTCTTGCACCTTGAAGCTATTTTACTGCGGAGACGATTTGTTTGAAAGTGGCAGGGTCAGAGACTGCAATGTCTGCGAGGATTTTTCTATCTATTTCGATTTTTGATTTCTTAAGACCTGCAATAAATTTCGAATATGAAATACCCTCTCCTCTAACTGCAGCGTTTACCCGGGTAATCCAAAGGCTTCTTAAGTCGCGCTTTCGCAGTTTTCTGCCGCGGTAGGCATATGCCCCGGCATGAACAACCGCCTCTTTTGCCGTTTGAATTCTTTTTCTTCGCGCTTGTTTAAATCCACGCGCAGCTTTTAAAACTTTCCTATGTCTTCTGGCGGAAATGCTTTTTACTCTCATTTTCCCAATACCTTTCTAATTCTTTTGGCCATATGACCGGTCAATTGAATTGTTTTTTTCAGATTCTTGAGTCTTTTGGCGGATTTACTTGCTTTCAGATGCCTCCTAAATCCTTGACGCCTAAGAACCTTACCATTTTTAGTAATCCTTATTCTATTCGTTAACAGTTTCCTGGTTTTTTGTTTTGGCATTTTCTTTTGGTTTACCCCGAGCAACGAGGGGTGAAATAATTGTAATTAAATGTCTTCCTAAAAATTTGGGTTCCATGTCGGTTGTTACACCTTCACCCAAATCCCCCAAAATTCTACCTATTAATTTATAGCCAAAGGGTTTTGAGCCCATATGGCGTCCTAAAAATACTACAACGACTTTAACTTTATTTTTCTCGGCTAAAAACTCCTTCACTCTTTTAAGCCTGGTTTCGTAATCTCCTTGGGCAATAAAAGGCGAGAATCTGACTTCCTTAAGCTCTCCTCCTTTTGCTCCTTTGGCCTGTTTTCTTAACTTTTTCTCTTCCTGATAGCGGAATTTTCCAAAATCAACTATCTTGGCAACGGGCGGAGTTGCACTTCCTGAAATCTCAACAAGGGTTAGTCCCGCTCCTTTGGCCCTGGTAAGAGCATCGGTAATTTGTACAATTCCTTCTTGCTTTCCGTCTTCCCCAATTAGCCTTACCTCCGGGGCTCGGATTTGCATATCAGTTCGCCAAAAAAGTTTAGTCTTTCCCAACTTTACCTTTGAATTGTAGCTAAGTTATGAGTTTTTCGCAAGGTTGAATTAAAAATCCTCCATTTTCTCTTTGTGGATACGGGCTCAATTCTTTTTGTCTTGCCAGCAATCTAGGCAATATAGATACTTAAAATTGATTCTCACTGGCTTTTTTGCTTCCTTTTTACAAATATCACAGAAGTATTTTATAGTCATAAGCCCATTAAACCACCACCAAGTTTTTTGTCAATCGGGCATTTATCTCCCTTGCGGGTGTATTCGTTGGGTATTGAATTTTGACACGCTAGTAGTACTATAATTCTGAGGTATGAAAAGAGCGATGGATAGGCGAGTTTTGGATTTTCTTGCCAAAAATAGAGTTTGTGTACTTTCAGTGCTTCTGAAAGATGGCTCACCGCACACAGCTGCGATGCACTACTCACATATTAATTCTCCGCTCGAGATTTATATACAAACCGAAAACACCAGCAGAAAGTGTCAGGCACTTCTCAAAGGAAAACCGATCAAATCCTCTGTTGTGGTTGGTTTTAGTGAAGACGAGTTTAGAACTCTGCAGCTTGATGGAAATATCAAAATTGTAAACAAAAATAAACTTAAAAATATACATGACATTCATTACAAGAAGCACCCGGAAGCAAAACAGTGGAAAGATGATCCGGCAACAGTCTTTCTGATATTCAAACCAACCTGGTGGAGATATACAGAATATAAACCAAAATTTTTTGTTCTCTCGTCAAAATAATGTCGAAAATTCATAATAAGAAAGCTGCTGAAATAATTAAAAAGATAATTTATATAACTCTAGCCACAGTTACAAAAGACGGACAACCTTGGAATTCGCCCCTTTTTTCGATGTATGACAAGGAGCTAAATTTTTATTGGAGTTCGGACTGGAAAAGCGTTCACTCTGGAAACATTAGAGCCAACAATAAAGTTTTTTGTGTGATTTATGACTCGACAATGAAAGAAGGAACTGGAGAAGGAGTTTATTTTGCGGGTAAGTCATATGAGCTTACTGATGAAGACGATATATTAAACGCACTTCGGATCATGGATAAGAGGGTTGGTAAAGCAAAAGTGAGAAATGCCAAAACATATTTAGGTAAAAATCCGCTTAGACTTAATCGGGTTGTTCCTGAAAAGCTTTGGATGAATGATGTTGAGTTGGATAAAAACGGTAAATATATAAAAGATGTTAAAATTGAAATACCAATCGGTGAATTAAAGGAGCTTATCAAATAATGGATCTCAAGAATAAAATTACGGTGGTTACCGGTGGGAGCAGTGGAATGGGTCAGGCCATTTCAGTTGCCTTGGCCAAGGAAGGCTCCAAAGTAATTTTTACATATAACTCCAATGAAAAAGGGGCAGATGAGACTTTAAAAATGACAGGTAAGAACGGAGAAAAATTTAAAGTTGATTTTCATAATGAGGACGATATGCAAAAGCTATTTGATTTTGTCGGTCAAAAATTTGGGAAGATAGATATCTTGGTGAATAACGCAGGGATTAATAGACCTCGGGGTTTGTTTAAAACCGAGGATTGGAGAGAGATTTTTCAAGTGGATTTATTTTCGATAGTTTTTTGTACAGGTAAAGCGGTTGACTTGATGAAGGATGGTGGAAAGATACTTAATATTACTTCGATATACGGCGAAGGTAAGGCCTGTTTTAAAGGGATAGCACCATACGGTGCAGCAAAGGCGGCATTAAATCACTATACCCAGATGCTTTCGAAGAATCTTGCTCCCAAAATTTTGGTTAATGCTATTGCTCCAGGGTATGTTAGAACTCCACTTTGGAAGGATACGTCTGAAGAGGATTTTATTGAGGCTGGAAAGGAACAACTAATTGAGAGAATGATTAAACCAGAGGAAATTGCTCAAATGGCTGTTGCTGTTATCAAAAATGACGCAATGACGGGAGAAATT
>Ga0209518_1002187_pt1 | contig 18889 bp, 29 predicted proteins | sample RifGroB1_FD_183993 | JGI IMG/M metagenome (GOLD analysis project Ga0209518, IMG submission 183993) | Groundwater microbial communities from Rifle, Colorado, USA - Groundwater B1 (SPAdes) (version 2) | ecosystem: Environmental > Aquatic > Deep subsurface > Groundwater | place: Rifle, Colorado...
CCTTTCTTCGGCGCCTTAGCCTCAGCCCGCCCAAACGAGATTGTTCCTAATCGTCGCGGGATAGTTTTATCAACCTGGGCCGCCCGGGCTCTCAACCGCCGACAGAAAGCCTGCCAACGGGTCAATTCCAGCTCTCGCCACACTCGCGCCTTTTTCTTTTTACCCATCGAAACCTCCTGTAAAAGTTCTGCCTTTGGTTCGGCGCGCACTTGCCGAACCTGGCCCGCAAATTATATAGCATATAATCAAACCATGACCAGCAAAACCCAAACCCTCAAAGGCTTTCGCGACTTTCTGCCGGAAGAAGCATTAAAGCGCCAATACATTCAACAAAAAATTGAAAAGGTCTTTGCCTCATACGGCTTTGACCCTCTGGAAACACCAGCCTTGGAATACGCCGAAACCCTAATGGGCAAATACGGAGCCGAGGCAGACAAACTCCTGTATCTCTTTGAAGACTCCGGCGGCCGCAAAATCGGCCTCCGCTATGACCAAACCGTCCCTATTTCAAGAGTCGTTGCCCAGTATGGCCAACTCTTCCCAACACCCTTCAAGAGATACCAAATCCAGCCTGTCTGGCGGGCCGAAAAACCCCAAAAAGGTCGCTACCGTGAATTTCTCCAGTGTGACATCGACACCTTTGGATCCGATTCCTATCTAGCCGACGCCGAGATCATTTCCTGCACCATCGACGCCCTCAAAAGCATTGGTTTTGCCAAACCACAAATGTGGCTAAACGACCGAACTGTCTTCGATGTGCTCGGCCTGACCAAAAAGGAGATCATTATTGTCGATAAACTCGACAAGATCGGCCAGGAAGCGGTCATCAAAGAACTGGAAAGCGCCGGCCGAAAAAATGCCCAAGCTCTCTTCAACTCCATCGAAAGCTCAGTAAAAACAGAAAGACTAAAAAATATCTGTCACTATCTAGACCAGGCAGACTACCTCGAGGGAGAAGATTACCTCTTTGTTCCCTTCTTAGCTCGAGGCTTGGATTACTACACCAGTACCATTTTTGAAGCCAAAATAACCGGATCAGGTTCTCCACTTTCGGTTGCCGGCGGGGGCCGATACGACAAACTGATTGGCTCATTTAGCGGCCGCGATATTCCCGCCGTTGGTATCGCCTTCGGCTTTGATCGCATCGTCGAAACGGCCCAACAGCTACTTCTTCTCCCCGACTCAAAAACCAGATCGCAGCTCCTAGTCTGCGCCTTGGGCACGGAAAGCATCCCAGCAGCCGCCTGGCTCGCCCCCAAACTTCGAACTACGGGTATCAATACCGAAATCTATCCCGATCCGCAGGCCAAACTCGACAAGCAGCTGAAGTATGCCAACAAAAAGGGCATCCCCTTTGTCGCTATCATCGGCGAGGACGAGGTAAAAACTCAGTCGGTTACTCTCAAAAATATGGCCTCGGGCGAACAAACCAGTTATTCGTCAGCTAAGCCGGAAGACATCGCTGCCTATGTCCAAAAGCCTCCTGTCCTCTAAGCGCGCCCAGGCCTACGCCCTGCTCCTCATCAATACCATTCTTTGGGGCTTCTCGGCGCCGATTATCAAAAAGGCCCTCGACTACGTTACTGTCAACCAATTTCTCTTTGGCCGCTACCTAGTCGCCTCCTTAATCTTTGTTCCCATCTATTATTTACTCCGAACCAAAAAGAAAAATGGCCTCCGTCATACCAACTGGCGTCTCCTTATCTTCCTCGCCCTCCTGGGCACCCCCCTGACCCTCATCCCCCTCTACGAGGGCTTGAAACTAACCAGCTCCCTCGAAGCGGCCATCCTCGCTGCCACCACTCCAATTATGGTTATCCTTGGCAGCCGACTTTTCTTACGCGAAAAAATCAGCGCCAACGAAAAAGTCGGTATTTTCGTCGCCCTTTTGGGCACCCTCATTCTCACCCTCGAACCCGCCTTCAGCGCTGGCTTTAAATTCACCTTTTCCGTTCTCGGCAACCTGCTCATCATTGCCAGCAACCTCATCTGGGCCGCTTTTCTCATTATTACCAAAAAGGTCAAGGCCGACCCCGACCAGATTAGTCTCGTTTCCTACCTAATCAGCGTCCCCGTTTTCCTTATCCTTTTACTCCTCGAGTCACCCCTTACGATCATCCAAACCAACCCCGGTCACCCGATCGCTCTTTTTGGCATCCTCTACATGGCCATCGCCGGGTCCGTCATCGCTTTCTGGGCCTATACCAAAGGCCAGGCCCTCATCCCCGCCGGCGAGGCCTCTGTCTTCACCTACCTCCAACCCATCTTTACCTTTCCCCTCGCCTATTTCTGGCTCGGTGAGTCCATTTCCCAATTGGGACTCTTTGCTTGTCTGCTCCTTGCCGCCGGCGTCTACTTCTCCGAATATCACCAAACATCAAGCGGTCGGACCTCTTGATCTCTTAGAATTCAGAAAGTTCTAAAACCTTTAGATTTTTTATTGCTTCAAAGTCAGCCTTGTTTTCTGTGACCAGAATATCTACACCATGAGACAGAAAAGTCGCCGCCAAAAAAGTGTCGTGTACTTGCTGCCCCTTTGGCATAACAACTTTCAAGATTCCTGACCAAATTGCTCTCGCTCTTTGATTTGCTCCAATTACTTCTATCCCCATCTCAAAAAGCTTCTTGATTTCCACCATGGCCTCACTTGGCAATAAAGGTTGGGGAAAACGTCTCTTATCGGTCACAATTGCATAAAATTCAGTCAAGTTTTGCCAACAAACAATTCCAAAATATGTATTTTCAGCCACCGAAGCTAATAATTTCCTTGCCTGATCATGAAAAGAAGACTCCTCGTTGAGGGCATAAATCAACACATTTGTGTCTATACCCAGCCTCGCTCCAATCCTATTCGTAGGCATCAGCCCTCTTGAATTTATATTGACCCAGGTGGTACTTCCCCAAAGAGACCCCCTTTTTCCGAGGCTTAATTCCCAATTCCTTCTTTAACCCGGACTCAACCAATCTTGTCAGTCTGGTCTTTCTGGAAACAGCCTCAATTTTTGCCATTTCAACCAGATTTCTCGGCAAATAAACCGTTGTCCTTACCATTTGTGTTTGCATAGAATCACAGTAACATATTGACATAATTATGTCAATGCCCGACAACCCTCCGCCACCCTTGCGCTCAATCACCCTTCTGGATTATAATAACAACCTGTATGAAAGCGAATCTGCATCCTACCTATCACCAAGCGACTGTCACCTGCGCCTGCGGCAACAGTTTTAGCGTCGGTTCCACCGTCGCTGATTTGCGCGTCGATATCTGTTCCAAATGCCATCCTTTTTTTACCGGTGAACAGCGTTTCGTCGACACCCTCGGCCGCGTCGACAAATTCCTGGCCCGCCGCCAGGCCGCCGCTCCCCGGCTCAAAAAAGGCAAAAAGGGCCAAGTCGACATCAAAGCCAAGCCGCTAACCCTCAAGGAAATGCTCACCGTGACCAAAACCGTTTAGATGGACTATCTCGAGAGTCAAATTCAGGACATCAAAGCCAAGATCGAAATAAATGAAAAGCTTTTAGCGGATCCCGATTTAGCGTCTCTGGCCAGTGAGGAAATCAACGCTCTCAAGATTCAGCTCTCCGCCCTAGAATCGGCCGCCAAATCCGCCTCCGGAGAGACTGGTGCAACAACCGATCTTTCCTTCTCCCCCGCCACCATCGAAATCCGCGCCGCCGCCGGTGGCGACGAAGCCCAAATCTTTGCCGACAACCTCACCCGCATGTATCTGCGCTTTGCCCAAAGCCAAGGTTTCAAAACCGAACTCATTGATCAAAATATCTTGCGCATCAATATTGGTAAAAGTAATCCCTGGGGCCACGGCGCCTACGAAACTTTTTCGGTCGAGTCCGGCGTTCATCGGGTTCAGCGCGTTCCCGCCACCGAATCAGCCGGACGAATTCACACCTCTACCGCCACCGTTGCCGTCCTTCCAGTCATCCCTCCCCAGGCAGTTGAGGTCAAAGAACAGGATTTAGAATGGCAATTTACCACCGCCGGTGGTCCGGGGGGCCAGAACGTCAACAAGGTCAATACCGCCGTCAGACTTACCCACCAGCCCACCGGGATCATCGTCGCCGTCCGCGAGGAGCGTTTCCAAGCCAGAAACAAAGAGATCGCCCTCGAGATCCTCCGCGCCAAACTCTGGGAAAAAGCCGAACAGGAACGCCTCTCCAAAATCGAGTCCGGCCGGGCCGCCGCCGTCGGCCGCGGTATGCGGAGCGAAAAAATAAAAACCTACAACTTCCCCCAAAACCGTCTCACCGACCACCGCCTGGCCAAAAGCTGGTATTCGCTCAAAGAAATCATCGAAGGTGATCTCTCTGCTGTCCTTCTTTATACCCTCGACCACCTCGGCAAAAACGAGGGCTAATTTATTTCTTCGCTACGTTGCCCGTCAAGACCTCGATCGCCTTGTCCAGCTGATTATCTTTTAGAGGGTTTTTCTCATCGGCGACATACTCAATGACCACATCGGGCGTAATGCCGTCTTTATGGATATTCTTGCCCGAAGGCAGGTTCCACTTGGCAATGGTGATGTGCACTCCCGCTCCCCCGGGCAAATCGAGTACTTCCTGGACCGTGCCCTTGCCGAAGGTTTTCTCACCGACTAGTTTGGCCCCCAATCTCTCCGCCAGCGCCCCGGCCAAAATTTCCGCCGCCGAAGCCGATCCCCGGTTGACGAGAACCACCAAAGGCATACCATAAAGCCTTCCCCGCCGGTCGACCCCGAATGACTCCGTCGAATCTTTCCCCTGTTGCTGGACGATCACGCCATCAGCGATAAACTCGCTCCCCAAATCAATCGCCCTTTGCAAATAGCCGCCCGGGTTATTACGTAAATCCAAAATAACTCCCCGGCCAGCCTTAGTGATCACCTCACTGACTGCTTTATTCCACTCATCCAGAGTCTTATCGCCAAAGCGATTCACCTTTAACTGGGCGATGCTTTTATCCTTCCCCACCCAGGTCAACTCCACCGAAGGCACGTTGATCGTGTCCCGCACCAGGGCGTAATCTTTCGGCTGGCCGTCTTTTTCCCGAAAAATCGTCAAGGTAACGCTACTGCCTTTTCGCCCCCGGATGTAATCGACCGCGTCCAGCAGATTGATCCCGTTTGTGTCCTTGTCCAGACCCTTCGCTTCGTCCTTGATGTGTAAAATCAAGTCGCCCGCTTTGATGCCTGCCCGCTCGGCTGGGTTACCCGGTAAAGGCGCCACCACCGCTAGGGTCTTATCGACAAACCCCAACTGAATTCCCACTCCGGAAAATTCACCCGAAAGATCTTCCTTGCTTCTCGTATTTTCGACTGGGGGGAAAAAGGAAGTGTAAGGGTCATCCAGAGCCGCCGTCATCCCGGAAATGGCTCCATAAATCATTTTCTGCGGATCAATTGCCCCCTTATCCAGATAGTTCGTCTCCAGTTTTGACCAGACATCCCAAAACATAGTTAGGTCCGCCTTCCCCGCCGCCGTCAACTGCACCGATTTCTGACCCAGCCGATACGACACCCCCCCCGAAACCGCTACCAGCAGAATGGCAATAGCGATTAATCTAATTCGAACTAAAAACTTCATTACTACAGTCTACCGTCAAAAGGCAGTAACGCCAAGTGTCTGGCCCGTTTGACCGCCGCCGTCGCCCTCTTTTGGTGCTTTTGACAGATACCGGTCAGGAGGCGGCTGACAATTCTGTCTTTGTTGGACAGCACCACCCGCAGGGACTCGACATCTTTGTAGTCGGGCTCCGTCTTCTTCACACAAAAAGAGCACGGTTTGTTGCTGCGTCTGATTTTCTTTTTGATAGGTTGTGCCATATATTTTAGAACGGAATATCATCGGCGACTTCCTCTGCCTTTGATTTCGTATTTTTTGCTTTCTTTGGCGCTTCGGCGCTCACCTCTTCGGACGAAAAGACCTGGCTGGCTTCATCGACGCTGGCCTCAGGCACATAACTCTCGTCCAGCGGCTGTCCACCCCCCTTGCCCTCACCGAAAGCAATCATCTCATCGATCACGACCTCGGTCGTGGTCCGCTCGGCACCATCCTGACCCTGCCAGTTTCTGGTTTGCAGCCGCCCCGAAACATAAGCCTTCCGGCCTTTGAAAAGCAGTTGCGAGCAAATCTCAGCCAGTTTCGTCCAGGCCACAATCTTGTGGAACTCCGCCCCTTCCTGTTTTTGTCCGGAAGCATCGACCCATTCCCGGTTGGTCGCCAAACCGAAGGTGCAGACGGCCGTTCCGGTCGGCGTATAGCGCAGTTCGGGATCGCGGGTCAAGTTCCCGATTAACAGCACTTTGTTCAAACTCCTGGCGCTCATTTTTTCTCCTTCCCGGCGAAAACTATTAATAAATGCCGCAAAAGCGATTCCTCAAGTGCGAGCGCCTTAGCCAACACCCTGGCGTCTCCCCCTTCGATTATCAGGCGGAGATAATAGGCCTTGTTTTCTTTTTTGATTGGGTAAGCCAAGGGCTTGATCCCCCACTTATCCACTTCGACTACTTTAAATTTCGCCGCCTTGATCATGTCAACCAGGGTTTTTTCCGCCAAAATATCATTCACCTTGGTCGGGAAAAGAGCGATCAATTCGTATTGTTTTTCCATAACTGCCTTATTTTACAGGCTTTCCTCCAAAAGCGCCAGGTATAACTCAGCCGCAATCTCCGCACCACTTCGACGGCTCTCCCAGCTTGACATCCGTAGCCTAGTCAACTCGCCAACCGCCCTCTCCGCCTGCAAGCAAACGGCTCGGCCGATAAGGAGGTCGTCCTCAACCAACGCCTCCCCAAAACAATCCCACCACATTGCCCGAGCCAACTCGGTTTTATTCATCCCCAGCGGCTTCTCTTCTCCACGAATAACCCTTTCTCTAATCCCCGCCGCGTAGGCCAGATAGTGAATAAAGTCACTCATTCCTTCGATTACCTCCGTTGTCTCTTGGTCATCCTGGGAAAGACCCAGAATCTCGCGAACACTTTCTTGTCTTTGCCAATCAAATGCTAATAACTCGGCCATAGTTCTCACCTCATGGTGGACAATCAACAAGGCCGTTAACTCCGCCGCCGACAACCGACCGTCTAACTCTCCTCGGGCTTCTATGGCGATCCTAACCGGGCCCCCCACCAAATCAGTAGCTCGCTCGTGAGGTGCATACAAAATAACCCCCGACCCCGCCCCGGAAATCGACGCCAACTCCGCTACTATATCGACACTACCCCCTCTGGCGTGTCTAAGCAGTCGTTCTTTTTTATTCACACCCACATCTTATACCCCGATCATAAATTCCTCAACTCAAATAAGTTTTTCACCCCAATCTCCGGCAACATACCCATAGCCATTTTCCCCCAAAAACCCACTCCCAATCTAATTCTCGAAGATCCGGACCAACGCTGGTCCAATAAGTCGTACTCCTCCAGCCAATAAGTTCTCTCTACCTCATCTTTGTCAAGTAATTCGTCCACCATTTTCAACACATACCTCACCCTCTCGGTCAAAATCTCAGCTATCACCAAAAAACGCACCGTCTCCCACACTTCTCCCTTATCTGTATCTGTGTTACTTTCGTAAACAACATTCAAACTCACTCCCGAATCAATATCTCTATCATCTGGCACCGCTCGAAAGTCTATCCTCGTACCACTCCCTTCCAACAAACATACCGCGGAATCTTTATGCCCTTCTCCAACAAACCTTTCAAGCTCTGTCCAGGTAGGTTCTTCCATCTCTAAGATCCTATCATAAACTCCACCACATCGCCGTCGGCCATGACGTAATCCCGGCCCTCCATTCGCAACTTGCCGTTCTCCGCAACCCCTTTCCAACCGCCATACCGGAGAAAGTCTTCATAACTGGTCACCCTTGCTTTAATAAATTTCTTGGTAAAATCGGTGTGAATCACCCCCGCCGCCGCCGGGGCCTTCATCCCCTTATCAATCGTCCAGGCTCTCGCCTCAATTTCCCCGGCTGTCAAAAAACTGATCTTTCCGAGCGTCTCGTACGCCTTCCGAATCAGCTTATCCAAACCCGATTCCTTTATCCCCAACTCCTCCATATATGCTTTAGCATCGGTTTCGGCCAACATTGACAACTCAGCCTCGATTTTAGCGCTAATGATCACCTCATCTCCGAAGTACTCCCGTAACCGCGGGTCGTTCTCCCCCACGTTCAACACCTTGATCTCTTTCTTCATTGTCAAAAGAAACAGATCGGCCGCTAATTCCCTTTCCTCATTTGTCAGCAAAATTTCCCGAGCCGGTTTGCCGACGTTTAACCCCTCATACAATTTATCTACCGCCTCTTTTTTCTTCTCCATCCCCTTTTCCCGCCAGGTCTTACCCTCCTTCATCTTCACCACCGTTTCCAAATCTTTGAGAATCAGCTCTGACGTCACCACTTCGTAGTCCGATTTCGGGTCGACACTGCCCTCCTTGACCACTTCGCTGTCGGCAAAATCCCGCAGGACCTGGACAATCACATCGACTTCGCGAATATAAGACAAAAATTTATTGCCGAGGCCTGCTCCCGTTGCCGCCCCCGCCACCAGGCCGGCGATATCGACAAATTCCACCGTCGCCTGGACGATTTTATTGGTCCGCACGACCCCGGCCAACTTGGCCAATCGGCCGTCCGGTACCTCCACCACCCCGACATTCGGTTCGATCGTCGCAAACGGATAATTAGCTACCAACGCCTGCTGGCGCTTCAACAGCGCGTTAAACAGAGTGGACTTCCCCACATTCGGTAAACCGACAATTCCTACTTTCAGTGCCATATCCCACCTTTTTACTAAACTCCGGTAAGTTTCCAATAACTTCAACTTCCCCGGCGTCTTTAATAATAACTTTCTCGATTATATCCTGAACCACTCTTTTTCGATCCTCAAATCCCAATTCTGTTAGAACTTCTTTGGCATATCCACACAGGATATCAATCTCGGACGAACTCAACATTTTGTCAGTTTTAGATTTCTGCTCCACCTCACACAGCACTGATAGATGGGCTTGCTTCTTAAGTTTTAGCTCATTTACAAGCGAGCTAAATTGCTCAAAGTCCAGAACTCCAGATCCATAAGCCCTTGCGTACCGCTTTTCTTCTTCCGCTATTCCGTCTATTTTCATCTGAACCACTTCTACCTCTTTTTGACCACCATTAACCTCCTGATTTTTCATACCAATCCACCTAACTGCTTGGCTTTTTAAGGCCACCGGGTCAGTTAAAAAAGTTTTCAACTTCATCCAAAGCATCCCATCCAATAGGTTTGAGTTCACCCCCCTGACCTTACACTTTGATTCCACCGGAAACTTGTAAATCCTTTGGGCACAACGATAATAGTGGTGGCCATTGCTATTGCACCCGTCTCCCACTCTCTTGGTTCCGCATTCACAATAAACCAGTCCAGATAAAAGATAATCCTGTTTTCTATTCTTAGTCGCGTACTTCTGGTTATTAGATAATACTCGCTGAACTTTATCAAATAACCAATCTTCCTCAATCACCTTAGGTACCGGAAATGAAATCCATTCCTCTCTCGGCCTCACCCTGCGACTTGTTCTTTTCACTTTCTTGTACTTGGTTTTATTCTTTGGGTTCTTGGCAACTATCGCCTCCAACTTGTTGTAAAAAACCTTCCCAATGACATAAGTTTCATTTCTCAGCAGTCTACAGAGAGGGCCACTCGTCCAGATTTTTTGCCTCGCTCTTTTGGGCAGTATCCCGGCGTCATAAAGTCTTTTTCTGACATCCCTTAGTGATATTCTCTCAACTCCCACCCACTTATAGATCATTCTTACAACGGCAGCTTCTTCCTCGTTGATGACTATGCTAGCCGCAGTAGTTGTAGTCTTCGGTAGATAGGTATACCCGTAGGGAGCCTGTCCGTTTATCAGTACTCCATTTCTTGCCTTATACAGCTTTCCTCTTCTAAATCGTTCGGCGATCTTTACCCTCTCATACTCATGAAAAACACCCTGCATAGCCTGCAGGACCCTCTCCTCTGCTGTTACAGCATCTATGTCGTGTAAAGTTACAAATTTAATTCCCCTATTGGTTATTTCCTCAATTATTACTTCCTGATACGCAAACACACGAGACAATCTTCCCCTGTCGTAAACATACAAAACCTCAAACTTACTCTCCTGCGCCGCATCTCGCATTCTGTCCAAACTGGGCCGTTGTAACAACTCTCCGGTCCAACCATCATCCGTGTAGACGTTATCATCACCGATAAGGTTTCCGTCGGCCTCGATTCTAGCTTTTATCTCTGATACTTGAGACTCGATTGTTTCTGCCTCCTCTTGTCTCGAGGTCGAAACCCTAGCATACAGTCCTGCACTGAGCCCAGTTATCTTATCCATTATGTTTTTCTTTCTCTTGTAAGACTTTCGTAAACGCCTTTTTGTTTATCCGCCAGACTCTTCCAAACTTGATCGCTGGTAGCTTTCCCAATCGACACATTCGGTAAACAGTTATTAACTCCACTTTCATCATTCCCGCAATCTCCTCTGGTGTTAAGTATTGCTCCGTTTCCCTCATAACTATCACTGTACTTTAATGTACTTAGTTTATCAAGTCTTATTCGTTTTCTGGCTAGTTCAAAGATTCTGTTGTAGGCACTATTCACTCCCGTGCAGTTCTTTGTCTCTTGATAAACGAACTTCAAATGAATAGGGGCAATCCGTTTCATTTGGTTTGTCGGTTACTATTCCATAATTTGCGTGCAGCCATATCCCGGTCGATCCATTCAAGGTCACTCGCATCTGTCCCCGTAAATCGAAGCTCCTTAACAATTGCCTCATACTCCTCACTAGAGCGGAGAAGAAGAGTATTAACCTTATAAGAACCTATATCTGATATAACGGAGGATTTTGTGGCTGAAGTCAACCTCGTATTCCGCAAATCTGCGTTTTTCGACAGCATTTTTGCGTATTCAGAACGCACTTCTGCGGTTACTTCTTGTAAATAAGGGGCGATCTTCTTTTGTTTAAATGCATTCTTGGGGATATACCGGTCAAAGCCGATGACTTCTACACGGTCGTCATTCCTCATTTTTAAAAACCCCTTCTTTATAAGTGACTTAAAGTTTCTCCCCGTTTTGTCAATTTTCCAACCCAGCCCATCACCCAACTTTTCGTTAGTTAATCTGGGGAATGTCCCAAACTTACCAATGTGTTTATCGTCAAAATCAGCCAAGTGAATCGCATACTCGTAAAATATAAACTCTTCATCGGTAAGATGTTTCTCTTTTAGCAGGGTGAACTTGTCTCTATATGAAGCCAATATTCCGTAGTTCATTTTTCAACAAATGCCGAGTAAGCGATCATCAAATCAGCTTTATTTGAATAAAACCCACCGTTCCAACCACCACCCACATATGACACCTTGAGAAAAGCGTAAAACTGACTTGGAATTAGCTTCAACTTTCTGGAAAATTTGTTTTGAGATTTGATTTGCACCCTCTTAACCGTCCGTCGATCAGGCGAACTATTGTTATACAAAATTAGGTAGAATCCTTTTGGGGTGTTACAGGACATTATTTTCGTGTTCATGCTCAAATTCGTTTGATAATTCCTTCGTCTTTTTAATCAAATCAGAGTACGCACGAACCAGACCTTCACTGTCCAACTCACTTAATGTATTTATTGGATACTGACGGTTAAGTGTCGTGAAAGAGAAAGAGATTTGAGAGACAGTCTGTAAAAAATCTCTGAGTTTAAGTAGTTTTTGAGTTGTTTCCAAGTTCATATTTTGTGTTTCTAACTAAAAAAAAGGACCCCGCGCTCATTTAAGAGTTCGAGGTCCGTTGGTTAGGACTTCTATATAAGAATATTAACAGATAACTTTGATCAAAGCAAGTGGAAATGGACCGATGTATCACCACATTGTAAGGTACTAATGTAATGTATTACGCACAATCCGTGCGTCAGCATTCACCGCAGATTCTAAGTTTGGGAGAACGCGATAAGGTAAACTTAAGAGGAAATGGCGGAAAAGGAGAATGGTTCCAAAAAAAATTACCTCAAAGTCACCAAACAGGTTCTACTTGGAATTCTGATAGGCCTGATCGCTAAGGGTTATACTCTCTACTTAAAAGCACGAGCCTGGTCTCAAGAACAAAACTTTAAGGGAAAACATGTTTCAATTAGTTTTGGTGGTGGCACTTTAAAAGCTACAATTACGGATCACCGTGATTACACAGAGGCACTTGAAAAACAGATCAAAGCACTTCAAAAAACCCACAAATCAAGAGAGGTCATAAAATATGCTCTCAAACAAGCAATTGATGGTTGTAATTTTGTTACATTCGAGGCCAAAGACAACGAGAATCGGTTTATTCAATTCTGGACCAGAAAAGGTAAATTGGATCATGACTTCCCTATGTCTAAATCCAATGGATTACGCCCCTATCGACTTGCTATTACAGGACTACTCACCAACCTTGACTTTGTTAAAAAAAGCCTCCTAGATGAGAGATTTCAAACTTTTACTAGGTATGGACGCTACTTTTGGCTTGAGAAAGAAGATAAAAACCTTTGGCGTCTTAAGGCAAAATTCGATAAGAACCTAGACCTTTGCACCAAATATACATACTTTGCCTTAAAAAACGTTCTAAAAGTCAACCCAAAAAAGATCGTCATTAAGATTGGCTAGAATGATGCTTCCGTTTATCATTATTATTTTTTGACCCTCACTCTCTCTGAAAGCTGTAGCCCCCAAGTTCTGATGTAATTATTCTCAGCATAGCAGGTCCATTTATCTTTACTTTCCACGTCGCAGTAGTCAAAACTTACATATCCACCGTTTTCAAAATAGATCTTTTCTATATAAGGGGCTGTGCAACGACCACCGCGAGAACCTCTCGTATCCCACTCTGCGTCTTCACAATCCTCGGAGATATAGTCTGCTGGGACTTTATAGCACTTATTGCCAACGCCCGAGGGACACGCATAAACATAAGTAATATAGATGAATTGGTTTTGATAGATTAACCAACCTCCAACAAAAATCCAAACTAAAAGAGAAACTAAGTAATGAATGCTTTTAAATTCCCCATCGCTTTCATCTATCTTTTTACCTAGGATAAGCCTAAAGATATTCCTGATAGTTCCCATAATCAACACAGGAAAGAGAAAGATAAGTTCTGCCATTGCGATAGTCTCCATTAAATAATTACCCATAACGTTTTAGCTACTACTTCATTCCCCTACCTTCACACTGTTTTTGATACGATGGAGTTGTCTTTACGACCTCTAGCCAATAATCCTTCATGCAGGAAAAGGTTTTACCGAAATCAGTCCCGGCGCACCTACCCAGTCCTTCACCAGATGCAATCAAATAGTTTTTTAGAAAACTCACTTCTTGTGAATTTGAAAAAAACTGACGTTGTGATTCCACCATCGAAATTAGAGATTCTTTTTCTCCCTCGTTGAGGCCAGCCAAGAAAATAATCTGATTTGTAAAAGCTAGGGCCTCATCTTCGTAACAGAATTCTGCCTGGGTCTTGTCTGATTTGATATTTCCACTTTGGACACCAGCATATCTAAAAGCATGAGATGATTCGTGAGCAAGTAAAAGAGCCGTTAAAATATCACTTTGGCTTTTATATCTCGGTGAAACAAATATAGTTAATTTGTCTTCAGATGATTTTACTGGATCAAAGACAAAAACTCCCTCTGCATCCTCTATTTCACTATCACTGGTTGCATATTTAATTTCAAGGCAATTGGAAACTCCGTAGGCAACATTTACCGGCATTCTCTGTTGTATTAAACTCAAGGCTCGAGCGAACTCAGGAAGCATGGGGTATGGCCTGTCTCTGCCACATAGCACCTCCGCAAAACCATTTTCCTCAGTTTTCGTAATTTGTTGTGCCCCCGGGGATGGCTGTTGGCTAAACACACCATACGTCCAAAAGAGTAGGAGAAGTCCTAATACAAAAAGTGATCCAAACGCAAATGGAAACCAAAATGAGAAAGTTCTTCTGGTTCCCCTATCCTTCTTTTTAGAAATCCTATCGAGAATAAAGGATAACATCGCAAAAACAAACGATGCGATTCCGACTAAAACATCTACAGCTAGGATCCAAACAAGTCTTTCCGAAGAACTGGTAATTCCAAATTTTAATATCAAGACGAAAACCAAAATCGTCATGAGCCAAACAGTCAGCATGGTCTTGGTGTTTATTAGAAATTTGTGAGATGTAGCTTTCATTACTTTGAAAAATAGATTGAACCAGCTTCTAAATATGGCGTCCTCGCCACAGACTTATTATGGCACCCTCGCCATACTTTCAGCAAGATGTCTAGTCTAACTGAGAGATTCGGCTCCAAAGTAAAGAAGATACGCAAGCAACGAAATATGTCTCAATTTGCCCTATCCCAAAAATCCGGCCTCGACCTGACCACCATAAACGAGATTGAGAATGGCAATAGAGAGCCCATGTTAAAAACAGTCTGGAGGATTGCCAACGCCCTAGGGGTGGAAATGTCAGAGATGTTTAAATAACATTTTTCTCTAGCTCCGCTTCGCCTATAAACCAGCGTTTCTGTCTTTCCTAATAATCCTTCTTAACTGCTCATCCGAGAATCCGCTCTTCTCGTCCTCAACGACGAGATCCACCCTTTCGACCATCCTATGTTTAAGTTTAAGAGCAACTTCAAGGTATCTGTATCGTGTCTGGTAGTCTGCAACCACCCTACCCGGTTCCGTTAATCCCGTCCCTATCTTTGTCGCCATTAAACCATCAGAAAGGACATCTAACAACTTTTTGTCAGTAATCCCCGACTCTTCCATCGCATCCGAAAAATCTAGTTTTCTCAAGTTCTCCCAACCTATTTGCGCAGCGCTTACACGATCTTTGCACTCATAAGAACACATCGCAGCTTCGGTCGCATTTCCGCATTTCAGATACACCTTAAGCCACGTCCGCTGCTTTAGTGTCAGGCCGTCATTCTTAGCATTTGGTTCTGTCTTCCGCATATAGATATTATTATCACACTAAGCCATCAATGACCAAGATGGTCCCCCATCCTTCTCTTAAGCCTCCTCCCCTGGTTAGCATTGATAAAGTAAACATGATTAACCCTTCCCTCAGTCGTCTCTTCATTACAGCCATTATTGCGGTAATCCCTTAAATATCTATCGATTTTACCTTTCGGAACAGAGATCGTACTATTTGTAACAAGTCCGGTCACAATTTGAGGCATATTCCCAAACATTACCTTAATTTTTCTGGATCTGGTTCTGTAACCAAACTTCTGCAATTCGGCAATCACGGCCTGGCAATAAAGATGGGCACACTCCCCCGAAAAAGTAATATCATCAACCCACATCGATAGGTTGCATGCTTTTGGAAGAATTTTCTTTATTTTTTCACAAAGAGGGATCATCAAAATATTTAACAGTGCAGCGCTAGTCACTCCACCCTGAGGTAACGACCACCGGTATGTTGTTAGGTTCGTTAATATACCGGAAACTTCTTCAGAAAATACGAAGCCCTCCCTAAATAAGCGAAAAATTCTTTTCCAACTTGTACTGGGAAAACAATCCCGGAGATCTACCGTTACGACCACGGGCTGCCCCCTATGGATCAATGCGTTCTTCTTTATATCGCTCCCCATTCTCGCTCCAACTATCTCATCTGGGAGAACTACCCCGGATAGAATTGTTTTGATAATTCTTTTTTGTATGCTCTTCAGAGCCTTGTTTGGATTTGCTATTTTCCTCTTTTTATCGCCGATCGTTTTAACGAATGGATCATAATAATCAGTTGCGTTCTTGGAAACATGAATCAATACCTTCTTTGGTACACCCAAAACCCTCCAAAGCCTCTCTATAGTTAAGATTCGTTCAGTTCCAAACTTATTTAACAGATTGCCCACGGCCTTTTTGATCAGATAATCTATCCAACAAGATAAGTCCCAATTCGCGTGCGATGTCTCGATTTCTTGAAGATACCGTATCGGCAATTAGCAATTCGGTTAACCTCCTGGCTAATCCTAATCTGCGACAAATCGCTTGAAATTTTTCTCTTGAAAGTCTTCTTTCTCCAGATTCGTATCTCGAAATGAGGCTTTTACTAACTCGCAATTTATCAGCAAAATCATCCTGAGAAAGCCCAGTGGCAGAACGGACCAACGATAATAAGTTTCCAAACGTATATTTCATAATTTTTATGACTTCTCTAAAGAAAACGCCCTTGACGTCCTCTTCAGAGAAGTCTGGATGACAACTATTTTTTAAGCACCTCGAGTATCAGGCTTGAAACGAGTTCAACCTGGACCTTAGCCTTTCTAATCTCCTTGATGTCAAGGAAGTGGTTCAGGCGTTTGATCTGTTTTTCGAGGCGACATTTGTCGTCAAAACTCAACTTCTCACTCTTCTCCAGAGTGTGGATAATTTGTAACAAGGAACTGGAATATGTTTTCATATTTTTAGTTACTACTACAAGAGCGCTAAAAATGGCTCCGCAGTTGCTGCGGCAGAGGAGCTGTACAAGGTAAAGTTGAGTTATATCCAGACCACCCCTACTTTGCTGCATTAACATTTAAAGTTAACCCAGCGTATCCCGAGTAACCAGTTGGCCGTACATTCTTTGGCAATAGCCATCTGGCCCAAGAGAGTAAGCAAGCACAAGGCTTGCGAAACCAAAAGGTTCCAATAAGGAGCGTTTTTCCGCCCATTTTCTATTCAGTCTCCGACGAAGCAAATTTCCACAAATATTTAAAGAGCTCATCTTTCGATGCCAATAAAAGAATATCATGAACCAGACTCTTTGTCAACATTTGTTGACATTAAAAGTCCTGTTCTACTTGTTTAATCTTGGGAGGGGGACATAAGCCATTCCCAGATGGGTAAATTCGACACGCCTACCTGACCCTCGAAATGTTTGGATCATTTCCTGCTGAGGAATTTTAGACAGTGACGAGTAGTTGCCTTCATATCGAAGAGGAATTCCGACACTTGGATCATTTAAATAAACTCTCGTGATCACAAACCCGCCACCAACTCCACCACCGGGATGAAAAAGTAACCAGATCTCCCGTACGCTCGTTTTTATTCCTTTTAAACCATTGATAATATCTATCAACCTTATGCTTCCATTTTTATGCACATAACAGAGGAGAAAGGTAAACTTGTTATACGCTTTTCCCTTAAGTTTAGCCTTGATATGTTCAACAACACCAACGCCTGAGTGTTCACCGTAATCACAAACCTCAATCTCAAGAATCTCCCTCTTTACTCCCATTTCGTTCTGTAGGGGCGCAACTGGAGAAATTGCGAAAATATCGGGCGCTTCGTTTTTTTGAGGGTTTTCTCTAAGCCAATATTGTTTATTCGTCAGTTGAGAGTACCCCAGGAGAAAAACTGCCGCAGCCCAAGCCTCTCTTACTGGTTTAAATACATCCTCCACTATCGCCGCCGTCTGTCCGTCACGACTGATAATATTTTCCATCCGCCGTATCGACTTGGCCGGGCTAAAAAATATTTTAATGTTGTCCAGTTCTGGTGAATAATTTGCATTCATGTTATCTCTGAAGCTTGTGAGCACCTTTGTATTCCAGCATCAATTTCTCCAGTCTCTTGCCGTAGCACCTTTCTATGGTGGTTCCAGGCTGAAAAAGAAAATGGTCTTCTGTTTTAGTACTGTCTTTTTTTGTATACCTAAGCCCAACCACAATGCCTCCAGAAACTGAAACCGGATAAGAAATAGTCACTACTGGGTCTACTCCATCATCCCGCCTAATTCCTATTCCATGCCTTTCCAAAATCTTTATTATCTGATCATGAAAGTCAGGACGTGTAATCGCTTCTCCGGAATTGATCCTATCAATTATCTGTTTTATGTCTTCGAATGACCGATCCATGGGACAAAATCTAGACTATACGATTGGCAAAGTCAAGGTTACAACTGGTCGTGACGAGAGAATTTGGCCCAAGTGATTACGGATAATAATTTCCCTCTCTTTTCGCGGCTTGGGAAGCGTAAAACAGAACTTAAACTCTAAAAGTGGGATAGCTGACTGCCCATCCCAACAGAAAGTGCCATAGCTGTATTTTAATATAGATTATATTGAACCTCCTTGTTCTAAAAAGGCATTACAAGTATTAACCCATCTTGCCCCATCCAACGACTCTTCCCTACTTAAAACTTCCTGAGTTACGAAATCGAAACTAAACCAAACTCGCTTATCTCTAATGCAGGTTAACCTCAACATAAAAAGCTCGGTCCTTGGAAAGGGACTCGACCTTGCCGTTTCTATTGTCAGATGCAATATTTTCTTTTCCCCCTACTTTTCTTTAAACAGCACATCATTCTCTAAAAGTCCTTCGATTCCGCTATCAAACTCCTCAATTTCAACTCCATCAACTGGAATGTGATTTATTTTGCCATCAAAATTTCCTTCACCTTCCATAGTAAATGGAATTGGCTTTTTACCCTTACAATAACCAACAATCTTTTCCCTAACATCAGCTTCCTTACCTTCTAAAATAGTAAAAGGGCGCACAAAAGTTATGTGGGCGTGAGGAACACCTTCGACCTCAAGCTGTTCGGATCTATGAACACCCTTACTCAGCCACGCTTCTAAAAAATACCTTTCACCTGACATTTGTGGCCATTCTAACATATCGAGCGAACAATTCTACCCACCCTTTTGGTGATTGTTCTTTCCCTATTTGGCTTTGAAATTAGAAACTTGAAGTTAAATTTAAACTCTATAAGTGGCATTGTAGCCTGCCCATCCCCACCTTTAATGACATACGTGCTGTTTAGGTCACGATACATTTGAGACTTTTAAGAAAGGTCTCAAAGATGAAATCAAGGATTAACTTTCCAGTTTTTAACCTCAAAGAGTATGGTGTGGTGATGAAAAGATTAAGTGGCGCTCTTGGC
>Ga0209518_1002188_pt1 | contig 18872 bp, 24 predicted proteins | sample RifGroB1_FD_183993 | JGI IMG/M metagenome (GOLD analysis project Ga0209518, IMG submission 183993) | Groundwater microbial communities from Rifle, Colorado, USA - Groundwater B1 (SPAdes) (version 2) | ecosystem: Environmental > Aquatic > Deep subsurface > Groundwater | place: Rifle, Colorado...
AATATCAGACCAACGAATAAATAATGGATCGACAACAGACGAACCGGATGGTGTACAACCTAAAGCTACCACAGTTCGATGTGTTGTCACTAATATGTGATTAGAGGTTGGTGCATTGGCAATAACAGTTGCCCGAGTTCCTATACCAACACTAGCATCCCAAAAATAAACGCCCTGTCCATGTGGGTTTGCTATTAAATCTTCGCCCCAATTGCCTAAAGACCAAGTTCTTAATAAACTAATCAAACCAGAAACAGACCGTGCTGTCCCCCAAGTGCCAGTACCAAAAGTACTTGCTCCCCAACCTAGTTGGTAAGAAGTATGTTGTTGTCCGACTGTTATCAGATATTGATAAGTAACTGCCGCACCACCACCTGTTGCTGAACTTGTAGCTGCGCTACCGTGTGTGACTACATAAGTATTTGGGTCGGTGATTGAAGTTACGGTATATTCTCCATCTACAGTAATACCTCCTACGGCTGTAGCTCCATCTAAAATTATAATATCATTTGCGGCCAAGCCGTGCGAAGTGTGTGCAATGGATACAGCAGTACTGCCGCTTGTAGTTGTGATGGGGTCTGTAGAAAGTGTTCCACTTGTACGTATTGGTGTTATATCAGTATAAGAACTACTTTGATAGATATAAAGTTTTTGATGTGTACCTAAAGCGAGTGTATTTTCTTGTGCAATTGTACGCCACCCTAAAATGGCGCGACAGATACCTGAAAAAGTGCTTGTAGTATACTTAGTCCATCCACCTATCTTTTGAGGAAACCCCTTCCAAAAACGAACTTTGTCTGCACGCACCCAACGTGGGCCGGCAGTGTAATCTGCATCATTTGAAAATAATCCTGCTTTGATTAATAATTTTTTAAGCATGTATCACTATGCAATTGCAGGTAATCCCGGCCCAAGACGATATTGCACGCTGTCGACCTGCCACGCATGGGTGGCGCCGGCGCAGCCGATGAAGAAGCCGCCGGCGTTCGTTCCCGTTGTGCCGGTGAATGTTCTATCGAGAACACCATTTATCAAACCGTAGAAGGTCGAGCCACGCCGAGAAATCTGGATTGGCCCCACGCCGCTCATCCAGCCTGCGCTTTTCGCCGCCTCGACCGAGCCGTCATTATTGTTCCAGCCAGGGTTCGCGCCGCCCGCGTTGCGCGCATAAACGATCGGGTTTGTGGTTGATGGATGATCTATCGTGTCCGTCGTGCCCGTCGTGTGGAAGCCGACCGAGGGACCATTGGCAGTGGTATCGTCAAAGGTGATGCGGAAATCGAAGTCCTGGGAGGACGACACAAGCGTCAGCGCGGTGCGGATGTTGCTGTCCACCTCGCCGGGATCGACGCTCGATCCGGTCCAGGTCCAGAAGGCGGTACGCCCGAGCGTGAACTGAGTAGCATCCATATTGATCCACTCTTTTTCGCCAACACCAGACATCATCATTCCTTGGGAATAATACACTACTCACTCCAATAAATATTATTACTTGGATCGAAATTATTTTTGTCAGAGTTACTCATTCCAACATACAACGTTTCTAAATTATTAGAATCATTACGCAAGCTCTTAACTCTTGCCCACAAAGAATTGCCTGCATCCCACTCTGCAAGCTCTGCTTGTGTCCAATTGGCTCTTCCTTTATCAGTTAGTTCAACAGCGCGAGCAATTAAATTTCTTTGTTTGGCGGTGGCGTTGCGATTATCGGCCCCAAAAATATTTATAATGCGCTTATAAGCTTCATTTTTAATAAGTTTAAAAATATCAGTATTAGGCTTATATTGAACTGCATAAGGAACTTCTGTAGCATCTACAGGAACTGGACTTACTAATGTTAAAGTTTGTGTTCTAGAATTATACACAGGGGCATTATCTGGTATCCACTTCAACCCTTTTTGTGGTGATAATATAGGTTGTTCGCTTAGTGGGAAATCCTTTATCTTTATTAGGGGAGCAGGAGTTTGGGTATTTATTAAACCATATCTCATTAATCGTCATCCGTTAGATTTGTTGTAAAAAAGATTGCAATGCCTAATAAACGGGCGTCTACTCCTAAAGTATCTGAAGCATCAGCAACATTCCGCTTCACTCTAAAAAATGTTAGATCGGCATCCGCAGGAGTACCTGCTACAGTTATTGCAGAACTAGTCGGGCCAACATGAACATCAGCAGCAGTTATTAATGTATCTGTAGAAGTTTGTTCAGTGCCATATGCAGTATCAATAGCATCGTCGTTTGATAAAGCTACAGCTTGCAATGCAAAAACTACACCACCTGATCCAGAAGCCGCGGTCCAATAAGGAGCAAAAGTAACTGTCCCTTCATCCCAGGATTTAGGAAAACGTACTGAAAAACAAGCAAATTCTTGGGTTGAGGTATCAAAATCTAAAACTTTATATTCGACATTTTCTGTACCTGAATCTACAGAGGCACTAGCTGCTCCATTTGTTGTAGCGCCATACATTGCAACAGCAGGCACCCAAATAGTTTGTGTACCAGCAGTTGAAATTACAGCACCATTTGCTTGTACTGTACCTGCCCCCTGTGAAGTTAAATTGAGAGAAACATCAGTATCATCGCCAGTCGCTCCAATTGCAGGCGACCCGCCAGTAGCGGCGTTTGTTATATCAATTTGATTTACAGCAGTCGTTGTTTTCTGAAAACGTACTTGCTCATTGCCACTATCATCTTCAATGCCTGTAGCATCATCAAACTGAATACTGAAAGTGTTTGCATCTAAATCTGCCCCAAGCTGTGGAGTAGTATCATCGACAATATTAACCACACTTGCACCGGCACTAGTAACTTCTGAACTTAAAGCAACGACGTTTGTTCCGTCGCAAAGTAAAGCGCGAATATAACCTTGAGTAACTGCAATGCCTGTTCCACTAGAAGTTTTAACTGTTAAAGTAAAAGCTTCAGTCGTTGCATTCCAAACCCAATACACCTTATTACGCGCAGGAACGATAACGTTTCGGTTTCCTGTTAAAGCACCAGTTACTTTGATTGCCGCAACGTGAGACTCGGATGTATTGCCTGCGTCACTATGCTCAGAATATTGAGTATCATCTAATGTATAATTTGCTGTAGTTACAGCAATATTAGTAATATCAGCAATGCCCTCTTCAAGGCGCGATAAGGCCGTGTTTAATTTAGTGCCCCACGTTGAGTCATTCTCACCGTTAGCTTGCAATTCAATTTTTAAAAGGGTTGATGCTGACGATGCCATTAACTTCTCCGCCTCGTTCTATCTGAATTTATACGTTGTTCCTCGCTAAGCAATCTTCCTATAGCTTCTTGATATTTTGTATTAAAGATAGTATGATCTACATCTTCATTTTTATTAAAAGCGGCAGCTTCTATCAAGCAGGCATATAATAGAGCATCATAACAATCTGTAGTTAAATAGTTTGTAGTATTACTAGCAGAAAGTGGCGATAAACGTTTAGTATAATAAAAAGTCAATGTTGTAGATGCATTTGCTGCTGGCGCTATTAGAATTGAAACCGTATCTAATGGTGCCCAAAAACGCGGAGTCCCTTGTGTTGCCGCTACAGGCCAAAACTCTCTGATAAAGCTTTCATCTTTTTTTATAAGTCCTATTGTAGTTCCGCCGCTAGGTAATGAACGCACATCACGAATGGCAATAACTTCATCGGTAGCAGGTATAGTAATTGTGTGATTTCCTGCTGAAGCTGTAGCTGTATCTGTCCCGCGAAAAATAGCTAAGTCGGCATCTTTATGTACGCGCAACTCACCTAGATCGATAAAAGTATCTATTTCATCAGTAAATTCACTGGCATCGTTTTCCAACCAGTCTTGTATATCTTGCTTTAATGTGGCATATGTAGCAGCAATAGACATTATGGCATCCCTGTATTACCAAAATGCATAGTGATTACTTCACTAAGCTGGTCAAAATCCGTATAATCACCATCATCATCATGATCTGGCCTAGCTTCAGGCACAGCAATATTATCACCACTTTCTCGTTTTGGTTCTAACTGTGGATGTTTAACTTCAAAACATGGAGGGCACACTTTTAAACCAGTCCATTCCTTTTTAAGTGTATGAAGAGCATACTTTCGCCCACAACGATCACACATCCCAAATGCCCATTTACCTGTTGCCATAACCCCTCCACGGCCTAATAAACAGTGAAGCGCGATCAGCGTCAGCTTCTTTGGCCTTAGTATAATCTTCCGTATAACGGGCTTTCAATTCAAGGCGGTCTTGTGGTGATACACCATCGACCCATTGCGGCCTACCATCAGAACCAGTTACCATTTTGGCTTTATTCTTTTCTGATAAATACCAAGCAAGACCACTGCACAAAGCAGGTAAAAATCTCTTTGGCACGTCAGGGTTATCTGTGTATGTAACAGTTATATCTTGTATATCACGTATTCTATAATAAAATAAGGAATATGTTGCGGCGCTTGGTGTAGGATATAAATACACAACTGGACCACTACGGCCTCGTTCTACCGCAAATTGTACTGGACGGCCTTGAGTAGTTTTATCTGGAAGTTCTAAATATTGTTCTATTGAAATTCGTTCGATTGCATAATCAGTATCTGAAGAACCTGACACACGAATGCAAGCATCCAGCACACTAAAAGCTGGCGAGGCAAGCGTATAAGACGCCGTGCCTGATGTTAGAACTAATTCTGTTTGGTCAAGAGTCCATAGATTGACATCATCTAATGTCCAATCCGTTAGAAGGAGGTTTAATGATCGCCGTGCGGTAACTAAATCATATCCAACTTTTAATTCAATTGAACACCGCTCATAAGCCTCTTCTATGACATCTATCACATCCAGTGTGAAAGTATATGTGCCAGAAGTAGCCATCCTCAATAACCTTTATATTTAGATTATATAGTATTTAGTAGCTAAGAAGCAAGTACACTTGCTCCCCATTAGTTGGCAGTACCACCCCCAACCAAAAATCCAGCAACAGCCAAACCTACACCAACTGCCCATTTAGTTAGTCTAGCTGCGCCTTTGGCGGAAGCCAAATCTTCTCTTATAGATACAATGTCATCAGTATTTTTGGAAATCATGAAACGTAAATCTCTATGGTCCTCTCGTATATTATCTATTCCAGTTTCCACTTTACCAAGTTTGGTGTAGATATCAACAAGTAAATCTCTGTCAAGCATTAAGATTTACTCAACTCTAAAACAATGTGATATGAATCACCACTAGAATGCCCTGTTGTAGTAAATCCAATATCGCCTGTAACACCCGTACCGGCATTATTTTTTAAACCGTCAAAAGAACGGAAATCTGCATAACCGTTTTGGTCGGCCGGACAAACGAATGCTAACACATCTGCGGATGCTTCCCAAAGCAAACGTACAGACATACCTACAGTAGAATACCAAATTTGTCGGATTTTTACATTGGTTGGTTCTGTTGAAGAACCATTTGGGCCTTTAATATCGGCAAGTTCAGAGACATCAACTTTTACTACGTCTGCTTCACCTGTACCATCAGAGGCATTAGTAAAAGACATAACAACAATTTTGCCGCCATCAACTATAGTTTGTGAAGTTACTGTATCTACCATTTTCTTTTTCCTTATAGGGAGAGCGGTTGCGCCCTGATAAAAGAAGGGGAGGGATTAACCTCCCCCTTTTTTATTCTGTTATATTACTATTATAGTACGCCGCCAGCACCAGCCGCGACTGCGCCTGTTGCATCTATTGCAACCCACCAAATGTGGAATACAATAGTTCCGTTTGTAGCAGCATTTGTACCAATTGTATAACCGACATCCTTGCCATTACCAATGACAAACTCCAATGCATTCATTTGAGTTCGTGTAACGATGGTTCTAGTTATAGTGGCATCAACCCACCACTCACCTGTGACAAGAGCATCTAGTAATGAAGATGCAATAAGCGAACTTGTATTAGTTTCATCGCCTAAAATAAACGTACCATTTGTGCCGGTTGTTACAACTGTATCAGTACACTGAGGTAGAATTAACATCCGCACTGCACCAGTTACAGTAGCAATTTCATGCGCGGCAACTGTGTTCCAAGTGGCTGATGTTAAGTCTGCTGTAACAGCGAGATAGTTTCCAGAGTTATAGAAACCAGCCATTGCAGCGAGCTGCTGTAGCTGTTCATCGCGCTCTAGAAGTGAACCATTTGCATTGGCGGCTACTAAAGTTGTAGCAGCTACGTTATCAGCGTCATCAACACCTATAAAGTTAGTTGCAACATCATCAACTTGTGCTGCATAAACTGCTTCAAGCCGCTCAAGAACTGAACCATCTCGGTTTGCAGCAACACTAGAAGTAAGAGCCGCATTATCTGCATCATCGGTGCCAATATAGTTAACTACACTATCAGCAACTGGATTAACAGGAACACCTTCTGTATCACCGCCTGTAGAAATATTCCAAAGGTTGCCCATACAAGTAAGTGTACCTGCATCAAGGGCCGTTGCTTGAGCATCTGTAACTAAGCGGTTATCGGCGCATACACCAGTTGTTGTTGTACCAATAACTTCAATAGCCCAATCGCCAGCATTTACGTTACGAACGTAGTTACCACGAATAACCATTTGTAGGTTAGCGTCGCCAAGTGTCGGTACAGAAATACCAGCAGTCGAAAAGTCACCATCAACGATGTTATTCTCAATACGAACACCAGTATGGTCATAACCAACTAGAACAGCAGAAGCATTACCTGCCGTTGCTGCAAGAAACACGTTGTCGTGAATCCACGCATAGTCAGAATCACCATCAGCAAGACCGACCGTAATGAAGGTATCTGGCTGACCAGTTGAGCCGTTATAGAATTCGCAATAAGCAACTTCAGCACTATCGCCATTAATGGTAATAGCAGTATCAACGGCATCGTTGCTATCTAGGTTGAATACGATATTATACACGCCGCAGTTTGCGGCAGAAATATCAAATTTAGTTGTATCGGTTGTCCCCGTATAAGTAATGACTGGACGATTTCGACCAGTACCTAAACCCACAATCGACACACCAGCTACATCAAGGTCAAAGTCAGCAGTAGATAGATTTTCCGCGTGACCTGCTTTGACGAAAATTATTGCCCCGCGTGAAGCGGTACATTTTCCAATAGCATAATCAATAGTAGCAAAAGGCTCTGCATAAGAACCCTTATTACCATCTGAGCCGCTAGTCGAGCTAACCCAAAAAACTTCATCACTATGGACGTTAACTACGGGAACCCCGCGAATAGTTACGCCGTCCTTAAAACCTGAGAAATGTGACATAGGCATATTTTAAAATTCCTTTTTTCTGTTCAAATTGGGCATTTTAACCCAAACTCCCTAAGGAGCCGAAACCAAACTTTGGGGCGACAAGCATTCTTGCTCCCCTTCTAGTTGTGTATCTATTATATTATATTCTAATGAGGGAGCAGATGTCAAGGCAGCTTCCCACTTGTTAAGGTATTCTGTAGCATTTAAAAGCAATTCTTGGCTATCTTTAAAGCCACCTAAAGACATATTACACTGGCCGCATAACAATCCTCGGATTTGGCCTGTATTATGATTATGGTCAATTGCTAAACTCAAAGTAGAACCTCTAATTGCTATAGTTTCAGGTCTCTTACAAATGGCACAAACACCATTTTGTTCTTTTAACTTCTTTTCGTAATCTTCAAAAGTAATCCCATAATTACGTCTTAAATCGACTTTCTTAGTTAAGTGTGGTTTTATTTTCCTAAATTCTCTAGCGTAACCATTCTTATCTTCAGCCCAATTAGCAGTAATAAGTAACGGTTCAACCCATTTAAAATTATTTGGCCCATATGGTTTAGTTTCATTTGGGCGCATTAATCGGTATTTTAAATCCGGCGGTTCCCTTACATCTTTTAAAAATATTTCAAAAGATTCCCACTCTTGTACTCTATCTACAACAGACCGTCCAGTGCCTCTCCAACGCTCATATAGAGGGTGGTTTCGATATTTTTTACCATAAGCAGTGTTTGGTTCTGGTGTTCCATAACGCCGCATTTTACGATAATGTTTTTCACAAAGTTTATGAGCAACTGCTTGTTTCCCACAAACTAAACAGATTTCATGTGTTAATTTAGGCATAAAAATACTCCTAGAAATTTTTAACTTCTAGGAGTATTATAACATGTATAACTCTGCGTTGTCAAGTCGTTTGAGCGCTATGCGCCAGGTGATCCGTACAAAGATCTCCAGTTTGACCAACCGAAGGAATAACGTTCCCTCGCTTTGTACCGCATATTTCCAGTCTCAAAATCTCCTTCCATCTTAGTAGACATGGCGACTCGTTCAAACATCTTTAGCCCGTTGGGGCAGTCTGTGCGAACGAACCAAGCGTCAGTATCAGTAAACCGATGGTTTACATGATAGCCGCCGCCGAAGGTCTTTCGAGAATATAGTGCGCTAATGTCGTTATCTGCTGTACCTACACGGCCAGGAGTCATAAGCAGACGCTCAGCAACGAATACTAGCTGAACTGGAATGTGCAGGGATTTTGGTTGATATGACGTGGGAATATTACGGTCGTCTGTAAAATTCGCAATATCAATATAAGCGTTCTCTAAAGCAGTCTCGGATAGATCGACAGCCGTAGTTGGCTCATTTGCAGCAGTGTTGTTATTGATGAGGGGGTGGTCTGTTGCAAGCAACTCTTTACCATCACCACCAGTGTAACTAGAACTGAAAGCGTTATTAAACACGTTTGCAGCTTTTGTCTGTTTAGTGTGTGCCATAGCACGCGCTAGAGACTTTGTAAGACGCTTTGAGCTAGACTCATAAAGGTTGTCTTCCATAGCCTCTTCTGTAATTGCGAAAGCAAGAGCGATTGTTTCATGGTTGTAACGAGCAACCCAAGACTCTTGGCCATCATCATACGATACAGGAGCGCCTTCGGCTTTCACAACCGCACCGCCGAGGCCAGTCCACAGGACTTCTTCCTCAAAGGAACGATCTGAACTCTCTGTGCTAAAAAGAACTACGTGTTCCTTGTCATAGAGATCAACCTCATCTGCGAAAATCGCATTAAGTCCAGGCTCTAGCTCTTTGATAATTTTTGTACGATTTAACATAGGTTATTTATCCTCCTAGAACCTAACTATTAAACACCAGCAGAAGCAACAGCAGCACGAAGCTGATGTTCATTAATCATAACTTCAACAAGCTGGTTTGCACCTACTGCGTTGTCTGGTGCATTAACTGTACCAAGAACTAATAGGTTTATATAACTAGAACCTTCGTTTGAAGTATCTAGTTGAACTTTAGAAATACCAGTTGTAGTATCACCTGTAGTATATACGATATCAAATGTTGAACCGTAGTCGGTAATAGCGCCAGTACCATCATGCTGAACCACATAACTAATGTATGGGTCATCATAAACGTGTGCTACACTCACCGTACCACTTTTCGTAGCTTGGCTGATTGGCCAATGTTTTGAAAAATGATAATTTCCGCTTGTGTCGGTATATTCACAGCCAGCAAAGACACCTAGAAACTTAGTATCAGATGCAGCACCAACTACGATTTCGTTGGTTGTGCTGGATTTTACAACGAGATCACCGGAATAAATGCCGGAACCGTAATTTGCGGCGATTCTATAATCGCCCATACTGTTCATGCGGATTACGCCACCAAGCATGTGACGATAGGGTCGTAAACCAAAAGGCGCATTCTTATTTGCCATATTATTTTCTCTTTCCTTTAATTTGCAACCCTATTATACAATCATTATTTTGAAGAATCTGATTGAAATTCTGGGTTGCCTTTTGTATATGTGCTTTTACTTTCATTGATAATAGGCATCCTAGACGAATTATGCTTTTGCAATTCAGCGTTCACAGATGCCTCAAGGCGGCGCGTCTTTTCTCTGAAGTATTCCGTTCGTTGCTCTACGATTTCTATCGGGGCCTTCATTAAAATAAGATCACCACTTCTTACCACTCCACCTTCTAACTTTCTGTGGCTATCGGTGGAAAACAAATAACCATCAGGCAATTCATCTGGGTGTACGGGTTCATAACCTTGACGCAGGCGATTTAAAACATTCTTGTCGTCAGGTTGACTTAGAATTTGATCCCGTACCCAATAATACTTATAACCGGGCGGGGCAGGCGGGGTATCCAAATGTGATGGATTCACCCATTTCTTTACTCGTGCTGTCTCTTCTCGTGAGCCTAGCTCGCGTGATACACGGTCAACTTTAATATTAAATTTTTGTTCGGTCATTTTACGCCCCTCCGCGCTTGGCGATTTTATTTTTCTCTTCAGCATACCGTTTAGGATCAATACCAAGACGACGGGCTGTTTCCTGTTCTGTCTTAGAAAGTTTAACAACGTTCTTCTTCTTGGAGCTAGAGCCGGGGGTATGCGATCCGCCAGCAACTAGTTGTTTAGTTCGACGGGGCTCTTCTTCTTCAGAATCATCCTCATCATCTTCGATATTAAGTTCTCGTTTAATCCGAGTATTTAACTCTTCGTAATAAGCATCCTCACCGAAATCTTCGTCGTCATTGTCCCGAGGATCAAAACCCTCTTCTAGAAGACGTTCATGTACGAGTACTGCCAAACTAGTCCTCTTCTTATTTTCAAACGTTGCTTCGGCACCAGCAGGAATGAACCACTCTTTATTCCTTTTAGCCCAAGATGCAGCTTTTGGAGATAATTTGGGCTTCTCTTGCTTAGTTTGAGTTGGTGCCTTTTTCTTATCTTTTTCAGCTTCTGCTGCTTCTTCAACCTCATCAGCCTTAAGCTTTACTTTGAGGTTTGCTAAATTACGCTGCTCGACTTTTACTTCCGCTAATTGCTCTTGTGCGGAAAGCATAGCCTCTTCATCATCGTTTTGTTTTGCCATAATGAAGTCTTTGCGGGCACGCTCTAATTGAGCTTTTAGCCGATCTTCTGCTTCTTCAACATAAGCTGATTCTGAAGTCTGAGTACGTTTACGGGACGTTTGTAATTCTTGCTCTACGCTTTGAATATACTGAGACGCCACACGTAGGTCGTTATCGTACTGTTCCTGTAATTGCTTATTTTTAGCTAGGAGGCCACGAATTCGTTTTTCAGCCCGACCCATCTTACGAGGTTCTTCTGAGTCTTCAGCGTCTTCCTCGGCCGTAATGTCTTCGTCAGACTTATCAAACTTTTTAGCTTTGTCACCGAATTCTTTGTCTTTAGCGTCTTTGTCTTGGTCTTCGTCAGGCTCAAGCTCTAAGACGATTTCCTCATCATCAAGGACTTCTACTTTTTCTTTCTCTGTCATGGTTGCGTACTCCACGTTATCGCGTTACCGGAATGAATCCGTTAATATAATATTATCAGATTTTATTTAGTATTGTCAAGTCTCTTAGGGGAGCAAAGTTGTTACTTCTCAAAATTTATAGCGCCAGTTACGTCATATAGGGCTTCTGGGTCAGTAACCACACCAAGAATTTCATCGTCGTTCAATAGGCGTAAGTCAACACCATCAACCTTAAAACGTTTACCACCCCACTTGGAGAGAAGTACCCAATCTCCAATTTTACAGTAAGGCCCACTTGGAAATTTGTTTGTGTCCATGTAAGCATCTGGACCCATCATCCAAACATAAGCACATTGACTGGCCATACGCTCAGCATCTAATGATATTTTTGGAATAATAATACCGCCTCTAGTTGTCTCTTTCGGCTCATAAGGTATTACTAATACTTGATATCCTGCTGGCTTAACAGCCTCATTTGGCAGTGTTAATTTAATCGTCTTCTCCATTTCTGAATCTCCTAATCATTTCTTGTATTTCTTCAACTACATCCCCGAGGGCACTTATACGAGCAACAGACCCACAGTATTGTGGATAATCTCCTGCTCCCCCATCAGCTAAAGTACTTGTTGCACTTTGAATTTCAGTGCGGCACCATTTCTCTAATTCTTTTAGGGCGACTTCTTCATTGGAAAACATTATTTTTCTTTCTTGGGTTTCCAACCAGTTTTACGTAAAGTGCCATAGACATAAGCATCTGCACGCTTATCTTTGAGGCCTTTTTTCTTTGCGGTGCGCTTCAGTGATTTTTCTAACTTCTTTGGCATCCTCACGAGTCCCTTTCATTTTTTCTTTTTGCATATCAACTTTCATTTTTTTCATCTCTCTATTACCTTTGATATGCTCTTTAGTTAGTTCTAGATCAGTGTGTAATTCTTCAACCCACTTATCCCGCATGTGGCCAACAGCCTCATCCATAGCGTCTTTGCGCAACTTACTTATTTCAATGTCCTCCATTGCTTTATTATGACGAACGGTTTCACCTACTTTAAGAGCTTGTAGGATTTGCTCATTCTTTTGCAATGCAAACATTGGGTCATTTTCCATATCGGTATCAGTTTGCTGAATATCTTCAGCCATACCTTTTTGTAGGATGGCATCAGCAGCTTGTGCGGCCTTTAAGGCAATTTGATTTTCTACTTCCGGCGGTAGTTGTTGCCCAAGAGGAGGCAACTGCATACCAAGAGCTTGTTGCATTTCAAGATGATACTTCAGTGCTAAATGCTCCATTAGGTGTGACATCATCTGCAAAACCATTTGCTGATTATCGACATATAATGGATTTACCATAAAAGCTGAGTGAACCTTGATATGAGAATCATGGTCTTGGTATGGGGCCGCATTTAATGGATTGCCGGTCAGAGCAGCCATATTTTCCGATATTGGGTCCATTGGCTTTGCTTCTTGTGGAGGCGGCACCAATAAACGATCTGGGTCTTCTACGCCCGCTGAACTGTACATTCTGCTGAGAGCTTCCCGAATATTGTGTTGTTCTGGAAACATCTGTGCGAATTGTAAAACCATCTGAGAACGTGAGATGCGCTGTGCTTCAGAGGGCGAGTCAGGATCAGCCACTGGAATAACATCAATACGATCATCGTAGTCCTTACGATATATCATATTCTCAGCATTTGCTGTATTAAACTTATATTCCTCTGGGAGGTTCTCTTTATTAAGCTCAGCTATGAGCTTGAATTCATGGCTCTGGGCACGGAATAACCGCTTATGTATTGCAGTAAACAGCTTACCTGAAGCTTCAAGCAGAGCCATTGTCGTAGCGACGGGTCCATAATTAGAGGACTCACTAACGACCTGTTCAGTAGAGTCAGCAAATCTTTGAGCTGCTACAATAGTAAATTGTAGAAGCTGGAATAAAGTTGCTGATGGTTCTTTATAAGGTAATGGCAGTAACGATTTAGCAAGGTCCATTTGTGGGGCGTGAACATCACGCCATTCACCTGGACGGAATGGTTCTGCATCCCCTACTACCCGCATACCTTTTGCTTTGAAGCCTGCGGGAATATTTGCAAACATACCAGCATCGATAAGCTGGCGAAGAATAGATGTAGAAGCACGAGCAAGACCGCCAATTAAATGAATATAACCATATCCATAGAAACCTAAACCCGGAATAAATTTGTAATGAACGAACCACTCACGCCGCTTGTAATTTTGATCACCTTCTTTCCAGTTACGGCGAATAGATAAAACAGTACCTTCTTCGTCAATGGTGATGATATATGGAAGCTTTAAACCTCCTTCATGTTCAAAGCTGGGAATATCATAATCAATGTGACTTTCGTAAATAGTATGTGGGGCATCTTCTGTACTTACATTTTCTCGTCCCTCTATGCGTTTGATATCACTTTTAACTTGGTTCTCTTTAAGGGGAGCAGGATCATTTAGGTCTACTTTCCTATAGAACCCAGACTCTTGATATCTAATTACATCGTTGTGAGACATCTCCATACGATGTGTTAGGCGTGTGGCTTTCTCTATACTTTCAGCGTGGTAATTAACAATGAAATCCATTGCTTTGATGAAAGTAGAGTTTGGAGCATCATAGATGTCCCAATGTATCTTCTTAAAGGCATCACCTTCTAAAGGAAGATATAATAATAGTTTGTCAAGCTGCTCTTCATAGCCAGGCATTTGACATTGTATTTGATAGTTCATATGAGTACGCACCCGCCAAGCTTGTTTGTCAAGCTCTGGGTTTGCTTTACCAACCACCATGCTCTTTACAGGACCGCTTACAGGGAACATCTGCACAGAAGCTTTTGATTGGAACTTTACAATTGACTCAATGAGAAGAGGATGGGTAGCAGCGCAAGCACCGTCGAAAGGCAAATCCTCGTTAGATACTGGATCAATACCAAGTAACTTTAAACCATCGGATAATGTTTTTTCCCAACCGGAACGGCTTGATTCATCTTCCTGAATCCACTCTAATACATCTTTTCCGATAACCTGAAGGTCTTCGTCATCCAGTACCTCCGCAAGGTTATCATAGAATTCCACTTCGGGAGAATCTTCCTGCTCCTCTTCTAGGGCATCCATCTCAAGTTCTATCTCCATAGGTTCAGTTTCCTCAACCTCAATGGTTGGAGGAGCCTCGCCATATGTAAGTGGTTTTTCTATTGAATTTCTCGCCATGTCTTTATTATACCTAATTTAAAGAGTTGGTCTCAAGTCATAAGTTTTTTGTAAGTTTGTTGACTTATCTACAATCAATACAATCTCGTCTTGACTATCTACACATAACCACTTAGTTATTTTTCCAGCATCGTTCTTTTCCATCCTGTAAGAAAAAGACGCTTTACCTAAAAAAGGCATTGGTGGTTCATCTAATTTACTATACCATTCTGTGCCTTCTAAACTGTCAGCAAACTGCTTAAATTCAGGATATGTTTTACGTAGACGATAATATATTTCTAAGTTCTTTTTGTGCCTTGGTGTTTCAAGAGCTAAAGACATTAATAAAGTCTCCTTTTATTTGTTGGTTTATTGCTATCATCATTGATGGCATCTTGTGGGTGAATAACCCACGTTCCATCACGCATCCAGATAACTGCTTGAGTTACTGTATCTACATAATCGTCATTAGCGGCATAAGGGAAAGAAGCACACTCATCAATGATCGATTCAACCCAACGCTTGTTTTTTGGGTAGTAAATACGTTTTGCGTGAAACAATGGAGTACATGCATGTGCCCGCGCAACCTTATCTTTATCTGGATTGTATTCTATAACAGGTACACCCGCTGCCCGCAAGTCTGGGATAAGGCTTTGTCCCGACGCTTTCTTTTCAATTAATACACCGTCTGGTTTATATTTCTCATACAACTCCTGCGCCCGTCGTCGCAATTCTGGATATTCTATTCGGTGCCTTTCACCTGCCAATAAAATTAAACAAGCTACGTTGTTTCGATCACGAAAGACTCCCCAAACCGTAAAAGCGCTGAAATCTGCTGAAGTTTTCGCGCTATAAGCAGTATCACAAGACATCAAAGTATATTCACATTCAGGTGGTTTATCTTCTTCCCACGCTTGCCAATAATCTCGCTTAATAATAGCGCCTTCTTCTGTAGAAGGGTTCTGCATATAAATGGCATTCCATTGGTATGGGGGTGTATTGGCTCTTGTAGCTTGCAACTCTTCAAGCGGCCAACCTGTATGAATACCTTCGTCATTAGCCAGCCGCCGCCCCTCCTCGTCTACTGGCCAATAAGAACATTCATTGTCTGTATATTCATTGATAATAGCAGGCACTGAGACAACTTCCCATTGATCTGCTGTAGGATCTTCTTTTGCCAGCTTCAAAAGATGCCCAGCTAAATCATCTTCATTCCATCGCGTCATGACTAGAGCAATACGACCTGCGGGTTGTAGACGAGATCGGACACCGCCTGGGTAGATGTTATTAACATGCTCCCTAGCTGAAGCACTATAAGCATCTTGTTCTGATAGAGGATCATCTATGACTGTCAAGTGAGCCCCATGCCCAGCTATACCGCCCGTCATACTCCCCGCAAAGAACTCACCGCCCCCACCTGTTTTCCACATGCCTGCGGCTTTAACATCTGGGCGAAGCTTTGTATTGGGAAAGATTAGTTTATAAGCCGGGCTTTCTATTAAATCACGTACTTCCCGACCAAATCCTGTAGAAAGCTTTGATCCATAAGATAATGCGATAGTAAACCAACTTGCGTGTCTACCCATAACCCAGGCGGGATAAAGGATAGTAGACATCAAGGATTTTGAGGATCGAGGCGGCAAGAAGAACATCAATCGTTTAATTGTGCCCTTCTCAAGCTGCATAAGCTTTTTCGCCAGAAGGCGGTGATGAGGGCCAATTTGGAAGTTTGGATATACCATTTGACAAAAGACAAGAAAGTCTTCTTGTGCTTTAACTGCAAGCGTCTGAACTAACTTATTCCTAAGTTGAACCCTAGCAGGGTGAGTTAGACTTGTAGTATTTTTAATATCATCCAGCGGAAGGTTCGTGTTCAATGGTGTTACCATCTGCCTCTTCCACTTTCTCTGGGACAAAAACCTCTACTTGCTCCCCTGTTAGATCGTCAGTTGTATAGGCTATGCGGATAAGATTTTTAAGGTCTGATTCTACTTGGGGAGCAGCGTTGCCAGTAAACAATCCTTCAATGATGTGATGATGTTCACTACGCTCAATGAACATTCCTAGATGTTTGCCTAGAAGCTCAGCAGCCCTAATAGCAGCGCTATACTGAGATTCTCCCATTGCGGCATCATAAGCACGAAGTAGTTTGTGAGTAACTTCATCAGTGGTAATCTCATATTTTTTCGCAGCCTCTTCCTTTAGTTGGGAAATCCTCAATTGTATTTTAGGATTTTCATATATTTCTCTGGCGTTCTTGGTCGGATTCTTGCAATTGGCATTGTAGCCGCCGCGACGGTAAGCTTCTTGAATATTACCAGTTGCTACGTAAGCACGTGCAAATTTCTCCTGATTGTCGCTCAGGTCTTTTGCTGGCTGTCTTGGTGGATATTGTCTTAAGTGCGCTGGTCGTTTTGCCATCCCCTTATTATAGAGAACCTATCAACAGGAAAGCAAGTCCTATTTTAGTTTTTCTTCGAGAATGTCTTTGGGATTTAATATCATATATGAATCTTCACCCTCCCCCTCTATGTGGTTAGGGTACTTTATAGCGTCGAATTTATTTCTCTTCATAACCCTATCTAGATCGAGAGCCATCCGCACCTTAACTTTTTTCATTGCTTCTGTCATTTCTTCCGTTGCTTCGGCCGTTGGGCCAGTCTGTCCTGTGACTTTATTTTCATAATCAAAATAGGGTTTGTATTTTTTATTATTTCGCCATTTAGTTTCGAGCGCAATTAAATCATCAAGCAGCATTGACCTAGATTTGTGGTTTTTCATATGCAACTCAGCTTGTGGATTTCCTAAGCCTATTGTCTCTTGTTTCTTAAGTTGGGTTAATATTTCTGTAGGGGTGAAAACACCAAGGTCTTCATCTAGAGAATATGAGTTATTGACATTAAGTGTAACTGGTCTAATATTAGCCCCTTCAGCCATTTCTCCCCAACTCACGCTGTGTGTGACTGGATCATATTGATTAGGTATTCTATGTTCAGCAGCTTCTTTTGACCCAACGTGGTATCCAATTTCTCTAGGGTGGCGGTTTTTTAAACCAATATAAGGTCTTGTATAATCTGCTAAAGTGCCGTGATATAACTTTTTAAGCGCCCCACCAAACGGCAGAAACCCCGCCGCCCCAAGTCCCGCTTGTAGATAATCTTCATCCTTCAACCCAAGCGCTACATCCTCTACACCCGACACACCCCCTAGTCCCGGCAACATTTCCCCGATCCCAGCTATTTGCTGTGCTTGCTGTTTGCCTAATAAGGGGAGCAAGAAATCTTGCAAGCGATCACGCCACCTTGTCGGGGCCATCTTAACTTCAGCATCTTCAATGAATGGGTGAAATTGGTCTGCCATTAATACTCCACAGAACTATTTAATATATCATATACTATATTATGCCCAGCCCTATTTCGCAATAGTGCTTCAATATCCCCATCATTTATAGGTTTTATTTTTGATATATCTCCGTCTTGCGCAAGCAACCTTCTGAGAAGTTCTTTAGAATAATCTTGCTGCAAATCGCCACTTAATGTTTTAAATGTATCATTAGCTATTAAGTATTCAGCTAAATCTTTCTTTGACATTTTTTGTAATTTTTTAGCTGCCGCTCTTTGCGCCCCTAATATTTCATTGTATTTGAAAGGTGTTGAATGTTGTATTTCCCCAATGTTTGGAGGTACCACTTCCTTGCTAAAGGAATGCGGGTATGGCCCCATAAACCATTCTTGTAAATCTGGAACATATCCCTTATCTTCACTCGAATAAACTGGATTATTACTGTTTAGCTCAAAAGTCTGCCCAATTCCCTCCTCAGTTATTTGAGGATTGCTCATGATATAATCTCGTAAAAATTCCATCCATCCCATAATTAAACTATATCAAATTCTTTCGCTCGAGTCAACTTGCTCCCCAATCAGATGCACCCAAAAGAGGGAGCAGGTTGCATTTTTAAACGTGGAGGTAGTACAATAAAAGTGTCCTTCTTTAGAGGAAGGGCAGTCTCCCACCTTAAAGGGGCTGTCAGCCTTGCTTTCAGCCCTTCTTTTCACAAATTCCATTAAACTACTCGCCTCCCAAGAAGGAGGGAGGCGAATTGAATAAATTATTCAACCCGCTTCAATTGTTCGGATCACGAAGGATCTTGGAGGATCACGCAAAAACACGGAAGATATGAAAAAGATCTCGAAGGATCTCGAAAAATCACTAAAATCGACTACCCACCCCCCTTTGCCCCTTTCTTACATATGTCGATTATATATTATATTATATAAATTATATTATATATAAGATAGCCCCTCAGGGGGGGGGTAGCCAAAAACGACACCCCCGTGTTTTTCCGTGTTTTTCCGAGATCCGAAAGATCCACCGTGATCCCTTCATGTTTTCCACCGAATATTAATTTTCACAACAGTATTTCAGGTATCTA
>Ga0209518_1002189_pt1 | contig 18869 bp, 33 predicted proteins | sample RifGroB1_FD_183993 | JGI IMG/M metagenome (GOLD analysis project Ga0209518, IMG submission 183993) | Groundwater microbial communities from Rifle, Colorado, USA - Groundwater B1 (SPAdes) (version 2) | ecosystem: Environmental > Aquatic > Deep subsurface > Groundwater | place: Rifle, Colorado...
CGCCCATATAATTCAAATGTTTTGAACTTTGTTTTTCTTTTTTTTGATTAATAAATCCCATTTTTAATTTCCTTTTTGAAATTCAAAAAGAAAGATCCGAGCATATTGGGAACGGTTTTTTGTTTCAAACACCATTGAAGTAACCGTTTCCATCACTTCGGATTAACTTTTAAAACTTAAAAAATGCCGAGCATTAACAAAAACGGGGTTTTTTCTAAATGAGAAGTATCCGTTTTTTTCACTTCGGCAAAACTTATGCTCCCATTTCTGCCATACCATCCGCGCGGAAGTCAAGCGTCTTTTTGCGTTAGGGATTACCCTTAAAATTGGGAGCGAGCAAAACAGAAAAATCTTAAATAAATTCTTTCCAAGATAAAGAAGCAACAAACTTTTCTGTTCCGGCCTCGAAATGTTCAACTCCTAAAACAATTTCGTCAGAGTTCCCATCTATATCAGTTCCAATTAAAACGTCTGCTTCAAAACTTGATTCACCTTTTGAAATGCCAGTTCCACCACCAAAAATAAAAGTATTCGCAGCATAACCACTCTTTACTAAAATTCCATCACTTAAAGTATTAGAACCTGTTCTGGAAGTATCAAATTGAACCGCAGAATTTTTAATAGATTGCCACACGACCCCGTCGCTTCCGAAAATAATAGGGTTTATATATACTCCCCACCTAAACGAAGCATTTGTTATTGCTAAAATTGAAATATCTGAAACTGTTATATTTGTGGAACCAGAATTCGGGGCAAGTCTTATAGAAATAATTGGTGATAAACTAGCGCTGGGAATATCTATTGTATTTCTTCCTCTGTCTGCACCTCTTAATTTTCCAAGCGCCAATAAATTACCTTCATGATAGGCGGCGCAACAAATTTGTTCTAAAGTATCACTATTCGTGCTTCCACTTAAATTATCAATTTCATAGCGAGCCGGCAAATTCGGCGTCGTCATATAAACGCTGTCAGCGTTATTAGTAAAATTAAATTCATGAGCATATTTTATTGTTCCGCTAAAAAAGAACCCTGTTCTAACTCTGCCCGCACCTAACCATTGAAAATCAGTATGAAATATTTGAATTTTTGTAAAATCTAAATTTTGGGAAGAAATTCCCGTTCCATCAAGTTTGTCAATATTCCAATTACTTTGAGAAACTCTTGTTTCGGTTGGAGAACCAGACACATATGTTCTTATGACAAAATAATTTTCTGTTCCTTGTTTATCAAAAAATATTCCATTTTTATCATCAAAAATTCCAATTTTCTTTGAAACACCTGTTTCTGTTTGGTTAAAAACAAAAGTAGCATTAAATGCTGTTGATTTTCCAGGTTGGTAATGAATTCTTCGTTTTGATTGCCTAATAGCACGAGATCCAGAAGAATTTGTAACTGTTAAAGTGGTTGAAGAACGATTTACATCATATAAAAATGTTGAACCACCTATAGAACTTGAAACCCAAAATAATGGATGCTCATTGTCAATTTGTTTGCTGTCAAAATCCAGAACAGTTTCAGACGTTCTTAATCTACCGAAAGCATCAACCGAATTGGCGTCAGCAAACTTAATCTCCGTTGTTGGCTGATAAGACATTCAAGTATAATTATCTGTAGAATTGATTAAAGTTGTTTATAGCAAAGAAAGCGGACTAACCCAGTCTAACGGATCTGGATTTAATATTTTTGGACTTTTATTAATTAACAATGGAATTAATTTTGCTCCGCAGACTTTCGCGGAGGACGCGACAATTGGAGAAAATAATATTATTTTTGGCGATGCCACAAATGGCAAAATTACATTAACTTTACCTAATGCAATAACAAATTTCGGAAGATGGATTTGTTTAAAAAAAATTGATGCCACTGGTAATATTGTTGATATAATTCCAGCGAATGATCAAAATATTGATGGACAAATAAAATTATCGATAATAGACCAAAATAATTCTTTTACGATCGTCGCCAGCGGGAGCAATTGGTATTTAATTTAGAAAATTTCAATATTGAAATAATCAAAATCGTTTTCTCCAAACCTTAACGTATCAATAATATGATTAATTCCATAAACATCATAGAGAATACAAACTTCAAATTCTACCGCGGATAACATTAATCTTCTAATTTTTAATAAAATTCCTTTTAAACTTAAATTTCCATTTTTATATCTAATATAGATTATTTTGCCACGGTAAAAATTATTAATGAATTCTTGGATAGAAGAAATTTTCATTGTTTTATCCACGTCAAATGATTTCAAGATCATAATCCCGTAAAAAATATACTAGAATAGAAAACCATGTTGTTTTAAAAGGTTTGTCATAACCAATACTATCGCTCAAAATTAAAGATTTAAAATAAAATCTACGGATTTTTTCTTGCTGATTTTATGTTTAAAAATTAAGATTTTGCCAACAGTAAAATCTCTTTTTAATTGATTAAAGTTCTTGATTTTCATTTTATTTTTCGATGGCGGGCAAAATATCAAATAATTTTCTCTACCAAAACATAATTCAAGAAAAATTGAGGCATTGAGAAATCGTGAATTTTTCCCTCGCAAAGAACAAGTGCCTTATATAAAATAACATCTTTTTCTATTTCATTAAAAGAAATAAAAATTTCAAAAGTTGAATATTTTTCGTTTTTGATACTCATAAGAGAGCCTGGTTTGATATAATTTTTGAAATCATTTAGTGTCGCAATTCGCATTTTAAAGAAATTTAAAAAGGGCGATTATGACAGAGATGGAGAGGATAAGATAGAGGAAAATGAAGGTTTCGGGGGAGATAGGGGAAGCCATAAGAGGGTTAGTGCTTAAAAATATCCTATCAAATTATTATTAAATTCTTCATGCGAAGAATAAGGCTCTTTCGCGATTTGTTTTAATTCTTCGGCATTAAATATTAAATCATTCGATAAATCTTTTCTTTTTGAAATTACATCATAAATTTCGTATGCCTTTTCTTTGTATTTTGTTATAAAATTATAATTCGAAAGAATTTTTTCAATAATATTGGGATATTGTTCTTTTGCCATTAATAAAGCAATTTCTATATTTAATACATTACTACCAGATAAATATTCATTTATTCTTTGAGAGTTTATATTATATGCGTTTAGCAAATATTCTTCTGATAAACTTTCCGTATCTATCAATTTATTTATAATTTTGCTAATTTGATACTCTATTGTTCCTTCCTAGATAATTTATGTTTATGAATTACACTCTGAATTTCTTTAAAATGAGGAAATAATTCTGTATGTAAAGCACTGGCGTTATACATATATAAATGGTTGTTCGCGTCAAAAACTTCAATCCTATTGTTTGGATTAATAACATAAGCAATTTTATACATAGGATCGTCAGACGGTTTTCTCTTATCAATTATAAAATATATAAAAACATTTTCACCAGCATATTCTTCAAAATAATTTTCCGAGCGCGTCGCAGAGATGCACCATCTCGTTCCTTTGCCATAATAACACGACGCTTCTTTCGTTTCCGCAAAGATAACTAAAATATCTTCATTTTCAAAAACTTTTTTAGCGCCGGATTTGGCCTGAATTCTTTCTTGGGAAGATGTTTGTTTTTCTTCGGGCGATAAATTTTCAAAGGCGGCGCGGAGATCGCCGAGAGATTTATATTGATTGATGTCTTTTTTTGAAAGTTTTTTGCCGTGCTGATGAAATTGGCGCGTTAAAGAGATAATTTCGTCTACCGGCTCATTTTTTTGAAGTATTTTAATTTGCCAAGAAAGATATTTTAAATTGCCAGATGGGTCGGTTTCTTTGAATTTTCGAATTTGTTTTTCATATTGAGGCTGTTTTTTGAGAGCGTCTTCAAATCGACCTTCATTAAGAGTTTTTAAATAAATATAAAATTTAAGCAAAGAAATTGACATTTTTATTTATACCCTTTTAAAAATTCTTCAATTGAAATTTTTTGCCCGGCGTCCCATAAATCACTCAGTTTATCTAGGCTTTTTTCCAATTTCTTTTTTCCTAATTTGTCTTCATAATAAAGAATAATGTCTGGATCTATTTTTTTGTAATATTTTTTTAATTCTTCATTATCCATTGAATTTTCAAGATAATAAACAAACATATCACCAAATTCATCATCAATTTGTTTTTGGAATACTTCCGCCAAAGATTTTTCTGGCCACGACAAATAAACTTCTTCCGGGCTTAAATTTTTAACAATTCTTGGATTTTCAATTACAGGCTCACCATCCGACCCAACTTCGTATGTTGTTCTTCCGGTGCGAACATATTGCTCTTCTTGGTCGTCATAATAAACATCAGGAGATTTAATCAAGTTTCCTTTTATAAGGAAGATATTTTCACGAGCAATTTCTGGCATAAAAATATTTGAAATCATATGCCCAAAATAATTAGAACCTATTCCATATGCTGCTCGTCTACTTTCTGGTTCAATAATTTGATAACCATTTTTAAATGGTTTTGCGAAATAAACAGATAAACCTGCTTCGTATTGTTTCCCAGCAAGAACTTCGCGACGAAATTCGGCATCTAATCCAACCTTTGATCTCCCGCCAGAAAAACGGCCGAAGCGAATAAACAAATTAGATGGTGCGCCAAGCGATTTATAGTCGGTGGTTTCACGAAGAATTGTTTTGATGTAATTGGATAAAAGATTTAATTGTTGATGACGTGGCATTTTTATTTTAATTATTTTTGAGAAGAGAGAAATAATTAGTTTATATGAAGTTGTTGAGAGAATTTCAAGATTTTAATTATGACCGAGCGCTTTTGGAGCAGAGCAAGAAAGAGGGTCGGTTTTTGATGAGGGGGATTATATCTGTTGCCTCCAAATTAAATCAAAATGGCCGAATTTACCCTTTGGGGATCTTGCAAACTTCTGTGTTGAATTATCAAAAACTAATTCGAGAAAATAGAGCATATGGAGAATGTTGTGATGAAAAAACTGAAATAAAAACTGAACAAGGATGGAAATCTTTAAAAGAGATTTCTAATAACGAAAGAATATTAACATTAAATACTAAAACAAATGAAATTGAAATTCAAACAATAAACAAAAAAATTATTTTAGACTTTAACGGGGAAATGTTTCATTTTTATAACAACAAGATTGATATGATGCTTACCCCAAAACATAATATGCTCCTCTATCATAACAAAGAACCATTTGAGATATTTTCCGAAAATTTAGATAACATATCTTCGGGTATAGAAAATTGTTTCTTGAAACAAGAAAATGGAGAGACACAATTTAAAAACTATAACTTAAAAAAAATTCCGTATAACGGAAAAGTTTATTGCGTGAATGTTGCAAATAGAACTTGGTTAATGAAAAGAAACGGAAAAACTGCTTGGTCGTTTAACTGTGATCACCCAGATTCAAGTGTTATTAATTTAGCCAATGTAAGTCATATTATAAGAGAAATGAATATAGACGACAAAGGTGTTGTTAGCGGAGTTTTTGAAATATTTGATAGCCCCTCTAAAGGCGGTTTGCTTCGTGAAATAATCTCAAAAGGGGGTGTTTTGTCGGTCTCAACGCGCGGAATTGGAACTACAACAGAAAAAGATGGTGTTGATATCGTAAATGATGATTACAGCTTGATCGGCGTCGATGTCGTGGCTGACCCTAGTTGCGCACAATCGCAATTAATCAAAGAAAACAAAAATATAAGTAAAGAAGAATATAATAAAATTTTCAATCAATCTGATCGGATAAATAAAATATTAAATGATATTTTAATAATTCGTTAAATATTGTTTATTTAGCTTTTCTAGTTTTTCTTTCAAATCAACATCCTTCAACAAAATTTTATACCACAATGAAAATTTTTTATCTAAATGATTTTTTACGTCATTTTTTAATTTATCTATAGAAATATTTGGGGTTTTCCACACCATAAGACAAGCTATTTTATGCACTATAAAAGGATAAATCCATTCGGAAAATCTGCCAAAACTAACAGAATTAGCCCTAACTATAATTTCGCTAGCAAACTTATTTTTGTCAAAGGAAAAACCTTTTGATTCTTCAAAAATTTTACACTTTTTACACCAGAATTTTCCACTTCTTAATTCATAAGAACTTCTTTTTAGTTTGTGTCCTCTTTTACATATAATATCAAATTTTTCTCTACTAGAAAAATAAAATTTGTTTAATAAAGTTCCTTTCTTTTCTTCAACAACTTGTTGAATTTCTGAAAAGATTTTTACATTACTGGGCGAAAGCCAAGCTTTTCTTAAAATTTTTTCTAAACTAAAATCAATTTCAATATTAATTTTATTTTTAATTTCTGTTTGCAAAAATTCTTTAAATTTTAACAAACTTAATCTATTAAATAGACTAGGAATTTCGACAAGAAAAATAGAATTTTCTTTACACCAATTTCTTTTTATTTCATCATAATTAACTCTTTTATTAAAATCTTCATGTATCCATAAATGGTTATCAATAAAATGTTGTTCTCCTTGATGTTCAAAAGCTATTTTAAGCTTTTTATCGTTATGTATTACATTGTCGTTATATCCATCTAACTCTAATCTTACATAATTGTTTAGCACAATCGGTCTAGATTTATCAAATGGACAATTAAAAATTTCTTCAAAAGCAGAACGACATATTCTTTCACTTATGCCAGATTTACACTTATAACACCAATGACCTTTGAGAGTTTGACAAAATGCAATTTGAAATTTATGCCCGAAAAAACATTCACACCACATTTTTGTTTTATTATTTATAAAAATTTTATCTAAAATTTTTCCATTAAATTTGTCATAAATAATTTTTCTTATATCCTCAATTGATTTTCTTTGAAGTCCCTTACATTCTGGGCACCATGTTGTGTGATTTAAAACAGAACTGGGCGAAGAAGACCAAGTATGTCCAAACTCACATTGCCACAACATTTTAGAATTGCTGTTATTATTATAAGTTTCGCTTAAACATTTTCCTTTTCTAATCAAGGAAGCATATTTTTTACATCTTTTAAGCAAATAGTCTTTATCAAATCTTTTGTGCCACTTCAAAATCTATAAAAATCTCTTTATAATTATTAAAATACATTAATAATCCATTTTTGTCTATAAAAAAATTTAAAAAAGCATCTTAATCCACCCTCCTAATCAACCACCCCCCTCCACAATCCTAATAATTACACACACTTCCCTCCCCATATCCCCATATCTCCCATCTTTTATCCTTGATAATCCCGTCCGAAATCTCAACTTTAATAATATCTCCAGGATTAGGATTGACTTTAAATCTTTTAATTAAAAGCCCTTTAACTTCAAACCCCGAAAGCAACTGGCCTATTTCTGTGATCGCATAAATTCCTTTTTGTTTCGCCGTCAAAATCCTATCTTTACTTAAAACAATTAAACAATATCCATAACCAAAAGATTTATCCTTATTCCAATATAGATTTAAAATATTTCCCACCTCAATTTTTTTATGAGCATCATAAACATCTTTAAAAGTTAATTTTTTCATTTAAAATAAAACTCTGAATATTCTAAATCTTCGGCATTCAAAAAAAGATTAGCGTTTGCTGGGCGACCAAATATAAAAAATCTTGCCTCGCATCTAATATATTGGTTTGTTTTCAACTTTAGTTTGCTTAATAAGATACCGCTCATTTTCACTTGATTGCCTCTACGATAAACAAGAAACGTTCCGCGAGGCAATTTTTCTAAATCTTTTAATGTTTTAACTTTCATTTATTTCGCGCGCTCCAGATTTTATAACAAAAATCATTATGCACCCCGATTCCAACATTGTTATATAAACGACAAATTTTTCCTTCATAACTCTTATAAAGATGTTTTAAGAAAAATATGGTTATAGAGTTCTCTGTTTTATTTAGCACAATTCCAAAAAAACGAGGCTTTTTTTCATTTTTATAAGATTTTTCATAAAGATCGCCAATTTTTAAATGTTTCAAACTTTCGCTTTTTGAGAAAAATTCTGTTTTAATTAATTTCATTTTTTAAGCACCTTTAAAACAAAATCTTCTTCTGGCGTAATATCGAGACTAATATCCAGCCCAAACCTTTTCATCTTAAAAAAATCAAAAACATGTCTCAAAAACAAAACATCAATAATTTTGGTTGAAGAACTATTTTTTATAACAATTGCGGAATAAAGAATTCTGTCTTTCTTTACCTTCATAAATAAATCGCCGGGGACGAGGCAATCAAGCATTATTGATTTTTTATCTTTGCCACTTAAAATTATTTTCTTCATTTATCTTCCCGCTTCCAAATTTCAACAACATTATAATCATATCCAACATAAAATAAATCCTTACAAATCTTTCGATACCAAATGTCATAAATATGTTCCAAGAAGAACACTGTAAGATTATTATCAATATTTTTACCTAAAACAATGGCACGAAATAAAATTTCATTTTCTTTATTGGTTTTTTGAATAATATCTCCAATAGAAACACAAGAAAAAACATCAAAATGTTTTGCTGCGCCATTTAGAATCATTTTTTTCATTTATTATTCCGCAATCGAATTACGTAATCTATATGAATGCAATAATCATATAAGAATTGATATTCAATCATCATATTCATATTAAAACATTTTATTTCGATTGAAGTATTATAAGTATTTTCAATTTTCAAAAAAATAAGATTATGTTTAAACGCATCCTTATTTACTCCGTCGCTTAAACACAACAAATCTCCGACTTTAAGAAGTTTGGAAGCGTCTTCTAAAGATTTAAAAAATATTTTCTTCATTTTAAAAAAATCTCTAAATTTTTAAGATTACTTTTATAAAATGAATATGTCTTATATTTCCCGTTATTTCTAAAAAAAAGACTATCTTTTAAGACGAACACTCTTAAATCAAAAAAATCTTTCCCAGTTAAAGAAGAAATTTTATCAAAAATTAAAATCATTTTTCTAAATCCGTCAAAAAATATAAGAAGAGACCCCTTTTCGGGGGCGACGAAATCTTCAAAATTTTTAATTTTCATTATTTTCTATCAATTTAAATCTTTTTTCGGAGTGTTTTTAAATTTCTCTCCAAGCACATTTTCCATTTCTTCGTCTGTTAATTCTTCTTCGTCTCCTCCGAACAAAGCCGTTCCAATCAAATCTTCTATATCGTCTTCAAATGGTTCTCTAAATCCCCAACCGCACTCTTCACATTCAATATCAACAAATGCTCCAAGTTTATAGTCCATTGAGCATTCTATTGTCATATGAACCTGAAATTTATGAGAGAAGTCGGTGCACCCACATTCTGGACAAATTAATTTGTTTTCATCTTCTTGTTTTGGGTCGTCATTGTTATCATTTTCGTTTGACATTGTTATTTATTTCCTTTTTTTGTTATTTTTTGACTGGCGTCAAATAAAGTTGTTTTTTCGGCTTGCTCATCAACAGCAAAATTCCAGCAATAAGTTTTTCCTTCTTCTGATTTCTGTTTGTGTTTTAACACAAATACTTTTGGAAGAAATATTTTACTTGTAAAATTAATTTGGCATATTATGCCAGTAGCGCCAGTGTATTCATCTTTATAAACAATTAATTGTCCGGGTCGTGCTTGTTTAAAATCTTTAAAATTGTTTATTTTTATTTTTTTCATTTTTTTCCGCCGACAAAATTTTTGTGTTTCTTATATTTCCCGAATAAAAATTCCAAACTTTTTTTGTTCCTTGGGCAACCCGCCGATTAGAAGAAATTAAACAAAAAACTTCGGCATCAAATTCATGAATATTATGAAAATAATCCTTGAGGAAAATTCCCACTAAATAGATTTCTCCTTTTTTATAAGAGATCAAAGAGCCCTTTTTTAAGTTTTTAAAATCTTCTAGTTTCATTTACTTTCCGCGGAAAAAATTATAAATATCTTGAACTTGTTATAGCAAATTGCCCTGACCAACGCCATTCGTCAAGCACATAACAAGAATATTCGTCCTGCGTCAACTCAATAACATCCTCGACGCTCATTTCAAGCATTCCAATGGCTCGCTTATAGTCGGAAGTTTGGTTCATAGGCTCTACGAGTTCAAAATAAAGATTTATTTTTCTTCCATTTTTGGCATCTTCAAGTCTTCTGTCAAGTTCTTCAACAACAACTTTTTTGTAGCCTTCCCAAGCCTTACTAAAGGTTTGCTCATGTTTTTCCAGATTTTTTTTCAAGATTAAAAGAAGTTCTTCTTTTTTAACTCTAACACTTTTCATTTTTTAATTTCCTTTTTTGTTTTCGGCAGGCGAATTGCGTAATCAACAAGAAGATCGTTTTCACTAACAATAATACTACTTTTTTCCATCTTTTTTAAGTCAAAACCACAAATTTCTATTGCTTTATCCTTATAAAAATCTATTGATAAATTTATCAAAGTTGCATAACAATCCCCATTGTTTTCTCTGGCACAATATAAATCTCTTTTTTGAAGTTCTGTTTTAATTTGTTTAAAAGAAGAGAAATAGATTTTCTCATAAACATTTGAGGATTTTTTCATTTTAATTACGCCAAAACCGAATATTTTATATATCCATTTTTCAAACTTATTTCGTATATGCCATCAATAAAATTAGAATATTTATAGTCTGATTGTTTGAATAATGTCAAACATTTAAACTCGAAACATCTTCCAAAAGATTTATATTCTTTTATTTTTGGAAAAATAAAGTGTAAAACAATTATTTTTTTAATTCTGGGATGAAAATTGCTTTCTAAAAATAGAATATTGCCGGGCTTTAATTTTTTGTGCGCGTCTTCAAAAGAGGTTAAAAGAATTTTTTTCATTTAATCGAGAATTCTTGATTAATGGGGTTAATTATTTCCATGGCCTTGACAAGCATTTGAGGGATAAAATTTCAGAGATGCGCGGAAATGTCAAGAGAAGATGGAGATTAGGGGAAAATGTTATAGAGGGTTTTTGTCCAAATTTTAATACAAATGCCTTATTATGGATTATAATTAGTAATAACCGATGTTTATTTATCTTATTATAAATAAAATAAATTCAAAATTATATGTCGGTCAAACAATTCGAAGTATAGAATCACGATGGAAACAACATATGGTAGATATAAAAAGATTAAAAACACATTTAGCAAACGCGATAAAAAAATACGGAAAAGAAAATTTTTCTATACATAAAATAATAGAATGTGAAACTAGAGACGAACTCAATAAACAAGAAGCCTATTGGATAAAATATTTTGATACAAAAAATCCAAAAAAAGGTTACAATATGACAATCGGGGGAGATTTTATACCTCCTAGTTCACCAGAAATTTTATATAAAAAATTTAAAGCAAACGAAGAAACTATTCAAAATATTTTAAAAATGTATTGTATTGGCAAACAAACCAAAGAAATAATCAAAATATTTAAAATTTCAAAAACAACAGCAAGAAACATTGTTAATGGGAGTTATGGTTTGTATAAATTTATTCCAAAAGAGCAAATTTATGAAATCGAAAAATTAAGAATTAAGGCATATGAAAAAAATAAACTCTATTGCCACACTTTAACCAATGAAGAAAAACTAAATATTTCTATTAAAAATATGAAATTTAATTTAAAAACTATAGAAAAAATATTAAATGAATGTTTAACAAATTTAACCACAATCGAAATAGCCAGGAAATATAATACAAGACCAGAATTAATACACAAATTTTTAAACGGTCAAAATAATTTTATTAATCTAACAAATGATGAAAAATTAATAAAATTATTTGCCGAGGCTAAAATAAAAAGAAAAAAAGTTGAAGAGTTTAATCATTTAGTGATTAAAGACAAAAAAATACTATTTTCAATACTTAATGATTGTTTAACTGACCTGCGCATAGAAGAAATTATGAAAATTCATAATATTGCTAAAAAAACTCTTTATAAAATTATAAATGGACAATATTGTCATTTCTCTATTTTTGACGAAGAAGAAATTAAAAAGTATAAATTTTTGTCCTATGAAGTAAAAGAAAAACGAGAACAAATAGCAAATAAATTAAAAGGACACCTTAAAGGCAAAAAACTACCAAAAGAAAACATTGAAAAATCAACAATAAATAGAAGTAAACTAAAAACAGAAGATATAGTTTGTATATTGGAAGATTATTTAAAAACAAATTCAATTAAAAAATTGGCAGAAAAATACGAATTAGGAAAAACTACAATAAGAAGAGTTTTAAGATATGAATATGGTATAATAAAATATCTCCCGCAAGAAGAACAAGATAAAATAAAGAAATTATGTGATATAATTAATAATAGGAGAAAATAAATGAGTTTAAATTGGCCAAATCAAGCTGGGCCGCGCGACGTGAATTCATATTTAGAGGCAGGAACGCCCTTTTTAACGGCGAGCGCTCTAAAATCTGGCCAAATTCTAGAAATTTCTTTCCCTTATCTTTCAAAAGAAATCACAGTTAGAAATTCTGAATTTGCTTTTACTGGTTCTGACAGCAAAAGCAGGCTCTCATTTGGAGTTACTTTGAGTGGTACAATCTCTTCATCAAATGGTGGGCTCGGCCATCATAGATTTGAGGTTGGGCCAAATCAAATAGTTCAACTAGGAATAAGAACACCAAAATTATTTGTTTCAAACTCGAAAGGAAGGAATTCAGATCAAAAAATTAATTTCCAAATTTGTGCTGGTTTAACTTTTATTCCAGCAGGCTCGTTTAATTTAACTGGAAGCGTGAATTCAACAGGATCATTCAAAGGTGTTGGTTAATAGATACTTGTAATTCTAGGAATTTTATTATAAAATGAAAAAAGAAACATTAAAATCTATCATAAAAGAATGTCTCATTGAAATCCTCCAAGAAGGTCTTTTAACAACTTCTTATAAAATCCAAGAAAACAAAAAAAGAAATCCTTCTTTAAAAGAAACATTAACGGAAGAAGTTTTTGCTCCGCGAGCAAATCATCCGGCGCAGCACAAATTTGCCAATAAACCTCAACCAAGACAAGACACGAGAAAATTTGAAAATAATATTAAACAAAAAGTTTCTCAATTAACAAATGACCCAATTATGGCATCTCTGTTTGAAGATACTGCTAAAGGTTCTCTTCAAGATATGCTTAATCACGAAATTCCAGGAGGAGCGGGAGGGCAACAAATCCCAGCAGATTTAATGGATAGCACTTCTTCTGCGGGCGCTGGAATTTCTCTTAATGCTTTTGAAGGAAATTCTTCCTGGGCAGATATCGCGTTCGCGTCAAAAAAATAAGAAGTTAACAACATATTTAAAAATATGAAAATAAAAAAAGAAATAATATCGTATTTATTAGCCGAAGCTCAAAATCAAATTAATAATAAAAATAATTTTATTTTAATTAAAGAAGGAAATCAATTACAAAAAATAAAATTTGAAAGTTTTCTTAAAACAAAAAATTTAAATATTATTTCTGAAAACGAATTCTTTAATATCTGGCAAAATTCAATTTTATATGAACAAAAAATCATCTTAAATTCCTTTAAAAATCTAAACGAAGCATCCTTTTCAGACTTAATGTCAATGGCAAAAAAAGGTTTTGATAAAGCAAAAGGTTTTATCTCCGACACAGCAAAACAAGCGTGGGATAAAATTAATAATTTTATATTAAAAGTTTTTGTTCAAACAATTCAAACAATAGGTTCTGCTAAAAAAGCATCTTTTAAGGCGTTGTCTGTATTGTTAAAAGGATTAAAACCAATTGTATCATTTTGCTCTCAATCTCCAAAACTTTGTAAAATTGTTGGAATGTTAGCGGCGGCTGTTTTCGTTCTTGCAGTTTTATCCATTTTTGGAACTTCAGAAGCGGAAGCGGCAATTAAAGTCGGCGGAAAAGTTGTTGATGATAATGTCGTTCAAGCGGCAAAAGGGTTAGCAAGTGAATATGTTAGAGGTTTTGGGGTTGGTCCAAAAGAAAGAACTGGTTTTGCGCAAGTTATAGAATTACTTGATTTAGTAAATCAAGATCCTTCTGCATCAGAACTTCCATCAAAATTCTTTAAAGGAGCGGAGGCGGCGAGTCAAATGATTGAGCAAGCAAAAGAAATTATGGAAGAAGACCCAGAATATTTCAAGGCTCTCCAAGGTATTGGAGAGCAAATAAATGTTAAATTAAACTCTGTTTCCGAGAGTGGCGGAAAAGTAATAAAAGCATTTGCGGAATTTGATATCCCAGCAGCAGACAGACACCATTCAGAATATAGCCCCTCAATATCAAGGAAAGTCGCTCAATCAATTAATCCGAATAAATAAGGAAAACAAACATGCTCTTTCGTAAAACATTCTTAAGATTAAACTTTCTATTCAAAATTTTCCTGCGGGAAACAAAAGAAAATTTTAATAAACTTTTATCTAACTTTAAAAAGACAGATGAAGAATTGATGAATTTATATATTCAAAATATTATTAATGACGCCGACAAAAAATATAATTTAATTGGTTTAACACCAGTCAATTTAGAAGATTTATATGAAAAACATAAATTTTATCTTTCGCAAATGACAAAGCGAGAACTTATAAACTCAATTAAAGAAATTTACTCCAAAAAAGAAATAGAGAGAAATAAACAATTAAAGACTTGGGAGCGGATGATTGGGCCACGCGAAGATAAAGCAGAAATATTCGATCTTAAAACAGAAAGCGATGGAGGAGTTTCAATCGTCGCCAAAAAGTGCTCCGTCAAAAAAGAAATTAAAAATTAAATTTTAACTAATATTTACTTATGAGTTTTATTTAACAGGAGAAGAATTTAAAAATGGCAAAGACAATCAAAATGACAATTCCGATGCTTGAGCGACTTATCAAAGAAGAACATGCCAAATTTGGCCCAATGAAAGAAACAGAAAAAGAAGCCGAAGAACGCTCAAAAGAACTTGGTGTTGAAGATACGGATGAATTGGGCTCTTTGGAAGAGCCGAAAGATTGGATGAAAGTTTTGAAAATTAAAGAAGCGAAATTAATTCGAGCACTTAAAAGCGTGCGGAAACAAATTCAAGAAGCGAATACAAAACGAAGCAAGAGGTAATTTTAAATTATGGCGACTACAAATTTAGAAAGAGGACCATCAACCCGAGGATTGGGAGCAAGCGATACTAGCACTTTAAATAGTATGTTTCCGCGTGATCCAAGACATTCACTCGCGAATTATGATGTTGAAGCGACCACAAAATTGCTTATTGATGGAGTTATTCAGGGAAATGATTATTTAGCCCAAGGATTTAATCTTGATTATGACGAAAGTCCAGAAATTACCGAATTTCATATTAAACACGGAACCACAGGTCAGGCTGGAAATGTTAATCCAAATGATTTAATCCCGTTGCCAAACTATAATCCACCTTCTAGTGGTTTTGGATCAACTGACAGTCCGCATTCTTCGGCGGCTGTTATTTCAAAACAAGAGCCTTCTAGTATTAAACTTGGAACTCATGAAGTTTAATTTATCAATTAATTTTCTTGTTGGTTCATAATTCATAAGAATTTTTAAAATCATATTCTTGTGTTTCATTGCTTTTAGAATTTTGTAGATAGAAAAATCTACCGAGGCAAATCCCTCGGAGATTTTGACCTCGCCTTCTTAATCGGCAAAGTCGCCTGCTGCTTCTTTTTTGAAGAAAAAATGGATGTTGAACTTATGTTTGATCGCGCCAGAGAGGAAGTTTTTAAAGATTATGATAAGTGGTTTAAGTTTATGATGCGAGATGAGGGCGTGAAGGCTTCGTCGGAGAAAAATATAAAAAGTGATTGAAAGTTTCAAATTTTATATTAGAATGTGTCAATCAAAAATGATTGATAATGATAAATTCATAAATCTCGCATCTAATTTTCTAACATATGAATCTATGGCTGAAAATTTAAACGAAATTGATCCAAAAGAAACTTGGACAGGAAAAAAAGTTAAAGATAAAATATACTCATTAAAAAGAAAAGGAGAAAAAGTATCTCCTTTAATTTTTAAACCAAAAACTTTTAAAGTAAAAATTTTAGGTGAAAAGAGAGCAATAACACACGGCTATTATCACCAAGCAATAATCAAGTCCGGCCACATTTTAATGGAAACTATTAAAAAAAACATTCCTATATCTGACGATACAAAAATTTTTATAAATGAAAAAATAGGACAAACAGAATATGATGTTATAATTTTCAAAAAAATATCAAATGAATTATTTATTATAGAAATTAAGGCTGACGGAGAATTGGATACTAAAAAAATTCGAGGAGAAAGAGAAAAACTTTTTAATAAAAAACAATACGAAAAACTCTACACAAAATTTGGAAAAGATATAATTATAAAACCTCTGTTTTGTTCATTTTTTTCTACAACCATAGGGGAAATAAGAAAAAATACAAAAAACAAAATAGAGACTGAATTTTTAATAACGGGAAAAGAATTATGTTCATTGTTGTATATAGAGTTTGATAATATCTCTAATGAGATATCTAAAAACGAAGAAGAAATTTTAGAGTTTGAAAAAAAATTAAATGAAACCATTTTTTAAGTGGTCTGGCGGAAAAACTAAAGAAATTCCTACTCTTGAAAAATTTTTTCCGAGGGAATTTGAAACTTACTATGAACCCTTTTTAGGAGGCGGTTCAGTCTGGCTTCATTTAAATCCAAAAAAATCAATTGTTTCTGACAATCTTAAAGATTTAATAAATTTTTATTTTGAACTACAAAACAATAGAAATAATTTAATAACTAAAATAAATGAATTATCAAAATCCTACAATGAACAAATTAAAAAAATAAACCCAAAGTCAAAAGAGGACTTTAAAGAAATCTCAAACGATTTTTTTTATTCTTGGAGAAATGACGAAACAAGAAATCAAGCAATAAGATTTTATTTATTGAGGCAACTTTGTTTTGGTGGAATGCTTCGCTACAACAAAAACGGAAAATTTAATGTTCCTTATGGATATTATAAATCACTAAAACCTCTTTCGGGCGCGGCCAAAATTCCTGAAAATTCAACAATATTGAATTGTGATTGGTCTGACGCGGTCAAAACTGCGACTGAAAATGATTTCGTATTTCTCGATCCTCCTTACACAAGAAAATTTAAAAAATATTCATCCGATTGTGAATTTAGCGAAAAAGATCATATTAAATTAGCAAATTGGTTTAAATTATCATCGTCAAAAAATTTAATTGTTATAAATCTTGATGAATTCACAAAAGAATTATATCAAGATTATATAAAATATACTTATGAAGTCACCTATTCTGTAAAATACAGAGACAGATTATCTAAAAAAGATGCTACAACTATCCATCTTGTAGCAACCAATTTCTAATTTCCTACTTCAAAAACCCTCTCTTCTCTCTCAACTTCCACTCTTTGCTAGAATTTTTAAATTATGAACAATATTTACTTATGAGAATTTTATTAGGAGAAGTTTATATATGCTTTTTGAAGAAGCCTTGGCCGATAGTAAAAAATTAAAAGAAGTCGCGGAGCAAAACGCGAAAAACGCTATTATCAACGCTATAACCCCAAAAATCAAGACTTTAATCGAAAGCCAACTTTTGGCTGACGGCATCGAAAATGAAGAAGAAAACATTCTTGAAAGCACGATTGATGAACTTTCCGAAAGTGATGAAATCATCAACGAACAAAAAGAAAAAGAATATTCTTTAACAAAAGAAAGCATCTCTATGCTTTCAAATATTTTAAAAGAGGAAAATTTAACAGAAAAATTTGAACTTCAAATGTTCAGACTTCACGATAGGCTTCAAAGAACTATTATGGAAAACTCCTCTTTGGATAAAGTTTCAAATTTGATTGCGGTCAAAACTAATCTCGATCATTTAAAAGAAAAATTAAAAAATTCAAAAAACTCTATTAATGAAACAAACTATAAAAAATTTAATAATAATGTTGATTTTATGATTTCGTCAGCAAATAAATTTATTAATAATGAATTAAACGAAAAAATAATTAAAGAAAATTTTAACAATCTTCTTTCAAAACTTAAAGTTTTGGAAACAAACAAGAGCATAAGCAGAGAAAAAAAGAATTCTTATGCTCAAAAAATATTCAAGGAAGCAAGGGCAATTTGCGACCAAGTAAATAAAGCGGAAATTAAGGTAAGTTCAAAATCTCAAAACGAACTCAAAGAAAACCTTGATATAATTTACAAAAAATTGAGGAGCATAAAAGATGAAAAATAAGAAACGAAATCTTAACGAAGATTTAACTTTGCGCCTTTCGCTTCCAGAAGAAATTGAATTAGATCCATCTCAAGTTGATGTTTCTGTCGTTGGGGCAGAAGAAGACGAAATGGGAATGGGAGATGATGAAGTTTCTCTAGATGATTTAGAGGGCGGAGATGAACTTTCCGGCGGAGATGAAATGGATATGGATATGTCTTCGCCAGAAGAGGAAGAACCCGTTGAAGAAATGGATCATATGGGTGGAATGGAACAAGATGACATGTATGAATCTAAAGATCAAGACATTGATTCCATTTTAGAAAGCCTTAATGATGATGATGTTATTGAAATTGACGAAGCAATGCTTCGCAAAGAATTAAAGCGCATGTCAGAAGATATGAGCGCCAAAGTTTTAGATGATTTCGGCGGAGCGACATCAAAAGGCGAACCATTCGTAGATACAGATGATGATGATTTAAATGTTCTTGGTGAGTCTGATAAAGACGAAGTCAAAGAAGATGACGAAAAAACCGAGATGAAAGAGGGCCGAAAAATTCGAGCCCTTCAAGGCGAATTGGCGGAGTATCGCAAAGTTGTAAAACAACTCCGCGGTCAGTTGGCAGAAATGAACCTGTTCAGCGCTAAATTGCTTTATACGAATAAACTTTTACAAAGCAAAGGATTTACTCCGGAGCAAAAATTAAAAATCGTAGAGTCTATGGATAAAGCAGAAA
>Ga0209518_1002197_pt1 | contig 18816 bp, 11 predicted proteins | sample RifGroB1_FD_183993 | JGI IMG/M metagenome (GOLD analysis project Ga0209518, IMG submission 183993) | Groundwater microbial communities from Rifle, Colorado, USA - Groundwater B1 (SPAdes) (version 2) | ecosystem: Environmental > Aquatic > Deep subsurface > Groundwater | place: Rifle, Colorado...
AACAGAACAATAATTATGTCAAAAAAAATAATCATCATCGCAATACTGATAGTTTTGGCGGGGATCGGCTGGAGAGTTTGGGCGACTTCCAACCCGCATACTTGGACCAACGGCCTGGTCGGCTACTGGTCTTTTGACGGCCAATATACCACTTCCACCGATGGCACTAAGGATGTAAGCAATAACGGCAATTACGGACAGTTTAAGAACGGAGTAAAACCAACCGCAGGAGTTGTCGGCCAAGCATTAAGTTTCGACGGCGTGGATGATTATGTGGATGCGGGGAGTGGGGCGAGTTTAAATATTATCGATGCGATTACGATTGAGGCGTGGGTGAAGCCGATTAACTTGACGGGAGCAAAAGATGTAATACAAAAAGCAGATAGTACTTATGAACCATATCGTTTATATTTACAAGATGCCTCAATAATTTTTCAATTATCTCAAGATGCAACTACCAGAACTTTTGCTTGGACTGCCAGTGTTTTATCGCCGGGATGGCAGCACATAATAGCAACTTACGACAAAACAACGGTGAAATTTTATGTTAATGGTGTCGAAAAATCGAATGTCGGCTCTACTCCAACGTATTCCTTAAGAACAACAACAGCAAATTTATATATTGGTATACGAAAAAGTGGATGGACTAATCCCTTCAACGGTCTCATTGATGAAGTCCGCATTTACAACAGGGCGTTGAGTGCGGATGAAGTTAAACAGCACTACGATCAGACGAGAAGAAACGTCGTTATAAATCAGCCTTCTGGTACGCCGCCTGTCGGCTGGTGGAAGATGGATGAAGGGACCGGGCAAACAGTCAGGGATTATTCGGCAAATGCCAACAACGGCACGGTTAGTAATGGCGGTTATGGGGCAACCTCAACCGATGGCAAAATAGGCAAGGCGTTGAGTTTTGACGGCGTGGATGATTATGTCTCAACCCCTTTAGATGTTGCTCCAACTGCTTTTACTCTTGAGGCCTGGATAAAAAGTCCGAGGACAGCCAGTGCCGACGATGCCAGAGGGATATTGGACAAGAGAAGCGTAACGACTGAATGGACTTTCTGGCTTGCTCCTTCAACGGGGAAACTTAGATTTCACGGTTGGGATTCAACGGCTACTTTGACTAAAGCGATAACGGGCAACACAGTTTTGAGTGCCAACAGGTGGTATCACGCTGTTATTACTTACGATGGCACGACAGCAATCTTATATGTGAATGGCAATAACGATGGTTCTTCCAGCACGGGCAATGCCATTCGGAATACAGCATCTCTTATCAGGATAGGCACAGATGCTTTGGATGTCGACAGATATTGGGATGGTTTCATTGACGAAGTCCGCATTTACAATTACGCCAGAACCGCAGACCAGATTGCGGCGGATTATCGGGCCGGGGCATACAGAACCATAGTCAATACTTCTGTTCCTTCTTCGTGGTGGACTAACGGCCTGGTCGGCTATTGGAGTTTTGACGGGCAATATACCACTTCAACTAACGGAACGAGAGATGTTTCGGGCAATGGCAACTGGGGAGCATTTAATGGCGGGGTCAAACCCGTCGCCGGCGTCGTCGGCCAAGCCCTTTCCTTCGATGGGGTGGATGATTATGTTCAAGTTTCTAACTCAGCGATTTTGAATATCACGGATGCCATTACGGTAGAGGCGTGGGTGTATAATACACGAACTTATGGAGGTGCGTCGTACGACCAAATATTTGGCAAAGCGATGGATGTAGCTTATTCGGCTTATTGGCAACAATCAAGCGGTATTATCGTTTTCCGTTTATATTTAGCCGCCACCTCAACCGACAAGGTTCAACGCAACCTAAATGCTAATCAAAAAATAGAAGTTAATGTCTGGAAACATTTAGTTTTTACTTATAATGGTTCAACGATGAAAATTTATGTTAATGGTTCATTGGATAACACTGTTAATTATAGTGGTTCAATTGGAACTAACGCCGATTATTTTGGTATAGGAAAAGACCCAGATAGAAATTACTATTTCAACGGTCTTATCGACGAAGTCCGGATTTACAACAGGGCCTTGTCGGCGGATGAGGTGATGCAGCATTACCAGCAGACAAGGCGAAACCTAAAATTGTAATTGGCTTTCAGTTAAACCTGGTTTAACCGATGAGTTTAACCGATGATAGATTCGAGCAGTAAGAAGTAGTAGGATGACATTGTATGTTTGAGGTATTGAATAAGATAAAAGAGTGGCTATTGGATATTTTATTTCCAAAGGCATGCCTTGGGTGCGGCCGGGAGGGTACATATATATGTAAGGACTGCGCCATCTTCCTCTCCGAAGTCGATATGATCGAGGCCGGGCCTCGATCAAATATCATGAGCGTATGGGAGTACGAGGGGTTGATGGAGAAGCTGATTTTAAAAATTAAATACGACGGCTGCTACGATATTATCAATGAACTGGTGGAAAAAGCGTTCAAGACCATAGAATTAAATCTTCCACCGGATATATATATAACGTATGTGCCGATGTACAGAAAAAAGGAGAAACGGCGAGGGTTCAACCAAGCCGAATTAATCGCCAAAAAAGTGGGGGAGAGAACAAACAGGCCGGTGGTCAAACTTTTAGAAAAGATAAAAGACAATCGTTCGCAGGTCGGCTTGGGCCCGCAGGAAAGAGCCGAAAACGTTAAAAACGTTTTTAAAATGATTGAGGTCCGACCTCAATCAATGTGGCAGAACGTTTTGATAGTCGACGACGTTTATACGACTGGAGCGACGGTGGGAGAGTGTGTAAGGGTATTAAAAAAATCCGGAGTAAAAAATGTATGGGGATTTACACTATCCAGGAAAATGAGTATCCAAAATTACTGAAAGAAATCGGCAAAGACGCACCGAAGCAGTTGTATTATAAGGGGAGTTGGGATGATGATATTTTTAAAAATTGTTTGGCGGTGGTGGGTTCGCGTCATATGACGACTTACGGCAGGCAAGTGGTGGAAAAAATAGTAAGCGAGGTTGCGGTGGCAGGGGTAACGATTGTTTCAGGATTTATGTACGGGGTGGATGCCGAAGCCCATAAAATAACCTTGCGCGTCGGCGGTCGAACGATTGCGGTAATGCCCTGTGGCATAGATTTAATTCATCCCGAATATCAGCAGGATTTATACATGGAAATTTTAAATAATAAGGGGTTAGTGGTTTCGGAATATGAAGGAAACACGCAGCCAGCTCTTTGGACATATCCAAGAAGAAACAGGATTGTCGCAGGCTTGTCTCAAGCAGCTTTAATTATTGAGGCTGGTGAGAAAAGTGGTTCTTTGATCACCGCTGAATTGGCCAAAAAATATAAGAGAAAAGTGTTTGTGGTACCAGGACCCATTACCAGTGAAAACTCAAAAGGTATTATGCAATTAATTAAAGATGGTGCAGAAGCCGTAAGTTCGGCCCAAGATATTTTAAAATATTATAAAATCAAAGGCGTAGCTAAAATTGATCGAGGTCGGACCTCAATCATTGGAGGGGCGGAGCAAGAAATAATCAATCAATTGCAAAAAGAAGCGTTGGATATAGATGCGATATCACGTAATCTCGGTATGCCAGCGGCTAAAATGGGGACGATTCTTTCAATGATGCAGTTAAAAGGTCAGATTAAACAAGAAGGTAATAAATATTATATCAACTAATAATTTTTGATGATTCAATTACCGAACAACTACGCATTTATAGATAGCCAGAATTTAAACCTCGGCGTGAAGAGCCAGGGGTGGGATTTGAATTTCGCTAAATTCCGACGGTTTTTAAAAGATAAATACCACGTCGAAAAAGCATATTTATTTATCGGATTTGTGCCCGGTAATCAAATGCTTTATGCCGAATTACAAAAAGCCGGTTACATCTGTATTTTTAAGCCGACCCTAGAGATAAAAGAAGATAATAAAATAAAAGTTAAAGGTAACGTTGACGCAGAACTAGTTTTACACACAATGATTGAATACCCGAATTATGAAAAAGCGATTATCGTTTCTGGAGACGGCGATTTCCATTGTTTGATTGAGTATTTGGTTGGACAGGGCAAGCTGCGTAAAATAATTGTGCCGAATACTCATTTTTCGTCTTTGCTTAGAAAATTCAGCGAGTTTATTGTTAATATTCAGTTATTTAAGGGAAAATTGGCTAAATAAAAAGAGAGGCATTCCCTCGGGACGAAACCCTTTGGTAGTCCTCTCATCGTGATATTTTGATTATAGCAGACCAGGTTAATGTGTCAAGGGGTTTGAAAATTAAAGAATCGTAAATTGTAATTTTATGTTGATTAAAATTCAATCGGTAGCCAATAAGGGATTAGAAACAATAGGTGTTGATGTGGAAGTTAATGTGGCTTCTCGCGGTTTGCCTGGTTTTGATATTGTGGGCTTGCCTGATAAAGAAGTGCAAGAAAGCAGGGAAAGGGTAAAAACGGCCATTTTGAGTTCAAAAATAGAATTTCCGCAGAAAAAGATTACAGTCAATTTAGCGCCGGCTGATCTGCCTAAAGAAGGCTCTTCTTACGATTTGCCGATCGCCGTGGGGATATTGGCGGCCTTGACGAATTGTCCAATTCCCGAAAAGTCTTTGTTTTTCGGCGAGTTGTCGCTTTCGGGCGATTTACGGCATACCAAAGGCGCTTTGCTTTTAGCTCTTTTTGCCAAAGAAAAAGGTTATAAAAATGTTTTTGTGCCCAAAGATTCAGCTAACGAAGCGGCTATCGTTAAGGGAGTTAACGTTTATCCAGTGGAAAATTTGCGACAGCTGTTAGCTCATTTTATAGAGAGAGAATGTATTTTACCTTTGGTTTATCAACCGGCGAAAGAATTATTATCCGATGATTTGAAGGAGTTTGATATGAAAGACGTTTTGGGCCAAGAGCAGGCGAAGCGCGCGATGGAAATTGCCGCCGCCGGCGGACACAATATTTTATTAGTGGGCAATCCCGGCGCAGGCAAAACCATGCTGGCTCGCGCTTTGCCCGGCATTTTACCGCCATTAAACGAGATAGAATCATTGGAAGCGACGAAAATTCATTCGGCGGCGGGCATCATTTCTCCTGGTGGAGCGCTATTGGTGGCCCGGCAATTCCGTTCGCCCCATCACACCGCCTCGCAAGTTGGCTTGATCGGCGGCGGGTCAAGGCCCCGCCCCGGGGAAATTAGTTTGGCGCATCGGGGGGTGTTATTTCTTGACGAATTCAACGAATTTCCCCGTTCGGTTTTGGAGGCTTTGCGCCAGCCCTTGGAAGACGGGTTTGTCACGATTTCCCGAAGCCAAGAAAGAGTTTTGTATCCGGCGCGGTTTATGCTGGTGGCGTCGGCTAACCCTTGTCCTTGCGGTTATCTGAATCATCCGAAAAAGGCATGCATCTGTTCCATTCAGCAGATTAAAAAATATCAAAAAAGGATTTCCGGGCCGTTACTCGATAGAATTGATTTGCATATTGATGTTCCGCCGGTGGATGTGAAAGAGTTGTCAGAAAACCAAAAAGCATCGGAGTTTTTAGAACCGTCAAAGAAAATCAGAGAAAGAGTTGTGCTGGCTCGGGGGATCCAGCAAAAACGATTTGCGCAAGACGCTATTCACGTTAACGCCGAAATGAAAAACAGCCACATCAAAAAATACTGTCTTTTATCAAAAGAAGTGGAACAAATTTTGCAGCAAGCCGGCGTCAAGTTTCAGTTGTCCGCCCGTTCGTATTTGAAGATGATAAAAGTGGCGAGGACTATCGCTGATTTAGAGGGCGCGCCGACAATAACCGTTTCGCATATGGCCGAAGCCCTGCAATACCGACCCAAAGCCTATGAAGGAATTTAATTTGCAAACCGGAAAACTGGGAGAAGAAATAGCCAAAGATTATTTAGAAAAGAACGGCTATAAAATAATTGAGCGAAATTTTAAAACAAAATATGCCGAGATTGATTTGGTGGTAGAAAAAAATAAAGAGTTGGTTATTGTTGAGGTACGAACGAAAAGAGGGGATTTGTTCGGGACGCCCGAAGAGTCGCTTGATAAAAGAAAATTGCGTAAACTTTGGCTGAACGCCCGCGGCTATGTGAATCAAGCGCATTGGTCGGGGCCGTACCGAGTTGACGCCGTTTGTATTATTTTAAAGTCCGATAATTCCGTCGACCGCCTCAATCATTACCCAAGCATCATTTAAATAGCCGTAGTTTAAATGATCGAGGTCGGACCTCAATCATTTGGAGATATGAGGAAAACAGATTTTTTAAACGACAATTATTATCATATTTACAACCGCGGCGCTGATAAACGTCAAATATTTTCGGATAACTTAGATTATGTCCATTTTATTCATTATCTTTATGAGTTTAACGATAGCAAGAATATTTTTAATTGCGGACGCAATATTGATGGAGGTCCGACCTCAATCATAAAAGAGAGGGACGCGTTGGTGGAAATTGTCACGTTTTGTCTAATGCCCAATCATTTTCATTTGATATTAAAGCAATTAAAAGACGGCGGGATTACGAAATTTATGAGAAAATTAGGTACGGGATACGCGATGTATTTTAATCAAAAAAATAAAAGAAACGGCGTTCTCTTCCAAGGTAAGTTTAAGGCAATTCCTATAGAAAACGATAATTATTTAATACATCTTTCGCGATACATTCATATAAATCCGATAGAATTTACGGAACCAGACTGGAAAACCAAAGGTATTAAAAACTGGGATGAGGCGGGTGAATTTTTAAAGCATTACCGCTGGTCAAGTTATTTAGATTACATCGGCATCAAGAATTTTCCATCCATTATAAACAAAAACGTCATAAATAGCTTATTTTCGGGAGAATCAAGTTACGAAAATTTTATTGGGCGATTTGTCGGCGGTGATTCGGAGGTAATTAATAATTTGATATTAGAATAAACTTGATTGAGGTCCGACCTCAATCATCACCGACCAAGGTGAATTAAGATGGCGTTGGGCTTTCTACTCATTTCAAATAGTGGTAAAATAGAATTAGCAACTAATTATTAAAATAATATGACCATATTAGACCGCGTTATCAAATACAGCATCTACTTATTAACGTTTTTAACGCCGCTTTTCTTTTTGCCCTTCAGTTTCGAGGCCTTTGAGTTCAATAAGCAGTATTTGCTGTTTTTCTTAGTTTCTTTGGCTTTCTTTGCCTGGCTGGCCAAAATGGCCTTAGTTGATAAAGAACTCCGTTTCAAAAGAACTCCGCTGGACTTTTTCGTCTTAGGGTTTTTAGCAGTCGGCATTTTATCAGCTGTTTTTTCGGTTGATCAGACTTCAAGTTTGTACGGTTTCTACGGAAGATTTTCTAACGGTTTAATTGGGCTTCTATCGTTGGGGGCGTTATATTTCCTGGTTACCAACAACGTCGGAACGGAGTCTGGGCTTCCCAACCCAAAACTAATTAATGTGTCCTCGGTTTTAAAAATGCTTCTTTGGTCGAGTTTTCTGGCGGTTGCGACAAGTTATCTGGCCATTTTCGGAGTTTTAGCCAAGTTGGCCTTTTTACCTAAGGTGATGCAACAGATTATTTTTAATCCGACTTCAGCCTCGTTAGAAGGCTTCAGCGTTTTCTTAGCTGTTTTGGTAAGTCTTTTGGCCGGTTTAATGTTGATGAGAACCGACCAAGGAAAAATCAAAAGTATTTCACACTGGGTGATACTTACAGCCAGTTTGGGTTTAATGCTGATTATTGATTTCAGCGCCGCCTGGCTCATTTTGTTGGTTACCCTAACCCTGTTTGTTGTTTTCAGTTTATGGAAAAGAATCTTCAGGGAAAACGTTAACCGTCTTTTAATCCCTATTTTCTTGATTGTGATTGCCGCGGCCTGCATTCCCTTTCAATCGCAGAACGTCATAGCCAATCTGCCCAGAGAGCAGGTTTTAACTCAGGCAACTTCCTGGCAGATAGGCTTGGGTGGAGCGACCGATACCGTTAAAAATGGTTTTCTTGGTTCGGGTATCGGCACTTTTTACTACGATTTCGCCAAAGAGAAACCGCTATCGATTAATCAAAGCTGGTTATGGCAGGTCAGGTTTGACCGGCCCGGGGTTTTCTTCGCTGAAGTTTTGGCCACGATGGGATTTTTAGGGATGCTCAGTTACCTGGCCTTAATAGCAATTTTCCTGATGATAAGCTATTTCTTTTTGCAGCAAAAATCCCAGGCTTTACTTTTAACAATGGTTTTTGTCGCGCTGGTCGTCGGTCAGTTCGTCTATTATCAAAATACAACCCTGTCCTTTTTGTTCTGGCTCGTTTTGGGTCTGTCGGTGATCTCTTGGCAGAAACCAATCAGAGAAAAAATCATTTCCTTTAAGGATTTTCCTGAGTTGAGTTTGGTTTTCTCAACCGTGGTCATTATTGTCGGCATCGCCATCTTGGGAACTTACTTTTACGCTGCCAAGTTTTATTTGGCCGATATCAATTATGCCGAAGCTCAAAGAATGGCCGCTAGCCCTGAAAGAACCCAGCTTCTGGAAAAGGCGGTGAGATTGAATCCGGGGCTTCCGCAATACCGAGCAACTTTAGCCAGAGATTATATAAGCGAAGCTTTGACGGAGATGCAAAAGCCGACGGCCGAGCAGGATACATCTAAAACTCAACTATTGGTGGCAACGGCCATTAATCAGGCAAGGGTTGCGACGGAACTGGCGCCAAAACAGGTGGCGATGTGGGAAACCCTGGGCGTGATTTACGGCGAGATAAAGTCCGTGGCGTCAGGCGCTACTGAGTGGGGCGTGAAATCTTTCACCCAAGCCATTAGTTTGGAGCCGAACAACCCGGTAGTTTATACTGAATTGGGCAAGTTATATTTGGCGACCAATGAAATCAGCAAGGCCCAAGAGCAGTTTTCAAAAGCCTTGGAACGCAAACCGGACTACGCCGACGCTTTAATCCAACAAGCCCTGGTTTCGGAAAAAGAAGGCGATGCTCAAGGAGCCATAAAGAAGATAGAAAGTTTGGCTGCCGATTATCCTTACAGTCCGGAAATTCTTTTCCAATTGGGACGGCTTTACTTTAACAACAACCGGACTGAAGAGGCGATTACCCAATTTAAACAGGTGATAATTTTAACGCCAAACCATTCCAACGCTCATTACTCCTTGGGAGTTGCTTATGCCGTTCAAGGTAAAAAGATTTTAGCCATTGAAGAATTCGAAAAAGTTTTGGAATTAAATCCCAACAACCAAGACGTCCAGAAAAAGATTGACCAATTGAGATAGAATTTTAGGAGGTCCGACCTCACGACATGGCCTTGACAGATTTGTCAAGGCGAGTATAATCAAATTATCTGCGTTTTAAATATTCGCTTGACTCCTTCTTTTGACTAAAATATATTAAACAAACTAACCCTAAAAAGTGAGGCATTAGGGTTTTTTAAGTTGAATTTATATGAAATTCAAAAACTTCGGCAAATCAAAGGTCTCTTTACCCTTACCTTATCTGTTAAAAGTCCAATCAGATTCCTGGGACAGGTTTTGGTCAAAGGACTTAAAGGAGCTTTTCTTGGAAGTTTCGCCGATTAGGGATTACACCGGCAAGGAATTGGAGCTTTGGTTCACTGATTACAAACTGGATAATCCGAAATATAAAAACGACCTCGAAGCGAAAATCAACAATGACTCCTACGAGGTCTCTTTGAGGGTTAAAACCAAATTAATTAACCTCAAAACCAAAGAAATCAAAGAGCAGGAGGTGTTTTTGGCTGATTTCCCTTTAATGACCGAGCGGGGAACTTTTATTGTCAACGGCGTAGAACGTGTCGCCATTGCCCAGTTAATCAGATCACCCGGCGCTTTTATCACGGCGAGAATGGTGGGCGGTAAGAATTATTTTGGCGCTAAAATTATTCCCAACAGAGGTGCTTGGCTCGAGTTTGAGTCGGAACCCTCCGGGTTTATCGGAGTTAAAATCGACCGCAAAAGAAAGATCGCCTCAACCACCCTGTTGCGGGCTTTTGGCGTAGAAACTTTTGACGCGGGATTGCAGGCAACACTGGAAAAAGATACTTCTCGCACCCAAGCGGAATCCGTGGTGGAAATTTACCGCCGATTAAGACCAGGAGATTTGGCCACTTCCGACAGCGCCCAGGAATTGGTTAACAATATGTTTTTCAATTTCGAGCGCTATGATTTGTCAAAAGTCGGCCGCTGGAAAACCTGGCAGAGATTACCCGAGTTAAAGAAGTTGACGCACAGAAGTCAGACTTCAACAAAGCTGTTGAAGTCTGACTTCAACAAGTCCGATGACGAGGTGATGATCAAAGACAGGGTCTTGAAACCCGAAGATATCATCGCTGTCATCAGGGAGATTATTCGGTTAAATAATACGCCCGGAGCCAAGCCCGATGAAATTGACCACTTGGGCAACCGCAGAGTGAGGCGCTTAAATGAACTGATGCAGAATAGGATGAGGGTGGGCATGATGAGAATGGAAAGAATCATCAAAGACAGGATGTCAACGCTGGATGTTTTCACTTTGACCCCCGGCCAATTAATCAATCCGAGGCCGGTGATGGCGGTGGTGAAAGAGTTTTTCACCTCTTCCCAGATGTCCCAGTTCATGGACAATGAAAATCCTTTAGCGGAACTTGAACACAAAAGAAGGCTGTCAGCTACAGGGCCCGGGGGTTTGACGCGAGAAAGAGCCGGTTTTGAAGTGAGGGATGTTCAGCCCTCGCACTACGGCAGAATTTGCCCGATTCAAACCCCGGAAGGCCCGAACATCGGACTTGTCGGACACTTGGCGGGCTACGCCACCATCAATCCTTACGGCTTTATCGAGACCCCGTATTTTAAAGTGGAAAAGGGCAAGGTGACCAAAGACCTTCATTATATGTCCGCTTACGAGGAAGAGAAATATAATATTGCCCACGGAGGCACGCTGATTGACGATAACGGTAAAATTATTCCCAGCAGAGTGCCAGCCAGAACCAAAGGGGAGCCGGGGCTCGTTGACCGGGACAAGATTGATTTTATCGATGTGGCCGCCGAGCAGTTCATTTCTTTAGGTACTTCATTGGTGCCGTTTTTGCGCAATGACGATGCCAACCGCGCTTTGATGGGTTCTAACATGCAAAGACAGGCTGTTCCCTTGATTAAACCGCAGATGCCTTTTGTTTTGACGGGTTCTGAAGCCAAGGTGGCCCGGGATTCCGGCCAAGAAGTTATTGCCCGAGAACCCGGGACAGTCACGGAAGTTGATTCAGAGCACGTCAAAGTCAACAGCCGCACCTATCCTTTAAAAACTTTTATCAGGACCAACCAATACACCTGTTTTCACCAAAAACCGATTGTTAATCGGGGCGACGCCGTGAAGAAAGGCGATATTTTAGCTGACGGCGGCGCGATCGACAGAGGACATCTCGCTTTGGGCCGCAATGTTTTGGTCGCTTTCATGCCTTTCAGAGGCAGAAATTTTGAAGATGCTATTGTCGTTTCCAACAAATTAGTCAAAGAGGATTATTATACTTCAATTCATTTGGAAAATTTCACTTGCGATGTGAGAGAAACGAAATTAGGGCCTGAACAGACGACTGCCGATATTCCTAACGTGGGGGAGGATAAATTAAAGGATTTAGATGAAGAAGGCATTGTCAGAATCGGCGCCGAAGTTGGGCCGAACGACATTTTGGTCGGTAAAATTTCACCCAAGGGCGAACAAGACTTAACCGCCGAAGAAAGATTATTGCGCGCGATTTTCGGTGAAAAAGCGAGAGAAGTGAAGGACAGCTCTTTAACCATGGAACACGGTAAAAAAGGCAGGGTCGTGGGAGTTAAAGTTTTTGCGCGCGATTTGGGACACAAATTGGAGCCGGGCATCATCAAAAGAATCCAGGTTGAGGTGGCTCAATTGAGAAAGATCAATGCGGGCGATAAGTTAGCGGGCCGACACGGCAACAAGGGTGTTGTTTCTAAAGTTTTGCCGACAGAAGAAATGCCTTTCATGGCCGATGGTACGGCGATTGATATCATTGTGAATCCTTTGAGCGTGGCTTCGCGTATGAATATCGGGCAAATCTTGGAAACCCATCTGGGTTTTGCCGCCGAAAAACTGGGCTACACCGCGATTTCGCCGGCTTTGTCTGGAGCGACCGAACAAGACATCAAAGCGGAATTGAAAGCCGCAGGAATCTCCGAAGACGGCAAGGTTATCTTATATGATGGAAGAACAGGGCTTCCGTTCCCTGAAAAAATCACCGTGGGCCAAATTTACATGATGAAGCTGATTCATATGGTGGAAGACAAAATCCATATGAGAAGCACCGGTCCTTATTCTTTGATCACCCAGCAGCCGCTGGGAGGCAAAGCGCAATTTGGCGGGCAGCGTTTCGGCGAAATGGAGGTTTGGGCCCTGGAAGGATATGGCGCCGCTCACACTTTGCAGGAAATGCTGACCATTAAATCTGATGATGTACCGGGCAGGGCCGCAACGTATGAGGCGATTTTGAAAGGGGATAAGATCAGAAATCCGGGAGTGCCCGCCTCCTTCAATTTATTGGTTAATGAATTGAAGTCGTTGGGCTTGGCCGTCGAGGTTAAAGAAAAAATAGTTAAAGAGGAGTAATTATATGCGAGTCATTGACCTTGAATCCATTAGAATAAAACTTGCCTCGCCTGAAGATATTTTGAGCTGGTCGCACGGCGAGGTGACGAAGCCCGAAACCATCAACTACCGAACTCAAAAATCGGAGAAGGATGGGCTTTTTTGCGAAAGGATTTTTGGGCCGACCAAAGATTACGAATGCTATTGCGGCAAATACCGTAAGATCCGCTACAAAGGCATTATTTGCGACAAATGCGGCGTTGAAGTGACCAAAGCCGGCGTGCGCCGGGAAAGACTGGGCCACATTGCTTTGGCCGCGCCCTGCTCTCATATTTGGTTTTTAAGAGGCGTCCCTTCGAGAATGGGCATGATTTTGGATATTCCGATGGGCCAGATGGAACGAGTGATTTATTTCGCTTCTTATATTATTACCAAGGTTTTTGATGATGCGAGAAAAAACGCTCTGGCCGAAATTGAAAAAGAATATCTCCAAAAAACCAAAAAGGGTTCCAAAGAAGACCAGGAAAAATCAAAAACCGATTTGAAGAAAGCCAGGGACAGAGCCAAAGAAGAATTAATGGGACTAAAGCCCCTGAAGGTTATTTCCGAATTAGAATACCACAATCTTTCTTTGAAGTACGGGGAGGTTTTTGAGGCGGGGACCGGTTCTGAAACCCTGAGGAAATTATTTTTGGCGGTTGATTCTAAAAAAATCATCAAAGAACTCCAGGAAGAAATTCCCGCAGCTTCCCCCATTATCCGCCGAAAATTATTAAGAAGGTTGCGGGTTTTAAGAGCGATGTCAAGAGCCCGTATCGAGCCGGCCTGGATGTTTTTGACTGTTTTGCCGGTTTTACCTCCGGATTTGAGGCCGATGGTGCAATTGGACGGAGGCAGATACGCTTCTTCGGACTTGAACGATCTTTACCGAAGAGTTATTAACCGCAATAACCGTTTGAAATATCTTTTGGAAATTCACGCTCCGGACGTCATTGTCAGGAACGAAAAAAGAATGCTGCAAGAGGCCGTTGATGCTTTGATCGATAACGGCATGAGAAAAGGACAGGTGACTACGGCCACGACCGGCGGCAAACGCCTTTTGAAATCTTTGGCCGACATCCTTAAAGGTAAGCAAGGCAGATTTAGACAGAACCTTTTAGGGAAGCGTGTCGACTATTCTGGCAGATCAGTCATTGTCGTCGGCCCTGACTTAAGATTGCACCAGTGCGGCATTCCCAAGAAAATGGCCCTGGAGCTTTTCAAACCTTTTGTCATCAAAAAGATTTTAGATCAAGAGTTAGCCTATAACGTCAGGGGAGCGTCAAGATTAATCGAGTCAGCTCCCGCTGAAGTTTGGGCTATTTTGGAAGAGATTGTCAAAGACAAGGCCGTGATTTTAAACAGAGCCCCGACCCTTCACCGATTAGGCATCCAGGCTTTCCAGCCGGTTCTGATCGAGGGAGAAGCTTTAAGTCTTCATCCGTTGGTTTGTAAAGCTTTTAACGCTGACTTTGATGGCGATCAGATGGCGGTGCATGTGCCTTTGTCGGACGAAGCCCAGAGAGAGGCGAAAGAAATCATGCTTTCCAGCTTGAATATGTTAAAGCCAGCCACCGGCGCCCCGATTATCGCTCCGGTGAGGGACATTGTACTGGGCTGTCACTGGATTACCAGGGTCAAGCCCGGGGCTTCGGGCGAGGGCAAGATTTTCGGTTCCAAAAACGAAGCGATTTTAGCTTCAGATACCGGCATCATTGATTTGCAAGCGTTGGTGAAGGTCAGAGTCGAAGGCAAGTTCGTAGAAACGACCGTCGGCAAAATCTTATTTAACAACACCTTGCCCAAAGACTATCCGTTTGAAACCGGCGAGATGGATGCTAAAAAACTGGAGAAGCTGACAGCCAAGATGATTGAGATTTACGACAAGGATACGGTTGAAGAGGCTTTGGATAAAATCAAGAAATTAGGATTTGAGTATTCAACGGTTTCCGGCATCACTTGGGGCATGGACGACTTGGTCGTGCCACCCGAGAAGGCGAGGCTTTTGGAGGATGCCGATAAAGCCATCGAAGTCATTGATTCTCATTACAAGAAAGGGCTTTTGTCTAAAGAGGAAAAGACCGATAAAGTCATCGAGGTTTGGCAGAAGACCAAAGCGGAAATTGAAAAACTGGTGGTGAAGTCTCTGCCGTCTTCAGGTTCGGTCATCAATATTATTAATTCCGGAGCCAGAGGTACCTGGTCGCAGATCGTCCAGATGTCCGGCATGAAGGGTCTGGTGACCAATCCTGCCGGTGAGATTTTGGAACTGCCGGTCAGATCTTCCTTTAAAGAAGGCTTTGACGTTTTGGAATACTTTATTTCCACCCACGGAGCCAGAAAAGGCACGGCTGATACGGCTTTAAGGACCTCGGCTGCAGGTTATTTGACGAGAAGATTAGTTGATGTAGCTCATGACATGGTTATTCAAGAAGATGATTGTCATGATGAAGAAGGGATCATTCTTTCTAAGCAAGACAGTAAGGATTTGGGTCAGAAATTCCTTTTCAAGATAATCGGCCGGACGGTTTTAGAGAATATTAAAGGGGTTTGTAAAAAGGGCGATCTCATTGATTGGAAAATAGCTAATGCGATTGTGGATAGCGATATTATTGAAAAAGTTCAAGTTCGCTCGCCTTTAAGATGTAAAACTATCGGTGGCATTTGCCAAAAATGCTACGGTTGGGATTTAGGCCACAACAAGTTAATTCAAATGGGGCAGGCGGTAGGGATCGTGGCTGCTCAAGCTATTGGAGAGCCGGGCACCCAATTGACCATGAGAACCTTTCATACCGGTGGTGTGGCCGAAGGCGGCGATATTACTCAAGGTTTGCCCAGGGTTGAGGAAGTTTTTGAAGCTAGGGTTCCGGCCGGCAAAGCAGTGATTTCCCAAGTCAACGGCAAAGTAATGGAAATCACGCCGGAACGGATTATGAAAATCAAGGTTGAGGAAGATAAAGAAAAACCCAAGAAGGGCAAGGACGGCAAAAAGATTGACGAGGTTGAATATGAAATCCCGGCCAAGCGCGCTTTCTGGGTGGAGCAGGGCGAAGTCGTTAAAAAGGGTCAGCAGCTTTGCGAAGGCAACCTTGATCTGAAGGAGTTATTTAGGGCCACGGGCGTTGAGGCCACCCAGCGCTATATTGTTAAAGAAATTCAGCGCATTTACGTCTCTCAGGGAGCTATCATCCACGACAAGCACGTCGAAGTGATTGTCAGGCAGATGTTTTCTAGAGTTAGAATTAAAGATGCTGGGCAAACCCAATTCAACACCGGCGAGGTGTTAGAGCTTGCCAAAGTTATTGAAGAGAATGAAAAGATGAAAAGGGAAGATAAAAAACCGGCGACTTTCTTACCGACCATGTTGGGCATTTCCAAGGTGGCCTTAACCACCGACAGCTTCTTGTCAGCCGCTTCCTTCCAGGAAACTTCCAGAGTCTTGATTAAGGCGGCTATTGAGGGCAGGGAAGATCACCTGAAGGGCTTAAAAGAGAACGTGATTATCGGTAAGCTTATCCCGGCAGGCACTGGGTTTCGCAAGCACCTCTCAAAATAATAGAGCAGTTGCTCGGCAACGCCGAGCAACCAGGAATCGTCCAAAAATCGCCCTTCGCCTTTCGGCAAGAGCGGTTTTTTGGTAGAATGGAATAATGGATTTCGATAGCGCAGTATTTTATACAAATGATTTGCAAAAAGCGATTGATTTTTATCAGGGTTTGCTTGGTTTTAAAATTGAATATAGACAAGAAGATCGATATGTTTCTTTTGTATTTCCAAACGGAATTAGACTAGGAATAAAGAAAGCAGTAGAGAAAAGAGAGAAGCCTGGCTTACAAACCATAATTATTGCCCTAGAGGACATAGAAGGTTTTTATCGAGAGATAAAAAAGAAAAATGTGGAGATTTATACTGGATTAAAAGATGAGAGTTGGGGGAAAACATTTAGCGTTTTAGATACCGATAATAACAGGATAGAATTCCTTAAGAGATATTAAATAAACAGATTCGAAAGATTTCCGGTTCGCGGCATTGCTCGGCTTTCGCGGCATTGCTCGGCGAAGCCGAGCAACTAATTAAGTTAAGTATTAAGTATATTAGGTATGAGCACAAGAAGAATAAACTTTGCGCCAAACCATATTTACCATATTTATAATCGAGGCGTGGATAAGCGCAATATTTTCTTAGAAGATACTGATCGATGGCGTTTTCTTCAGGGATTGTGCTTGTTCAATGACGAAAACGCTTCTAGTAATATTCTTTGGCAATTAGAGAAAAATCGAGGGGCTGTTACTCTCAAGGTATTAAAAGAATTTATTATTAATCAGCGGAAAGAAAGGGATCCTTTAATAAGAATTATGGTTGATTGTTTGATGCCCAATCATTACCATCTATTAATTGAAGAGTTGAAAGAAAAAGGGATTACTCGGTTTATGCACAAGCTAAATGGTGGATACGCTAGTTATTTTAATAATAGATATGAACGTACAGGTGGATTATTTGAGGGTCCTTTTAAGGCAATATTAGTAAACAATGAGGCATATCTACAGCAACTTTTAGTATATATTAATGTAATAAATCCTGGACAGTTAATAGAGCCGGAATTAAAAGAAAAAGGAGTAAAAGATATCAATGCTGTTATGAAATTTGCAGAAGAATATCTCTGGAGTACACATCAAGAGTATTTGGGCAAAAGAGGGTCAATAATTATTGATAAGGGATTACTCGGAGACATGTTTCCTACGCCTGAAAATTATAGAGATTTGGTGGAATTAGTATTAAAAAACAAAAGATTCGACGAAGTCAGTCATTTAACCCTTGAAGATTAGGGAAAGCTGGTTGCTCGGCAAAGCCGAGCAACCATTAAAACGAGGAAAGGGATTTAAAATAAAATTAGATTATGGTAAAATTATCAAATATGGCAAAAAGAAAAAAGTTTAAAAATAACAACGGCAGAAGGAAGAGGCTTGAAGAGAAAAAGCCAAGTCGTTTTACCTTGCCCGAGCAAACCAAGCGCTTGATTCTGCTTGTCTGCATGTGCCTGGCTGCCGCCATTATTACCTTGTCGTTTTTTGACTTGGCGGGTACGGGCGGGGATTACTTCAAGAGGCTGTCCATTTTCCTTTTTGGCAAGACGGTCTTCATTTTACCCTTATTTTTAGTCGGCGGGGGTTTTGCTTTCTGGAGATTGCGCTACAAAAACAGGTGGCCGGTCATTTTAGCGATTTCTCTTCTGATTTTAGGCACGAGCGCTATTTTTGAATGCTTGGGCGAGGAAACAAGAAGGGGGGGCTGGGTCGGGTATTTAATTAGTCTGCCGTTTTTGAAGACTTTCGGTCTTTTGGCCACGCAAATTATTTTTTCGTCCGTGATACTTATCGGCGCCGTGATTCTTTGGCAGTTCTGGCAAAAACCGAAGTTGCCTTTGGTCAAAGTTCCCGCCGGCGAGGAAGAGAATCAAGGTTTAATGAAGAAGATCTTCGGTCCCAAATTCAAAGTCAAAGCATTAGAATCAGGAACCGTGGCCGTGCCGGCTCCTCCGCTGGAAATCAAACAAGCTCCCTCAGTTCAGGAATTTAAAACAAGGTCCGTAGAATCGTTTGTTAACAAAGATTATCATTTGCCGCCCACTGATTTGCTGGAGAGCGATAAGGGCGTTCCTTCGGCCGGCGACATCAAGATTAATTCGACCATTATTAAAAGAACCTTGCAGAATTTTGATATTCAGGTTGAGATGTCAGAGGTCAATATCGGTCCCACGGTTACCCAGTATACGCTCAAGCCCGCTGAGGGGGTGAAACTTTCGAAAATTACCACCCTTAATAACGACTTATCCTTAGCTTTAGCCAGCCATCCTTTAAGAATCGAGGCTCCCATTCCGGGCCGGCCGCTGGTCGGCATCGAAGTGCCCAACAAGACGAGAACCGTTGTCAGGTTGAAAAATTTAATCGAGCACCCCAACTTCCAGAACGCCGCTTCTCCTTTGACTATAAGTTTGGGCAGGGACGTGGCGGGCAATCCGATGTTTGCTGATTTGGCGCGCATGCCCCATCTTTTAGTGGCCGGCGCTACCGGTACGGGTAAAACAATTTGCTTAAATAGCATTATTGCGAGCTTGCTTTATCAATGTTCGCCGGATATCTTAAGGCTTATTTTAATTGATCCCAAGAGGGTGGAGTTTCCCGTTTACAATGAATTGCCGCATTTATTAACGCCGGTTATCTTAGATG
>Ga0209518_1002199_pt1 | contig 18810 bp, 29 predicted proteins | sample RifGroB1_FD_183993 | JGI IMG/M metagenome (GOLD analysis project Ga0209518, IMG submission 183993) | Groundwater microbial communities from Rifle, Colorado, USA - Groundwater B1 (SPAdes) (version 2) | ecosystem: Environmental > Aquatic > Deep subsurface > Groundwater | place: Rifle, Colorado...
CCCAAGGGTGTGACCAATATTGTGTCTCCAACACCACTGGCTTATTAAATATCATGGCCTCAAGTGCAGAAGTAGATGGGATTGAACAAACTATATCACTATTAAATAAAGTATTTCCAAGAGACCACACATCCAAATTGGATAAGCAATACATGTTACCATCATATTCCTTTACTCCATAAGCAAGTCCTTTATTTAATGATGGGTCTGTTATCATTTGAACTTTAACTGTAGGAAATTGTTGATTTATTAAATTATAAATCCAACTATCCCCATTCCTTATCGGATGTGTTTTAATAATAACTTGACCACCAAATTCTTTAGCTGCCTCCATGAAGTTACGATAAGTTTCAAATACCCATTGTGATATTTCACCGTTTGGTAGAAATAAAAATATGGGTTTATTCATATCAAATCCCAATTCATTTACAAATTTTTCTCTATTATAATAATCCGATTTTCTATAAATATCAAAATGAGCGGGGCCTGTTATTTTTACATTTGGTAAAGGTTCTTCTACTCCAAGACCATCTAAAGAACCTATTGGATGCCAAAACATTACACCCCTTTTCCTATTAAAAATACGTTCAAAAAAACTGCCCCAACAAAGATATAAATTTGGAGTAACAACCATTGGATGAAAAATGGCGTCAATAAAGTCCTGCACAATTATTATTGGTATACCTAATTGCTTACCAATTTTCTGAAAATTTACATCAAATGTATGTGCTGGAACATCTGAATTACTACAAGATATTATTGCAGAAATATTGCTTTTTTCTATTGTATTCTTTATTCCTACAATAGAACCATCAATTGCTATATCTGAAAAGAACGTAACATCTTTAAATTCCTCTCTCCATTTATTAGAAACTTCAGCGGTTGATGCTATAATAATATTATATTCTGCCTTAAATAATTCAAACAATTCTGTTCTTAATAATATCCTTGTGCATCTTTCCATACTCGTAGTAATTAATATAGTCTTTTTCAATTATTCTCCTTCATATAAAAGTGTAAATAACATCATACATACATTTGCTAAATCTGTCAATTCCCCCATTACAGCAATCCTGTTGATTTCATTTTCTTTTTCATTTTTACTTTTTTTATATTTTTTAAAAGCTTCTACAACTTCGGCAAATTCCTCTGTAAGTTTACCTTTAAAATACTCCAAATTATAAGTTCTCCATTCACCTTTTCTCTCAGTATTCAAGGATATAATTAAATCCATATTTTTAACAAAAATCTCCAACTCTGTTCTCATATTATCCCCTAAGTTTTGCTATTATTGGTATTTCTGATTCTTGTATTATTTTGTTTGGTTCACCCAAACCTTCTTCTATTTCCCCTATATACTTAATTAATTTCCTAAGTCCTTGAGGTTCAATAGATGAAGCTTGGTCTGTTCCATACATACGTCTGTCCATTGTTATATGCACTTCCACCATCTTAGCTCCATAAGCTACTGATAATGCTGGAAATAATATCCCACCACTGTGATCAGACCATCCCATTGAACAATATGGAGTTCTAAAATAATGTGATAAAAACTTCAATTGATTGAGATTAATATCTTTTGTTGGACAAGGATAGGACGAAGTACACCCTAAAACGTACTTGAGTTTTCCACTATCAACTATTAATGAAACTGCTTTTTGTACAGTTGCCAAATTGCTCATACCTGTTGATAATATTAAATCAAATCCTGATTCTTTACATCTATTTAAAAAATCCATATCTGTTATTTTTGCCGATGGTATTTTCAAATAAGGCATGTTTGGAAAATTCTCTTTTAAGAAATCTATACTTTTTAGATCCCAGGATGAACAAAACCACTCTATATTTCCTCTACCTTTACAATACATATCAATTTCTTGATATTGTTCTAAATTAAATTCAATACCTTCCTTCTGTGACCTCTGCGTTTTTCCCCAAGGGGAATCTCTTGGGCTATCTAAAAATTCTTTTGTATAACAAGAGTTAATGTCTCGTTTCTGAAATTTTACATAAGGAATATTTAAATCAGAGCAAACATCTATTAGTTGTTTAGCTATATTTATATCCCCGTTTGCATTCAGGCCAATCTCACCAACGATTATAGTTTCCATCAAACCCCCTTATTTAAATCCCATTTTTTATTCTTCCATGTCTTCTTTAAATCTCTGTAAACTCTAATAAGCCCGTCCCACACAACAGAACCATCTTCTTTTTGGTATAGAGTTGAACCACCATCTGTATTCCTTCTTGCCAATTTTCTCAACCGTCTTGCAGTTTTTCCACGCATAAATCCTCCTTATAAATTTATCTTAGTAAAATTATTTTTTATATCCATGCAGTATTCTAATGAATGTATCCCATCTTCCAAAGTTGCTAAATTTACCTGCTTTTCACCATTTAATAAGCTAAGGAATGCTTTCATCTCATCCATGAATAAATCATTCCAAACAACAAATTTATCCATTAAATCAAAAGTTTCTGTTTTTTCTGTACCATAAATAATAAATTTTCTTGTAGGTATTTTAGATAAAAAATCCAAATTTATAATAACAGGAACACAGGTATTTGTCAATTCTAAATTACTTAAAATAGTAATATTGTCTTCAACATTTGAATTAGGAATATTTAACCATTGTCCATATATTGCAGATATTGGATAAAGTTTTCCAAAAATCCATGTTAAATAATCTATCTCATGTATTTGTGAGAGTAAAACACCCCCACCATTTTCTTTCTTTAAGGCATAAAAATTAGTCAAATCTCTACCATTTGTCCAATTATATATACTATTACAATGAGATACTTCTATTCTATAAATATCACCGAATTCATTATTATCCACCATTTCTTTTAATTTATTTAATAATGGATGAAATCTCATCTGAAATCCTATAGCACACTTAACTTCCTCCCTTTCAATTGTTCCTTGTAATTTATAAATCTTATCTAAATTATTTGATAATGGTTTTTCAATAAATAAATTATGCCCTTCTTCTGCACATTCAATAGCAATATCAACTCTATTTGGTGGTAATGAACATATAAAAACTGCATCATATTTATTTAATAATGCTTCGTCTAAATTATAATAAATATTATTAATATTATAAATTTTTCTTAAATTATAAACATAAGATATATTTAAATCATTATTAAATATTCTATATTGTTCTTTTTTAGAACAAACAACATCAATTAGACAATCAGGAATTAAAATTTTAAGATTCCTAAAATGCCGTTGTCCTATATTCCCAAAACCACATATAAGAAATTTCATATTATAATATCCTTTTTAAAAATCCACACGGAGCGAAACTTAAATAAAATTTTTCACAACTTTCATCAATTATAAAATTTTTTGTTTTAGCCATAAACTCAAAAACCGCTTCTAAAGGCCCTTGAGTATTTGTATCCTCAACTATAATGTAAGAATCCAAAGAAATAAATTTACTATATATCTCAAGTTCTTTTAATACATGTTCTTTTGAATGGTCACTATCTAAAATAACAAAGACTTTCTTGTCTTTTATTCTTGGTTCAATAAATTTAGTTACCTCTTTGTCAACAGAACTTGCCCATAAATAAGTGATTCTATCATGTTTGGGTACTTTAGTTCCCCTGTCAATATCTATTGTAATTATTTCACCATGTCCCATAAGATCTAAAATTGAAGCAAAAAATAAAGCTGAACCACCTACTTTAGTACCAGTCTCAATAATTATATCAGGTTTTATCTTAAAAAGCAACTCTTGGTATATCCAACAATCTAACGGGCATTTTTGTATAGGCACGCCCAACCAATTAGTGTTTTTCCAAGTCCCTCCAATACAAGAAGATTCATAGTATAAATCATGGAAATCTTTAATTATTTTATCAACTTTTGCAATATCTTCATATTTTTTATAAAAATCTTCCCTATACATATTATATCAATTCCTTAATAAATTCCATTTGCTCTCTAATTGTTTCTTTTTCTTTTCCTTCCTCACCACGTGCTACTTGTAATGTAAAATTTCCCAAATAATCCACCCTTCTTAAAAATGTAAATATATCCCTCCAACCCTTCCTTCCAATAACTCCTGCGCCTAATGGGACTGTGTTTCCATTATTATCCTTTTCTTTTATATGGATATGAAATAACATGTCATGTATATAATAATTGTCTAATTCCTTAATAATATCTCTTTCACAATTATTGCCAATATCGAAACAACACCCTATTCCAAAATTATTAACTGAATGCCTAAATAATGTTCTATGTGAATAAGTCAAATCAGCTATAAAATTTAGTCCTGTAAAACTGTTTACATCCAAAAACTCAAATGCTATTTTTACACGATAATCATCTATTGCTGAGGATATTAATGATTTAATTGTTGGGAAATCCATATTTTTTTCATAAATAGGAATAATCAATAATTTACAACCAATTCTCTTAGCAACATTGGCTATCCAAGTTAATGTCTTTTTAGCAACAATTAATTCCTCATTCCTAATTAAATCCAAATCCATTAAATAGTCTAAACATAAAGCATTGACGGATACTTTAGAATATTCGATTAAATTTTTAACCCCTTCACAGGAATAAAAATCACCCATTAATGGATTAGTTATATTACTTGTAACTACCCATTCAATATAATCTAAATTCAGTTTTTCAGCTTTATAAAATTCATTTGGAATTTCACCTGCACCACTTGGGAAAAATTGAATATTTTTTCTCCCCTTTGGTGCAGTAAGCCTTCCCTGAATAACTCCTATTAAATTATTCATTTACTATTCTCCACCAAATATAAGCAAGTTAATAAGGTATTAGCTAAATAGTTTAAATTTTGACTCTGTGGGTAATCCTTTAAACCAAAAAATTCTATAACTTCTGTTGTACCACCTAAATGAAATAAATGCTTTACAGAATCTTTTGAAATTCTTGGATTCATAAGAGCATAATCAGCATCTTCATATTCATTTCTTATTATCATTATTACCTCCTAATTATAAATAGTATCCTCAATGGGAATATTATTAGCGGGAATCACTTCATGCCAACAAACACCCCAATAATCTGTTATTCTTTTACCAGATAATTTCCATCCAGGAATTGTATATCTATAAGAATATCTTGTGTAAATCCCACCTTCGGGATGTATCCAAATATGGGATGTAGATTTACCTTCTACATCTGAAGAATCACTTCCTAATCTAAGAGTATCTAATAAGATCATAACAACCCTTCCAATATTTTATTCATCATTATATTTTGATAAAATCCTATCCAGTATTCTCTATTATAATTTGTTTTTGTATGACAACTTTTGCATAAAGTTATTAAATTTTCTGGTATATTATTTTTCTTATCATAATCTATGTGATGGCAATTCAACCCTTCGGATAAATGTTCACAATTGGGGTTTTGGCACTCATAATTATCTCTTTCTAATATAGATTGTTTTAACTTTTTATTGAATTCAATTCCATAAAGTTCAAAAGACTTCCCATTTTGCCAATTCCAATGATTTTTGCCTTCATGCAATTCTGATTGTTTTTGTTTAAATTCTTCTGTTTGTTTTTTACCCTCATGTGATTTCCTATTTTTTTGATTAGATTCTTCCGTATGTTTTTTACCATAAAAAGGATTATTTTCACCATTAAAATCTATATGATTTTCTCTCATTTTTAGTTTTGTTTTTTCTGTCCTTTTTTTACCTTTATGAAATAAAGCTGTTAAAAAATGAGAAGCACAGCCACAGGACTTATCTCTTTTCCCATGACTCATACTTTTTTCTATTTCTTTTAAACAAAAAGGGCATAAAAATAAACCAAATCTTACCCAAGTTTTATTCATCAACCTTGTTCCTAAATCTTTAATTAATTCCATACTATAATTATAGCAGATTTCTTAAATAAATCAAGAATATATTACCAACTTGTATAGCCACCATCACAAATAAGTAACTGCCCTGTCATATATGAAGAATCTTCAGAACACAAAAATTTAATAGCACTATTGAATTCTTCTTTTTTACTCATTCTTCCCATAGGTATTAATTCTTCTGCACTCTTAATAAATTCTTCTGATTGATTGTTTTCAACCATACTTGGAATTAAACAATTAACTTTTATTCTATTTCCATAGTAACAAGCTAAATAACGTGTTAAAGATATTATACCGGAAGCAGATACAGAATAACAAGGTGGTTTAATATATTTATTTGTGTATACTTTTTGATTAGGTGAAACAAGCCCTAATTGGGAAGTCACATTTATAATATTCCCTTTAAAACCTTCATTTTCATTCCTTAGCATATACTTTATACATTCTTTACTGAGCAAAAAAGATCCTGTCAAATTTACAGCCAAAGTTTTATTCCATTTGTCTAAGCTATAGGTTTCAAAACTATTATTTATATTTTCATTTGGTTGTTCATTGTAGGCTGCACAATTGATCAATATATCAATTCCAAATCTTTCATATACATTTCTAATTGTCTTTTTAACATCTGTTTCATCTGTGATATCAATGTCATAAAAATAGGAATTTTTACTTAATTTATTTAATTTTTTTATTGATAAATCTAATATAATTATTGTATTATTTTCATCCTTAGACAAAAATGAAGCAAATTCACTTCCCAATAATCCATGCCCACCACTTATAAGTATTGTTTTTCTATTCATTTATATAATCCCATCTCTTTAAAAACTTGGGGGCTGTTTTCCTTCATCAAGTATTCTGCATAGACAAAATCCTCTTCTGTATTAATGGAAATTCCAAATTCTTTATCTATAATTATCGGAATGCACGATTCTACTATTCTATTTCTATATTCTTTAAAAGCATCTACTCTAACTGACCATGCACCCACTTCTTTGTATAAAATCTCATTTTCCTTTTGTCTCATCTTTCTATCACTATACAATTTTTCCCAACTATATCCATTATTCTTATTACATCTCCAATATTGTCCTATATCTGGGTAAACCAAGAAAGAGGAATAGGCTCCTTCACCTATTGCTGAAAACATTAATGCTAAAGACTCCACTGGTATTAATGGGGAAGTCACTTCTATTATTGATAAAATACCATCATTTATGTTATGTTTCTCTAATTCATAACTGCATACTTCCTCAGTTGTTGTAACATCTGTTGATAAAAAATCAGGTCTTTTAGATAAAATGAGTGAATCCTCTTTCATAAAGGAAAAACTATCTTTAACTCTGTCAAGATACCAATCCGAATCTGAAGAAACTATAATTTTATTCACTTTTCCCATATGGTACAAATTATATAATTTCTTAATTGTCCAATAATAAAGTGGGAGGTTGACAAATTCTCTTATATTTTTATTTTTAATTCCTTTACTACCACTACGCATAGGGACAATTACGGTATTAATCATCAGTTTCCTTTCTTCTGAATACCCAAATACATTCTGCTCCGTTTGCTGGACTTGGGATAAAGACCTTCTCGTGAGTTATAAATTGAAGATAATCAAGAAAACTCTTCACTTTTTCATCCACATTTTCTATTTTACCAGCCAAAGCTAATTTAATTCTTTTAGATAAATCTTCAACCATTCTATCATATAACCCTCTTCTATGATCAAATGTTATGATTCGTTCACATTCAAAATTATATTTTTCCATATATGCAAATATCCTATCCGGCATTATTATATGTTTATCAGTTTTTGACATCCCCGCATTAAGGAAAATTTCTAATGTTTTCCATATAACTCCACGAATATTTAGAAAATTAGGATGTTCCAATACAAACATACCATCTTTAGTTAATAATTTATCAGCTAAATAAAACAAAATCTCAGGGTCTTCTAAATGCTCAATTACTCCTATTGAAGTAATGATATCAAAGTAATTTATTTCACCACATAAATCATTTTCAATTTCAAACATTAGGTCTTCAAAACTTATATTTCTATAAGTATTTTTTATAACATCCGGTGTTGTCTCATCTATTATTTTACACTTATCTATACCAACTTCAGAAAAATCATAACCATGTATTTCTTTTGGATTTTCAAGCATAATAAATCTTTTAAGAAAATCCCCATCCCCGCAACCAAGGTCAAGCATTTTTCTATTATTAAGATGGGTTTTTACAGTTTTATAAACCTCACTATAGATTAAATCCAACGAAAATGTGTGAAAAGTCTCTTTACCTTCTTCATATATTTTATCATAAACTTCTTTAAGTTCTTCTGGCATTTTTAATATCCTCCAATATCTGTTGTGCTCTATGAATATATGTATGCTTTTCTAAAACTTCTTGTTGTCCCATATTTGCTATTGTCTTAGCCTCATCCATATGATTATTATAATAATAGCATAGATTTACCAAGTCGTCAAAGTTTTTGTAATAAACTAAGTGTTTTCTATCTTCAAATATATTTTCATCTCTAACTGCATTTGTTAATAAAAACCCACCTGCACAAAGTATTTCGTATATTCGTTGTTGATAACCAGAATCAGTTATTCCAATATTTAAATTTATTTTTGTCCGTGATATTATTTCTGCATATTTATCCTTATTATAAGAATATTGTATAGGAATTCCTTTATCTAATAAATAATTTATCATGTTAATCCTGTTATTGTTCAAATTGCCAATAAAACCAACATCTATGGTCTTCTCAATATTAACTTCTCCATGTGTATCTACACAAGCAGCTAAAGGCAACCAATAACTCTTTTTGTTAAACTGCTTGTAAAAGGGGAGTTCTGCCTTAGCAAATCCATAAACAATATCAAATAATGGTGCTTTAGTTTGAATGACAAAATTTGCCTCTTTGTTTGCTTCTACAGAATCTTGTATCCACAAAACTTTGGGCACTCTGCATAAAAAAACATCTTCTGGACAGACTCTTTCGCCCTTAATGCATAAAAGGAAGTCAACATCTGTTATATATTTTATTCTATTAGAAACTTCATATCTGCCCATTACTCTATAATCTGTTTCTAAAACATCCCAACCTAAACTTTTAAATGCTTTTGAAACAAAATATTCCATACCATATTTGTTATTAGAATCCGCTGATAAAAGGTGTACTCTTTTTTTCATAAGTATCTTCTTAAATCAAAAGGTAGATAGAAAAGTCCTTTACAATTATCACAACGCAAAGTATCATTTGATTTTGGTTTAGTCCCATCCAATAGTTCAATATTATATGCATTTAATATTGTATTAATTCCTATTGGTTCACCTACATAATAAAAAGCAATGTTAAAACAAGGTGAATAACCTATATCATGCAGTATAGGAATTTTCATTTGTAATGCACCAAATTTGGGTCTATTATAGAATACCATATATTTCTTCCCTTGTCTCTATCTATATAAATACCAAGAGAGGATATTGTGTGATATACCATATTGTAATCCTCAATAAAATCAGGGAAATATAAAATATGATGCTTTATTCTTAAATAGATAAGTGTGTCTATGAAAATTCTAAATTTTTCATCCATCTCTGCTGGACTAAAATTTGTATAATATCCTAGATTCCCATGACTTTTCTTTGATTCTAATGCATATAGTGGCTCACGGTATGTTATCAAAATTCTTGTATTTGGAAATACATTTGTCCATATACGAAGTAGTTCTGGATTTACAAGCAAACGTGGGTGCTTAACTACTATTTTATTAATTTTCTTAATTTCTATTTCTAAAAATAGTATTAAATCCTCTGTAAATGCATTATTTTGAAATGTAGTAACAATTTTCTGAAACTGTTCATCTTCCAACCCTGCATTAATTTCAGGACTCCATGAACCCCCAGTATCATACCCAATTTTATTTAAGAACTGAGCTAACAGAGAAGTTCCAGAACGAGCAAATCCTGTTATAATTAATTTTTTATCTTCTATATTCATGTCTTCTCCAAAAACACATCAAAACTCCAAGCATTATTTATCTTATCAAAAGACAACACCCTCCATTTATTTTCTTGCAATTTATTTAATACATTGGTATTAAAATCTTGTGGTAAATAGTCTGCTACATGTGTTGGATCCCCATCAGGGGTTCCCATATTTGGTATATATTTTTTATGGGGCACTATAAGTAGTAGCAACCCACCAGTTCTTAGTTTATTGCCCCAATCTTGTATTGCTTGAACGGGATCCTTCATGTGCTCAATACAATGACTTGCACAAATGAAATCTAAAGTTCCATCTCTAAAAGGTAGCTCTTTCGTACCATCCCACACAAGCTCTGGCGTCTTACCCCCATTACGGTCTTGGTCTATCCCAACTGCAAAATTTATTTTTTTCTTATTACTACAGCCAATATCCAAACCGTTCAGCATATTGCTTTGTATCTTTAAAAAATTATTTATAAACTCTGTCTCAGACCTCCATAAATGACTACCAGAAGTCTGCATAATCGTTTGTTGTCTACCCTCCGTCCATAAATCAGGTCTACGTTGTAAAGCCTTGTTAAATATAAGATTTTTCCAATACTGAGGATTATTATTTACTACAAAAGTTTGAGTATATTGCTCAGGATGTAATCTATTCTCTACTAATACTTCAGGTATATGTTTTAATTGAACAGAATGCTCTATAAGTCTAATTATGAAATCTGTATCTGCACTATAGGCTAATGTTGTGTCCCATCCACCAATTTCCAATGTTTTATCTCTTCTATAACATTGAAGATGCCCAATATTCTGCAAATCCATGATACTTCCTGATTTCCATTCAGGATATTTTCTTACCTGATTTGTCCCCATAACTACAAGATCTGAATATAGAAAACCTATCTTCTTATTCACTTCAGTATCAATAAAATCAGATAATTTTTGTAAAGCATCAGGCAACAATTTATCGTCATGGTCTAAACGGATGACCCATTCACCTAATGCGTAGTAAACTCCAATGTTATGGCTCTTCTGTAATCCAAGATTCTTATCATTCTTCACATATAATAAATTAATCTCAGACCTATCTGGTATATTAACAGTTGCACAACTATTTGAAAAATCATCAATAATAATAACCTCAAAAGGTTCTTTGTATGTTTGATTAAAACAAGACTCCACTGCTTCTGTTAAATATTGGGGCTGATTGTAAGTCGTTATAATTATTGAGAATTTCATCAGCAGCCCCCACATCCACCACAACCGCCTGACTTAGGTGTTTCCTCTACTTTATTCTCTATCTTTCCACTACATCCCCCACAAGTCTTGTCATATCTATTACCAAACTTCTTCTCAAACTCATCCAATAGATCTGAAACATTTGTCATAAATCCAATTGTTTCTCTAAAATCAAAATTTGTCAATATCTTGAATGCGTTCCATACCAAATCCTTAGTTAAGTCTCTATCATATTGTGCACAATTTGGTGACATTCTATTTACAAAATACTCACCAAAATCTTCTTCATAATTTTCCAAGGGCCTCAGCTTCTTTACATCAATTTTCTCTGTCTCTTCCTCCATTTTATTCTCCTTTAATTACCTATTGTTGTTTCTCTTAGCTCACCACGTTCAATTTTTTCGGCACAACAAACACACGCCTTATGATACTTATCTCCAAATTCACACATAAAATCTTTCATAAAACCATCTATTATTAAATACATAAGAACAGAATCTTCAAAATCAAATGTCCAGAAAACATGGGTAAAATGCAGTATCAATGACTCAATTATAAACTCATCTCTCCCACCCCAACCCTTTAATCTAACTGAAGCATACTCAAGGAAGTCATCCTCAAATTCAGCATTTGTTTTCAATTTCTTTTCATTCCCCAATTCTACATCAGTTTTCTTAACTTGACACTCCTTACAAGTACAGGTAAGATTATATTTATTCCCAAACTTACATCTAAATTCCTCAGCAATTTCATCTATATTCACACAAAACTTAATAGTATTTCTTTGCTGTAAAACCCATAAAATATTAGTGCCATGCCATACCAAATCTGCTACAGCCTTTTGCCCCATCTCTTTCCAACTATCTGTATAATTTAAAAGCCTTTCGGTACAATATTTATTAAGATCCTCTTGCAAATCTTCCAATGTGCCCTTTTTCAACTTCTTATCTATCTTCTTCTTTATTTTCATTTCTTTCCCCTTTAATTTAATTCTATCAGATTATACTAAGATGTCAATTAAATTTTTTGAATTTATTTTCCAGTTCAAATTAGCCTCAGCATATTTCCTTGAAGCAATTTGCATAGAATAAAGTAAATCCCTATCTTCTAATAATATAAGTTTTTCAGCAAAATCTACAATATCAATTTCTGCACTTTTAACAAAAATACCTTGTACTTCCTTCATTTCTGTTACTTTGCAAGTAAAACCATTTACTCCATCAACAACCCTCTCATTCATTGGTGGGGCATCCACTGTTATAATTGGTCTTCCATAAGCAGATGCCTCCAGGAAAGGAAGGCCATTACCTTCCCATCTTGATGGTAGTACAACCACATCAGCCTCTTTATAATATTGTTTTAATTGATTATTATCAACCGTTCCTGAAGTCTTAACAATCCCCTGGGCTTGTCCGGCTTGGCCTTCTTTTTGCGTGTGTATATGAAGATTCATTTTGTCACGGGGGCAAATATAACTGAAAGTCTTAATAACAGCATCTTCATTTTTTCTATCATTAACTCCACCAAAACCAGCCGGAAAAAATATTAATGGTTTGTCTTTTTTAACTGGTTCCTGCCATTGATAGGTATCAAGATCTACTCCCCACTGGACGCAAACTGTATTATCTAACATATAATCATTTGTTAAGAGGGTATGTGAGGATTTGGTAGGACATACTATGTATGTGAATTGTTTATAATAAGCCAGTTCAGCCGGATTAAAATTCTCCCACACGATATAATTAATGGATTTCACTCCTAATTTATTACATATTGGAAGAAGGTTTTTGGTATGCTGTTCCTCTACAAAAATTACTGTATCTAATTTATTAGATATTATCCATTGCTCAAAATCCCCATCATCTATTTGGTATGTAGGGTAAAGAAGCAGACTTGGATGAAAATAATCATCCCAGTATTTTATTTGTTTTTTGTTGTCTGCAACAGACATTCTGGCAAGAATAGAAATGTTCCAATTTGGAACGTGCCATTGAATAGCTTGCTTGATTTGTTGGCAAATTACACCTGAACCTCTATCAAAATATACACTGACTATACCAATATTCAATTATTGCTCCTTGTAGAAGTCTTCATATTATATAGTGTATCAGATTATTTTAAAAAAGGCAAGTTTTATTTAGGTAAGAGTCACACTAACAACTTTCCTGCATTGCATAGAAATCACACCACCAGCTATAATATCGTCTCCACTGGCTAAAACGTAGGGAGTTATTGAAATAATATCTGACCCAAGATCAAGGCAATAATCATTCACGTCCCAATTCTCACGCAAACAATTAGCCAATTTGGATAATCCCGTCCTCAATCCACGTCTTACATTTTTATCCGAAATATTTGCATGATAATAAGTAATATCAAAATTTGCAATAATTGTTTTTCGTTTAGGCATTGATTTCCATTCTTCTGTACTCGATGCGTATTCGATTGTAATTGCTGGATATTTTGAAATGAAAGCATCATCATTAGTTTCCAAAACAGAGTATCCTATAAAATCTTTATAAGTAGATATAACTGTTTGAAGGTTGGAAATAAAGCCAGCTATGTAGTCGGTTTGATCTGAAGGATTTGCCATTTTTTACCAAATAGAATCTATTTTATTTAATACTTTACCTTCTATTACTTGAAATACTTCCTCTGCCTCCTCTGAAGTTATCCAGAAAAAAGGTCGTTTTTTATCAAAGTAAATAGCATGAGGCAATTTATTACCATCTATTGCATACCTAAAAGAACCACCTGCAAAATTTGAGCTATCTTTAATCTCAAATATATTAGCATCCTTCCCTCTTTTTGTTGCTGAAGGATACATGGTGTCGGTCAAACGTCCGATGGCTGTGAGCTTACAAACCCTTTTCCCAAAAGAACCCACAGGAACTTGAACTCCTCTGCGTGTAGCAGAAACTTTCCATTTAAGATATTTCCTTGTCAAAGGTTTCCATGAAGTTTTACCCTCCTCAAAGCGTTTCTCTACAAAACTACTTATCTTCTTAAATACATCATTCCATATAGAAGTAGAAAAACCTTTATCCTGAAATAAAGATTTATCCAATGCATCAAAATCTCTGATTATAGAGTTAGCTCCATTTATTTCAACTTTCCATTCTATTTTACTCATAGGTAAATGCCCATAATCTCAGAATAATAATTTGTCCAATATTGTCTGTTGAAATTTGTCTTGGAATGACAACTATTGCATAATGTTGTAAGATTTTCTGGATTATTATTCTTTTTATTATAATCTATATGGTGTACATGTAAATTTTCTGTATTCATACATCCGGGTGTTTGACATATATTCATATCTCTATCTTTAATAAATTGTTTCTTTTGTTTATTAAATTCAAGACTATATAATTCAAAACTTTTTCCATTTTGCCAATTTGGAGCAAGTTCACCACTTTTTCCATACATGGGATTGTTTTCACCTATTTTAGACTCAGATTGTTTTATTCTTACTGCTTTTGGGGTTATCATCCCTGTATGTGATTCTCTCATTTTTTGTCTTGCTTCTTCTGTTTGTTTTTTACCAAACATGGGATTATTTTCACCACTAAAATCTGCATGATTTTCTTTTATTTTTTGTCTTACTTCTTCTGGACATTTTTTACCATACATATAATTATTTTCACCACTAACAAATTGACTTTTCATACAACCACAAGATTTACAATCTTTATAAGATAAAGGTCTTTCCACAATTTGTTTACAAAAAGAACAATAAAATTCAGCATAACTTGTAGTATGGCCATTTTTATTTAATCTTGTTCCTAAATTTTTTAGTCTTTTCATATTATAATATTATCATAAATTATGATATTTGTAAAGAAATTTTATTATTTATACCGTTTGGTTTTTATATCTTTAGCATCAGTTAAAATTCCGTCCCCAATACCTTGAATTCCTCTTTGTTTGAATATTGGTGTGTATGAGTGCTTTCCAGCTATATTGCTATCTCCCGACATGTAACCCTTCTTATAAGTCTTTATTAACTCATCTGCCATCTCTTTCCATGATTTCACAACATCACTCACTTCCCCAGGTTTATTTGCTGAGAAGGCATTTGTATATGTAAAGTACGCTCCGAGATAATCGGCAGAAAAAGATAAGGAATTTGATGAACTTGGTATTGTGGTAATTGTATCTTCAAGACTGCCCAAAATGTACCGCTCCCCGTCATCTATGTGCTGTCTTATATCACTTGTACCTAAAGAATCTGTTGTTGTTGTACCAATGGAAAAGTTACCATAAGCTAACCGTAAAATTCTCTCAACACTGGTAGTCCCTGTGCTAAAGTAAAATGACATTTATTTCACCACATAACCGTTCACGTTTAAAAACGATGTGCCCCACATATTATATAAATTTATATTTAAAGCTGTACCTTCACTTGTTTTTAAAGGAGTGTTAAATGAAGCAGAAAATTTATCAACAGATGGTAGATTCATAGAATATAAAAAAGCTGTGCCATTCAACAAATCCACACCACAACCTGCTAAATTACTTGAAAAAGATAAGTCTGTAATAAATTGAACATCTCGTCCAGTTACAGGAATAACAGATAAACTCACAGTGCCACCAATAGCTGTCCCAACATTACCATGCCATTGTCGTTTCCAACTATCAGTTTCTTTGGAAAGAAAAATTTGGTCAAAAGTACGAGACATTTATATCAACCCCGTCCCAAAAAATATCCCTACAGCAGTTCCAGCAACACCTGCGTAAGTTCCGCCACCAACCATCCATATAGTTATAGACTTGTTGTGATCAAATGAAGTGCCATATGTGTGTGCTGTTGATTTATTCAATGCCGTTATAACATGTTGGGGAACTTTAATCAACCAGGAACCATCTACATTCTTGTCTCTTACAAGTTGTGTCCTGCCTACTCTGTAAATCCCAAACTGACTATTATCAATTACATCTGCCATTATTCATAACCTCCTTTATAAGTATAAATTTATTTTATCTTATTATGATGAAAAAAATGTTCCATATGTCTTCCATTTTGCATACTTTTACTTAAATCAGAAACAATATATTCTACTTTTCTCTTTCCTCTTTTTGCTTTTGGCTGTAACTCCTGTGGAAAAATTTCCACCCAACCTAATTTCTCATAATATTCAGCTTGTGTTTTAGCCAAATCAAAAACATCCCCTATTTGATGTCCACCATCAGGATATGTTATTGAGTAATGTTTGCAACGTACTAACATTGTCTATTGTTCCTCATAAAAATAAAACTTTGAGGACTCCACTCACTATTACATAGAGTCCTCAAAGAAATTAAAACTAAGTAATACAAGATTGCAATAAATATCCACAATCAGAACAAATTACCTTCTGAACATAGTTATTCACAACTCGAATCCAGTCACCCTCACGTTCATCATCACGCCAGGTCGTAACCTGCATGTTTCTTGAACTAAGAACAAATGTCCTTGCAAGAGTAATAGTATCCGATGGATTAACATAGGCAATTATACAATTCTTACCCCAAGCATATGCCATTGTTGGATTAAGCCCCTGAACAGCACTGTTATATATTGCAGGAGCAATAACAACTTCAAGATCCCACAAAGTCCCAGGAAGACCACCCTTAGTTAACGCATTTGGGTCTGTATACTTCCTCATTTCCTTTATTTGAGGATGATGAGCAAGATACTTCTCAACATGCGGAGGAATAAGTATTACATTAGGCATTCTTGCTGTCCTTGCTGTAATGGCTTCCTTACCCGTAGCAATATCATTCTCTGGATCACTATTAGTATAATCATCCCAAAGATTTGACGGAGTAACTATATGGTCTGGACTTGCAGCACTAATTCCACCAGTAATACCAGTCAACAGTATAGCTGCATCCAATTCTACGCCAAGCTTTATCTTCTCAGTTAAAAACTTGGTTGTATCTGCCTTTAGATTAAACACATCATCAGCATTATTCATAGCACGGTCAGTTACTATATCCTTAACCGCCCTTTCATAAGTTGTATATGTATCCTCATCATAAGACAATGAAGCTTCCTCAGCCGGAGCACCATCAGCCCTCTTAGGAGCACCAGAGAAGTAACCATCTCTCTTATACTTCCTAAACTTGTCACTTTCCTTTTTCACAGGAAAAAATGGAGCAAGTTTCTCCATAACAAATGAAGCATTTGTGTATTGAACCGCTATCTTGGACAAATGAACATTTGTTTTAATCTTGCCTGTCTGTATCGTAATAGACACTAAAAATCACCACCTTTCATTAATTTACTGTATTATTTTTAATAAACCTACTCTTAACTATCTCAACCTTGAACAACTGTCTAGGAGTTGTACATCTCTCCTTAGCAAATCCAAGTATAGGTTGATCTATCTGATAGTAAAAATTACCACCACCAAAAGCACCTGCATCCACCCCTAAAAGAACTGTACCTGATGCACCCAGAACAAGGAATGAGTTTGTTCCTGTCTCCCTCATAGAACCTGGTATAGCCTTATTTGTAAGAGGCCCCCTTGGTATAACATGTGTACCAATATCACCACCAGCAGCAATTGAGGCAATTGCTTCTGAAGTATAAGCACTACGAACAAATCCAGTAGTTCCATTACTATTGGTATAATCCAATATGACTGGATCACCCAAAGCTACTGTACCTGCTAGTGAGTTACGCATATTAATAACACCCTCAGTAGCTACAGTTACAAGATTACTCAAAGTACCATCATTAACTAAAATACCCCAAGGTATATCGGCAACAGCGTGCAAATACTCAGCAGCCTCGGCAGTACCTATGGAAGTCCTTACAACATGCCCTTCAAAACCATATGAAGTACTATTCCATTTTGCAGACCTTATTCCTTCTTTATTATCTCCTGTTGAAAATTGTGGCATTAAAAAATCACCCCCTTAAAAAATTATTATTTTTATAACTCTATCTTACCTTCTTTAACAAGAATTGAACAAGCCTCTTGATAAGTCATCTTATTATCCTTAGCATACTGCTCTACTTCCTTATCACTCAAATACTTCTTATTAGGATCAGTATTCTTCTCAATATGTGACTTCTCTTCAAAATTTACCCTAACCTCTGTAGGAATAGCCTCAAATATGTCTACAAGAACCTCCGTCATAGACATCTCCTTCTCATCCAATTTAATTGAAGCAAATTTCCCAGCAGAATCCTCCAACATTACCTTCTTTGCCTTTTCAACAACAGCGGGCCAAAAACCCTTAGAAATGAGATCGTCACAAATCTTTGTGACTTTCTCCTTCTTGAGGTCTACTTCCTTTTCAGACAGTTTCTTCTCCGCATCTTCCAACTTCTTGTTAATAGCCTCCGTCTCCTTAGTATGAGCATCAGTAAGTTTCTTCTCAACCTCAGCTATTGAAGCTTTATGAGAATCCTCCATAGTCTTCTTATCTTTTGTAAAAGAATCTGAAAGCTCTTGGAGTCTCCTCTCCATATCTTCTAATTTCTTTTCATCTGCCATATCCCCATCACCCCCCTCTTTTTTAAGATCACCTTCTTTTTTAGTGTCTTCCAATATAGTTTCTGTGGAATTCTGTTTTAAAATAGAATCCAAAAAACCAAAAAATTTCCTTTTTTCCTCTTCTAAAATAGGCATTATTCCACCCCCTTTTATAACCTATAAATATATTTTACTACAAAAAAACAAAAAAAATAAAGGATTTCTTTA
>Ga0209518_1002200_pt1 | contig 18789 bp, 40 predicted proteins | sample RifGroB1_FD_183993 | JGI IMG/M metagenome (GOLD analysis project Ga0209518, IMG submission 183993) | Groundwater microbial communities from Rifle, Colorado, USA - Groundwater B1 (SPAdes) (version 2) | ecosystem: Environmental > Aquatic > Deep subsurface > Groundwater | place: Rifle, Colorado...
GGGTAAATGTTTTGATTATGAGGAAAGAAATAATAATAGGTAAAATTTACCTATCACTCACACTTGACAAGGCAAAAGAATAGTATTATAATTATACTTAGCACTACACATTAAAGGGAGGTAATATAACATGTTAAATAATTTAGACTTGAAAAAGGTATTACAGAAGGTCGAGGCGTTGGAGAAATATCACGATAAACATTTCCAAGATTTAACCGTAAAGGAATTGAATGATTATTACATTATATCCCAATTACTTATTGATTATGTAAAGATATTGGAAGAAGGGTTAAAACAGAATAAAGGGTAAGTAATAAGTAACGATAGAGCAGGAGAATAAAAACTCCTGTTTTTATTTTTGTTTTTAGTGTTTTGGGTATTGCAATATTAACGAAAGTATAATATAATAAGTAGCAGGTAAGCAAATACATAATCTTTGAGGAGGCCGACACATTGAATAAATACATTATTATGTATGATGCTAGTAAATCAATTTTCAGCGAATACGAAACAATAGAAGGTAAGACTCCAAAAGATGCTCTTAAAAAGCATTTTAACAAGGATTTTGAAAGGTTAACAGGTGATGAAGGAGATTCGTTACAATTATATTAGTTAAAGGTGAATTAAGAGGAAAAACAATTTATTATCCAGGAAAGAGATGTCAAAGGTTGTGTTTTAAAGAATGTAGTTGACAAAGTTAACAGAAATATATTATAATTGTAAATATCAAATACATATTACCGAGGGAGGTTTTACTTAATGTTAACAATTCAAGTAAATAACTTGTATTTTAAGGAAATTAATAGAACATATCTGATTTATGATTTTACCGAAAAAGGTTGGACACTATTAGATAATAAACATTTAAAATCAGCTTATAAAAAATATCCAAAAGAATTTATTACAAATTAATATTGATAATTTCTAAAACCCTTATATATAAGGGTTTTTTAATATCAGATCCAAAGACAAGTTTGATCATGATTCAATTTATAAGAAAGACTAAAATAAAAAATAATAAAAAACTATTGAATTGATATTGACATACTAACGGAAATCTGATAAAATAAGAAGTGTCAAGAGGGAAACAAACAGCAAGTATAAATACATAATATAAATATAAAGGAGTCGATAAAATGAAAAACGAATTATGTGTAGTTGATGCTGTAAACTTTAGTATTTTTAATTTTGCTGATAACCAAGAACAAGCAAAAGAAGTATTAATAAAAGCCATCGAAATGAATAAAAAAGACATTGAAACATGGGAAGGTCATTGTAAAAATTATCCTGATACTGAACAGTTTAAGACTTATTTAAACCAAGCACAAAATAAAAAATATGAGATTATGACATATGAAGAATATTTGCAAATAGAAAGAAATCATTATATAAATGAACCATTGAAAGAAATAAATGAAGAAACCTTTGAAGATATGTTGAATGTGTTACCGCCCATAAAATGGTGTACAATAGATAATGTGGAAATGTTTTGCATGTCCGAGATGTTAACAGGGTTTTATACATCTCAATATATGCACGACAACAGAACAAATAAATATTATCATAAAATTGTCGATGTTACAGATAAAACAACTTGGGGTTATAATTTCATATAAAAATAAAATAAAATAACAGGGCTAGGGAGCATAGGCCGAGAATTCCGGCGAGGCTGAAAAAGCCTTTCCGCTTAACCTGTTAGAACAGGAATTAAAAGGAGGTAATTTTAAATGCAAAATAATACATTAATATTTGAGGGTGCAGGAAGTGAAATGTTTGAAGTGGGTAACTGCCGGATAAGAACCAGAATTCGTAACATTAAAGGTAGATTGATTTATTTAGAAATATTAGGTTTTCAAAACACTAATAAAACACCAAATTATGCTAAAGGTCTTGATGTTGTCGGTCATATAGATTGTTGCTTTTATGCGGATCATACATGGGACACCAGGAATAACAGTTCAAGTCAATTAGCACATATTACCAAAAAACATTTTGAGTACACCAAGGAAAATATACTTGATATTGTTAATAAAGAATTAAATTGTAATTTTAACAGTTTAGAAGTAGTTAACAAAGGTTTACACGTACACAGTACAAAAGAGCCTTTGTGTGATTGTTCAAAAGAAGGTTATACACCATTTAAGGAAACAAAAGTTAATATCAATGTTCTTAACGGTGTACAATCTCAACAATATTATGAAAGTAGTCGTCTAGCACGTTACGCACTACCTTATAGTTTTATTAAAGATATACCATCTTTAAAAGGTTGGATAGAAGAAAGAACTAAGAAAGAGCAAGAAGACTTTAAAAAGTATAATTATTATACTACTCTGGTATGGGATAAAAATGGTAATATATACTCAATGGAAATATCAGCAAGACAAAATTTTGTATGTATGAGTTTTGGTTTTGAGCAATTGGAGAATGTAATAAAAGCCATAAAGGAGTATAACAAATAATGGAATTTACTTGGTTTTTATGTCCACATTGCAGGCAGAAACTATTTAAACTATTACCGGGAGCTATAACAAAGAATATTATAGTTTACTGCAAAAAATGTAAGAAGGAAATAACTATAAACTAACAATTAAATAAACCTTAGAGCCTATGAGCCATTAACAAGTATTTTAATAATACTGTTAGTGGTTTTTTATTTGTTTATTATTTAAGGTAATAAAAAGTTGTTCTATAAAGCCATTTAAGGCTACATATCAATAAAAGGTTAAAACACTATACCAAGCAAATAAACACCTCTTAAAAATCAATTCTAGCAAGCTACAGTGGCATACAAAATTATAAATACATATACCATAAAAATACAATAAAAACATTAATAAAATACATATAAAATCAAATAGAAAGGAGTATTTACATAATGGATTTACAGCAGCAAAAAGAATTTATACGAATATATAAGCAATACCAGGACACTGACAAGAACACTATAAAAGCTAAATTAAAAGCATATATGGATGAATCAGAATTAATGATTATGCAAATAGCTGAACAAACTGAGATACCTCTTTCAACTATCTACCAATTGAGAAAACATAGTAGTCCATATAAACCGGAATTTATGACAACTTTAATTATATGTGATTTACTGGAAATCTCTATAACAGCAATCATACAGCAGATCCCAGATTTAAGCATACCAGAACCAAAAACAAAATGGGATATGTCAGCGAAGCAAGAATATATCTATAATTACAATAATTTGCCAATAGAAGAAATATGCAAAAAATATAATATAACCCAAAGAACAGCACAGGAGTACTTTAGAAGTTTTCAGACATATTTTTAAATGAATATGTATAAAAGTTATTTGAGCCTATAACAGCAGGGCATAAACCAACTTTAAGGAGTGTATACAATGTTAAAAACTAAAATTGCCATAACTAAATGGATTAAATCAAATTTTAAGAATGAACATGATTTTTATAATTTTTTGGAATATGATTACCTTAATTTATTTGTTGAAGAAGGTAGAAAGTTATTCCCACAATATCAGGAAGAATATAACAAATTAAAGATACAGTGGGAACAATTGCACAGTAGTATTAAAAATTTACCAGAGATTCAAATAGTAGAAAGATTTGGCAGAGAGACACACAAAACAATGAGAACACCATTAAATTATATGAGTGGGTTTTATTATTCTGATGCGGAAAGGAGGAATAAGTTATTTAAGAAAGTTGTATGACAGTATAACAGCACCCATATATGCAAACTTAGTAAATATTAACATAAATGTATATGACTGTATAACAGCAAGGGTATGACCAAGTTTGGGCAATTTAAAGTCTATAACAATTAAGGAATTAGTATTGACAAAACAATTGGCATATGGTATATTAAGTACATGGAAATTAATTATTTTAATATTTTGTTGGGAGGTAATATAATGAAAAATAGATATTTAGAATGGTTAAACATGGAGATTGAAAAAACTAATAAAGAGTTACAAAGTAGTTGTAATAGTTTAAAATCTGATGATGTAAAACTTTTTATAGTTAATAGTAATACGGTAGAATTAATCAGAGCAGCGGAAGTAAAATTAAAAACATTAGAAATAGTTAAGCAGATGTATCAAGCGAATCATAAATTAATTTAATATACTATAAGGAGGACATAAACATGAACGAATTAGTAAAAAACATTTCCGACAGTGATTTAATTGTTATGTGCAATGAAATTCACGAATGGAAGAACACAGGTGTATTAAACCAGGAGGGATTATTAAGAAAATTATTCAATGAGCATGAAGGAAAATATGTATTTGTTAAAAATTTAGAGGAAGAAGTATTAATGGGAGCACATAGCAGGTTTAAAAATGTAGTTAAACTTTTATTTGTGGTGAATCCTAGTTTATATGTAAAGTAATAATTAATATGTTTTGTTGTCTATCTTACACTCAAACCTTTTAAACAACAAGTAGGATAGAATAGAGGACATAATAATTAAAAAGGAGTGGAATTAATGAAAAGTAGTAAATTATCAAGAAATGTATTTGAACAGAGAGTAAAAGAACTTAAAATTATGTTTAAAGATGGAAATGTATAAGTTGCAGAAAATGGTAATAAAGTGTTAGTAACTGTAAAAACTAAGGAAATGATACTTGAGACACATAAAGAGTATAGATATTTTCATGGCGCAATATTAGCTTGTAATAATTATAGTATTAAGGCAGAAGGAAATGAGTTAATTATTGTTTTCGGATTTGAAATATTTTAGTTGAGATAAAACAAAGATTCGATTTAATATTTAGAAGGAGATTATGATATGAGTTATGAAAAGGCTATGAAACATTCTAGTAATCCTAGAAAAAGTAAATTTTATCAACCAGTTTTAGGAATGCCATTTAAAGAAGGTGAACGTGTAGAAAGTACTTTAAGTATTGGACTAAGAACAGCAGAAAGTTTTCATGTAAAAGCAGACATAAATAACAAATGGGAACAGGTTTCTGAAAACTTTTTAACAGAAGACGAAGCAATTGATAAATCTTTTGAACTAGATAAAATATATAATAGAACAAGAATATATTCTGATAAGAACATGCATATTAGTGGTTGGTAAATATAATTATTAAAGGAGATATACATAATGAAAAATATCTACATACTTTACTCTTGCAATGAATGGAAGAATCATAGTAGTATGAGTTTGATAATGGCTTCAACAAGCGAAAGTAAAATCAGGAAAGAAATTAAATTCCAAATAAAAGAAAAGAATATGGAATATGATGCAGATGTCAAGGACTTAAAACAAGAAGAATTAAGTTACCTTAACAATTGTTTGAAATATGGTTATATTGAAATAGTTGTTGATGGAGAACGGCAATAACAGATCATGATAAAACATGGATATCATAGCGATATTTTAAAGGAGGCTCCCACCAATGCCAAACAAAATTAAGTATATAAATACATACGCACTTTTAGATTATCTTTGTTCATATAAGTCGAATGAAGAAATTGAGAAAATTGAAGAAATTATTTACAATATAGAACAATCTCAGGAATTTAAAAACCTGTTTTTCTTTTCTGAAAATGAAGATATTTACCTTTACCAAGAATCTGATGAACAGAAGATTAAAGATTTTATCAGTAGTAAAATTGATATATCCAATATAAACGATACAAATGTATTTGATTATTATGGAAATTATTTGTTTGATTATGGTCATATTAAATTGGGGGAAATTACCATTGAGGAAGAAGATTTATACAGGACATTAAGAGATAAATATTTAACTGATGATAAATGCATCGAAAGACTTATTAACGCAGGAGAAAACTTTCATAGTGAACTAGATAAGATTAAAAGAGAGTGTCTTGAATGTATGGTTGAATTGACTATTAATAAAATTAGAGTCGATTTAGAAAAATTCAAATTTTAAGGTTAAAGATTATAGAATAAGGTTTTTATCTTGACATTGAATAAAACAAAGGAGGAATAGAAAATGGAACATAGAATTATAGATTACATGACCATATATTTAGGTGGTGAATTTGGTGCAAAACCTATGGTAAAAGTTATCTATATGGTGGATGGTGTTAAAGAAAATACTATTGATTTACCTTGGGATGAACCTAAAGTGAGAGAAGAAAAAATATTCCCATATCTTAATGGTTATACTTTAATTGATGACACAAGAATATCAAGATAAAGGTATGTTATACTCTTGACATTTATATTATTATTCTGTATAATTAATATAATAAGAAACACAAACAGAGGAGGACTACATAATGATTAACATCAAAGCAAATAAAGACAATGAAACTATTGAATTTGATAGTAATAAAAAGGAATTAACGATTGAATTAGAGAATCAAAAGAAGTACAAAGTTTATTTATATGAAGTAGGGAAAGAGAAAGAAATTTATTTTGAAATTATGACAGAAATGCAAATAAAAGACTTAGAACATCAAATAATTCATAAATTAACCGATAAAAGAATTAGAGGAAGTATAGATGTAGATAGAATATATTATGTATCACAGTATGATAATAGGGTACATAATATCAATGATATGGAACATCAATTAATAAAAGGTAAACAAAATATGGTTTATATTGGTAGGCAATTTGAGGATGGATTTGAAGTGGATGAAGAAGTTGAACTCTGGACGATTAAAGAAATTGCAAGTTTTTATTAATACCTACTCGATTAATCTTTAGTATTAATTTAGTGGAATGGGCAACTCCTAAGTTTGTTATCTCTGTTCATTTGATAAGATATAAGTGGACAGAGGTGATTTAAATAATGGAAGGGAGATACATAAATGACAGCACAGCAAAGATTTGAATTATTCACCAATGAATTATCAGAGTTAAGTAATAAATATGGTATAACAATTCAATCTGTAGGTGGTGTAAAAATTTTTGAGGAAGGTGAATTGTTAGAAGTAGAGTATAGCAATGATAGCACAAGTGGAGATTTGTTTCCGTATGTTAAATAATATTAAGTAAATAGAGAGGAGATAGAAATATGAAAAATAGTAAAGTTACTTTTAAATTGTATGGCAGAATAATAACAGGTGTTATTACTGAGTACAACGAAAAGGAGAATTTTATTTCAATTAACAATGGTGACTATAGAATGGATATTGATTATTTTAAGAAAATTCAAATAGTAAAAGTTTGATCCAAAGGACAGATTTATTACATAATTTAAAAGGAGGATATATTAATGGAATACGGATTAATAGTAAATAAACAACAATTAATAATACTTGACAATAATAATATTCAATATTATTTTCATGATGGTTTTGATTTATTTTCCGATGAATCTGAGCAATGCAAAAGAGATGAATTTGATATACTTTTTGATTCTAAAGAAGAAAGGGAACAAGCGGTTAAAATTTTAGATTTGTTAAGAAAGTGTACTCATAAAATCTAATTTGCATAAAAGAATGATTTGGATCTAATATCAAGGAGGTATAAATAATGAAGTGTGAAGAATGCACTAATTCAACTCCTGGTTTATATGGTTTTTCATTTTGCCTTAAATCACAATTAAGAGAAACTAAGGTAGAATGGAATGAAACTACACAAGAGTATGAATGTGATAAATTTAATCAAAAGTAGAAAGGAGAATCATAATGTTAAAATGTAATTGTGGTTGGTCTGGAGTAAACTTAATTCAAATTTATGAAATTAATAGATCTGCATGTCCTAAATGTGTTTTAATATTTCAAGGAATCTTTGCTAATAATCCAATATACGAACCAGACTCAGTTAAATAGAAGGAGATATTAGAGAGATTGAGAAAATAAAGAATATATGATTAAATATTAGGAAGATTATATAAATAAAACTGAGGTGAAAAATTATAAAATGGCAGGATTATTTGTTGTAGCATTTATAGTAATATTAAGTTATTTATGCGAAGCAAAATAACTAATTTAAGAATCCTAAATTTATACTGTATAAAATATATTCATTTATCTACAAGTAAAAATATTTTTACAAAACTATTGACTATTTTTACTGCTTGATATATAATAAATATTGTAAGACAGATTAAAAATGTAGCAAACAAAGACAGGTGACAAAATGAGAATAGCAGAATATATCCTAGAAGTTTTAAATTCTCAGGAAAGGGCGAAAAGTTGGTTAGCAGATAAGATTAGTATAAGTAAACAGGCAATCAATTACAAGTTTAAAAGTAATAGTTTTACGGGTAAGGAATTATTCAAGATAACAAAGGTGTTGAATATTAACTTAGAAGAAATGAGAGAGAAAATTGAGGAGGAATTATAATATGACAGATAATAGTTTAACTCAAAATCTTATGGATGAAGTATACGACAAATGGCAAACCGAAGAATGTAAATCAATGGATAGATTAGAGGTTGTAAATACATTCTTTACTGATAAACACAGAGCAGCAATTCAATTTGGCAATATGAATTATCAAGTTAACAATGATGGATGGTCACAATGGCATGATAATGGTTATAGTGAAGATTTAGCTGATTTAATTGAATATGTTAAAAAAGGCACTATACAGGGTATTAAGCACTTTGACATATTATTGCAGATATTAACTGACATAGAAGCACTTGGAGAACCTAGTGATTATGATGATATAGAGGAGTGTATTTGTACTGAATGTAGCGGTCATGGTACAATTATGGAATATAATGATAATGACGAAGAAGTAGAAATAGAATGTCCAGAATGTGGTGGAGATGGTTCATGGGAAGAAGAAATTAAAGGTGAAGATGAATATAACACATTACTTAGAAATTTTAATGATAAATATTATGAATTTAACGAGGACGAATTAATTACTTCCTTTGATGAATTTATTAGTAGATTTAATGAAGAAGTTAACACAGCAGAAGTTAAAGTAATATCTTCAATTAAACCTAGATGTAAATTAGTGGGAACAGATGGTAATGTATTTAGTGTAATTGGTAAGGTTAGAGATAGTTTAAGAAATGCAGGATTTAAGGATAAAGCAGATGAATTTTCAAGTAAAGCAATGAAACAGCATAGTTATGATGATGTGTTAAGTTTATGTTTTGAATATGTTGAAGTGTGTTAGGTAAGGTTAAATTAAAACAATTATTTTGTTAAATTAAAGGGAGGAATAACCTAATGAATAAATTATATGAAATGTATCAAGATGTAATAATTAAGCCGACATACCGCACAGATGATAACTGTAACTTGCAGCAAAGTATTGAAAACTTCTTAGAAATCAGACATCCTGGTGATTCAGAAATATTTGAAACTACAGATAAGTTAATGGATAAACTTTGTTGTAAAGATTGCTCAAATTGTAAATTGTAAAAATTAAATTATAGGAGGAATATCAATGATAGTATATTGTTCACTCACCTGTAAAAACAATAATAAAGGTTTATGCTCTCTAGACAAAATAACTATTAATATTGATGGTTGCCTATCTTGGGAAGAAGAAAAATTAACAATCGGCACATATGAAGACAATATGTTTACTTTTAATCTAGAATATGACCATGATTTTCTTGATAATCCTGATTTTGCTGAATCTCTTAATGAAAATTTTATTCATGACGAAACTGGATTATACTTTCTTGGTACTGAAGAAGAATACCGAGAAGTAATAGAAAAAGCAATTGTAAATTGGGAAGGTTAATCCTTTCCTTAAGTTTTTCGAGTGAGGATTTAATGAAGGGATTAAATTAAAATATTTAAAGGAGTGTGTTATAATGACAATAGATTTAAACAAAATATGTGATTGTGGAGCAGAATTAATTTTTGATAGTAGTATAGATGGTCATATCCTCGAAAATTTAATTGATGATCAACTTTATAAACTCCCATGTCCTGAGTGTGGTGAAAAGTGGCAGTTTAGAGAATCAGATGTTATAATTAAAAAATTCTATGTTTATGGTTCTGGTATTGTTGAATCTGAATTAATCCGTTCTGGTGAATCTTCTGAAAAAGCAACGGAGTATGCAATTTCCAAAGGAATTAAATTTGATAATCCTGATGATTGGGCAGTAGAAATTGAAGCAACGGGTAGTGAAATAAACATAGCAACTAGATTCGAGCAGAATGTATTAGGATACAGGGAGGTAGAGTAGTACGGTTAAATGTACTTGTGGTGAGTGCAGGACTTGTAAAAATCGTGAATATGCTAATAAATACCGTAAAAAGAAGTTGGAAGATGTGACAGAATGGTTTACTACTCCTAAAAAACAAATAAATAAACCTGCTGTAAAGTTAGATGAAAAATATGGCAGGTTTATGTTTAATAAAGAATTAGGTGAAATAATTCTTGATAAGTTTGAATTGCCTCAGATGGTAAATGTAGGTTTAAATAGAGTTAAGAAAATTATTCAGATTAAAATTAATGTTAATGGAAATTTAAAATTAACAATGGCAACAAAGAAAATCGTGGGTATACATTGTAAACCTGTGATAACTTGGTTGTTGGATAATGATGATAATATTAAGTATAATTGTTATTATAATGCAGAATTTAATGGTAAGGATTTAATTACTATATTTTATGAATAAAGGAGTGTATACAATGAAAAACTTTCAAATTTGGGAATTTGATTTTAACCAACAATCTGATCGTGGTGGAATGTTAATACCTGAGAAAGAAATATCACAGATGGTAGACCTTACTAATATGTCAGTTTGCAGTATTACCGATTTAGCAGTTGCCGAGATTAACGATTTAAACCAAAAATTAAAAGGTTGGAATCCATTATCTGATGAAGAAGATTTAAGAGAATTCTTAACTGATGAAGGTTATAAATTTGGTAGCATTGACTTCCTTAACAATTCAGAATCACCTGAAGAAATAGTTTGTTTTGATTTTGAAAATAAATCCTTTGATGATTTAAGTTTATTCGAAACATACCCTTGGTATCAATGGCATAACGGAAGCAATTATAAAGAAGAATGGGCAGGAGAAAGTGTTACCGTCACAAAGGTAGCAGTTGAAGATGAAAAGTATCTTAATTTAGATGAATGGGATGGTAATGATTGGTGTACAGGTGGGGTTAAATTTTACCATGAAACAGTTTATAAAGTAGTAGAATTAGATGGTAGCAAAGTAGATAATATGTATATGTTGTGTAAATGGTCACAGTGGCAAGGTGATCATGAGACAGCGAAGATATTAACGCAAGATGAATTGGATGAATACTTAGAGGAAATTGGTTATAATAAGAATGAAGAAGATTAATTTAGTCTGCTATCTCTGCTCATTTGATTTAATATAAGTGGGTAGAGGTGGTAAGATTGAATTTAAAATAAAATTAAATATAATATTAAAGGAGAATGATAAAATGATAGGTAATTTAATTATTGGTGATTGGTATATTATTGATGTAACCAAACATGGTATAGAAGAAATAATTACCAAATTCAGTAATTTTCCTCTTGATAAAGCAGAACAAAAGTTTGAAAATTATAAGATAGAAAATCCTGATAGAAAATTGCAATTGCTACTTCTTATAAGTAGATAATATTAAAAACAACACAAATGAAAACTTTTATTCTAATATTAGAAAAGGAGGTAAAATAGATGAATAAGTATAAAATAGGTTTTACATTTAAAGAATATTTACCAGAAGAACCTTGGGAAGATGATAGTCTTGCAATGACAAGGAATTATGAAATAATAACAGTTTCTCCAACAAAAAGTGTACATGGTTATGTGTATTTTGTTAAAAATTATGTTGATCCTGAGTATATATTTTATGAATCTTATAGTGAAAGGGAAATTGATGAATTAATTTTACTATATAATCATGCAAAAGAACAATTTAATTTGGAATAAAAAGTATTTTAAAAAGGAGGATTATATAACATGAAAAATATAGTTAAAGATATTACCGATAGCGATCTAATTATTCATGTGCAATGAAATTTACGAATGGAAAAATACAGGTACATTGAATCAAGAAGGATTATTTAGAAAATTGTATACTGAGTATGAAAGTAGTCAAAAACCTAGAACGGTTCTTATAAGGTATTTAGAGGATGATTTAATGATGGAAGCACACCATAGATTTAAGAATGTAGTTAAATTATTGTTTGTTGCAAATGCAGGGTTGTATGTGAGATAGTAAAACTTAGAATTATATTGAATAGTTTATGATTTAAGATTGACAAATTTAAATAAGTATAATATAATTATTTTATTAATCTAATTAGTAAAAGGAGGAATTTTTAATGATTAATGTATTGGAAATTATTGGGGATAAGTATGAAGGGACAATTTCACCTGGAATTCATAATAATTGGGCGAATTTTAATACAAATGAAAACGCTCAGAGAGCAAAGCAAGAAATTAATGATAGTGGATGCTATATAACTGGAAATATTGAAAATAGAAATAGTAAATATGGTTTTACTTATGTTATGAAGCAAAAAGTTTACTAAATTAAATTAGATGCATCAACTCGATCTTGGCGAGTATAAATAGACTTTAGGTCAGATGCGTTCCTGTCTGAGATGGCAGGAGATAGTTAAAATTTAAGGAAGGAGATTGACAATATGATTAGTCCATTGCCTGAGATTGACTTTAATAAAATTAAGAAATCTGAATATCAATTGAATATGGAAAGTAATGGATTTGGTTTAATTTCTAATTATTCAAGAAATAGCGAATATTTAAAAAAGAAAACTAAAAATTTAAGAAAACATGGTATTGAATATAAAAAAAGAACTGCTTATAATATTTATGGTGATGAATTAGGTAGTGGATTAGTTTCTTTATACGTTAAAGGAATGGATAATCCTAATAAAGAATTAGAAAAGATAGTTAATAAAGTTTGAATAAAAAGTTTCTTTTATGTTGAAATAAATTTATTGTAATTATTTTGTCATTGTGTTATAATTAATCAAATATAAAAGTAAAGGAAATGATACTATGAAAAGATATACAGCACCTTCAGTATTAGCACAGGAATTTTGTATGGATATATCAGATATATCATATTACAGATACCATTATGGACGTACTAATAGACCAATATATGCAATTGATGATACATACTTTTGTGCAGTTAAGAAAGGTCAAAAACCTGCAAAACACCAGGATATAAAATTTGATTGGATTGAATATAAATCTAGTTTTGCTGATAGTATTGGATGGCAGATATGGAAATGTGATACTAAATAAATTAACAAAAGGAGAGGTTTATTAATGAAAAAATTACAATTAATATGTCCAAAATGTAATTCAAAAAATGCAAGAGAATATGGGAAGAAAGATATTCATTTTTTTGATGATTTAGTTTATGAAGTTTTAAGGAATGAATTTGGAGATAATGCAGACTGTGAAAACTATTATACTGCTGAATGTATCTGTGATAATTGTAATAATCATTTTGACGTAAAAGTAATTATTGATGTTAAGGTAGTTGAAGTTAGATATTCACAGGACGGTATAGCAATTAAAAAATAATTTAATTTGAAAAGGAGAATGTAAAATGAAAAAAGATATTTATGATATTGTTAATGATGCTAATATGTCATCAAGACCAGGTTTTTATTCAGGTAGAGGAGCAATGTTATGTGATTTAAATCCAAGACAGTTAGAGAAAATATGGAAAGAAATTAATATTAATTATAGTGAAGACGCAGGAAACAATTTTATTCAAATGGTTGCTGATATCCCTGTTTTATCTGCCACTGATTTTTTAGTGTCATTATATAAACTTGCAAATAATGATTTTAAATGGGAAAATTATTTTACTCAAAACGAACAAGGACAAGGTATTGCATTTGAAAATTATGGTGAAGCTGTAGGCACTATATTTAGTATTTTTGGTGGTATGAGTAGTAGAGATGAAACACAATCTATTAAAATACCGTTCTTGACTAATCATAATTATAAGTTTAAGAATGCAGATAGATATAAATATAATGATGGTAATTTATATTTTATTTATGAAGAATTTTACAAGTAAAACTAAGTTGAGATAAAAGATCGGTTTTATACAAAGTTAAATTTATCTTGACAGGACATTATTAAAGTAGTATTATAATTGTAGCTTTAAAAGTATTATGAAAATTAAATAAAATTAAATAAAATTGTAATATAATTTTAAATAAATAATATTATATTGCTACTTAACTGGTAGCAATTTTTTGTTTTTACTAATAAGAGGAGGTGAATTGCTTTGAATAGCAGTTAAAAATAAAAGATTAATATTATAAAATTATAAAATAAAAGGGAGGAATATTATTAAACATATGAATGTATTGAGTTTGTTTGATGGAATAAGTTGTGGTCAGATAGCACTTGAACGTGCAGGTATAAAATATAATACATATTATGCTTCAGAAATTGATAAATATGCTATTCAAGTAACTAAAAAGAATTATCCCAATACAATACATATTGGTGATGTAAATGAGATTGATTTTAATGAATACATAGGTGAGATTGATTTATTATTGGGAGGTTCACCATGCCAAGGATTTTCAAAGGCCGGTAAGGGATTAAATTTTAATGATCCAAGAAGTAAATTATTCTTTAAATTTGCAGAAGCATTGAATATAATTAAACCCAAATATTTCTTATTAGAAAATGTAAAAATGAAAAAAGAATGGATTGATATTATATCAAAGTATTTAAAAGTTGAGCCGATACATATTAATAGTATTTTAGTTTCTGCTCAGAATAGAAATAGATTATATTGGACTAATATCCCTAATGTTCAACAACCAGAAGATAAGAATATTATCTTACAAGATATTTTAGAAAAAGGAATAGCAATTAGAAATAAATCAAAAACTGTGCGTGTAGGAGGCCGGTTGCCAAATGATCGGCACGAATGGGATTTAGCTACTACAGATGGTAAAAGATATTCAACATTAGAATGTGAGCGATTACAGACGTTACCAGATAAATATACATATGGAATACCAGAAGGACAAAGGTATAAATGCATTGGAAATTGTTGGACGGTTGATATAATAGCACATATTTTTAAAAATATTATATATAAAAATAATATTATAAATATTAAACAAAAATACATATCATCTATTGACTATAATACTAATGTTATGGTATAATTATAAAAATGATAAATACATAAAATAATTATATATAAAAAGGAAGATTATATCATGAAACAAGAAAATGAAATTAAAGAATGTGGCTATAATGGAGAAGATTGTGATGGTTGTGGAGAAAGAAAAAATAATTGGTATACTTGTATGTGGGGTAGTATGCAACATAATTTATATTCAGAATGGGAATCAAAAGGTGAAAATATACCTATATATCCAAAATAAAATATATAATTAACTAAATATACCATATATAGATATTAAATTTTACAATGATACTATATATGGTATATTAATTTGAATGAAACAGATATTTTCTTACGAATTAAATCTTGACATAATTATAATATTAGTTTAATACAATAAGTAATAAACTATAAGGAGGAAGATATATGCCTGAATACAGAGTATATTATAAAGATAAAAACAATAAAACATGGGATGAATGGTATGAGCCAGCAGGGTATACCAGAGATGATGCAGAAGAAGTCAAAAAGATAGTCGAAGCAGTACCAACAGCATATGATATAGAAATTAGAACTATAGAGACTGAATAAAGTCTCTTTTTTTGCTTTTTTATCTTGTATTTCTAATTAAATTGTGCTATAATAAAGTAATAATATAAATAGAAGGAGGTAAGCAGTATGAAAAATATCTTCAAATATAAAAACATCTTAACTGTTACATTAGACAAGAATAGAAATTACATAGAAAGTATTGACTGTAATCTTGAAATACTAGGCGAAGGAATGGATCGTATAGTTTATAAATTATCAGATACTAAATGTCTAAAGGTAGCCAAAACCATAAGAGCATCTTGTATTAATTGGGAAGAAATTACATTATATGAGAATATAAAAAATAAAGAATGTTGCGTACAATTTCCAGAAGTATTTGAGTATGAAAAAGATTATGGGTTATGGTATGTATATGAAATAGTTAATATGAGTGTTGAAGCATTAAGAAAAGCAACAAAGTTAATACCAGTGTTAGATCAAGCTGATAATGCAGGTTATGATAATAAAGGAAGATTAACAGTTGTGGATGCAGAGAATATTAGCTGGACATGGTTTGTTAAAAGTGAAAATCCATATGCAAATATTAGTCAATAAAATAAATGATTTCAACTAATTATTTCTTGAAAACCTATTGCTTTTTTAATTAAAGTGTGGTATTATTAACTTAATAGAATACTAAAATAAAAATAACGAAAAGGAGTTGCTGCAAATGATTAGAACCCCATTATCTTTGAGTGTAAAGCAAGTATGTACCATGATTAAGAAAGGTAGTATAACTTTTGATAACCCAATTCAAAGACCTCCTGGGCAATGGAATCAGCAAAAGAAAAGTGATTTAATTGAAACAATTTTTAGAAGATTTATACCTGATTTTTATGCAACTAAGATTAGAGGAGAAAAAGTAAATACATATGATATCATTGATGGTCTTCAAAGATTTACTACTATCTGTTCTTTCTTGAATGATGAATGGGAATTGTTGCAATTAAAACCAATTAAATTAGAATTAACAGGAGAAGTATTTAATATCTCAGGATTAAAGTATTCTCAATTGCCAGAAGAAATACAAGAAGTGATTAAAAGTTATATACTAACCATAAGGACGATAGAATTTGAAGAAGGTGAAGATGAAGAAGAACTTGTTGAAGAAATATTTTATCACCTTAATAGCGGTGTACCTATGGCAAAAGAACATTTAGCATTAATCTCAGCACCTAAGAATGTACAGGAATTTTGTCATAGGATGATAACAGAACATGACCTTTTTGTAGGCATTGCCAAATATTCAGAATCAGCAATCAAAAAATCAGATAAGCAAATGACTATTTTACAAAGCATTTTGTTAATATCTGGTTTACCATATGAAAGTTTTGCAGCGAAGCATGTTGAAGAAGCATTTACTAAATGTGAAATAACAGATGAGATTTTAAATCAGACAGAACAGACGTTTACAGATATTGCAGATACATTTCCTTCAACTCATAAATTTGTAGCAAAAATTAATATTCCAATTATGGCTTATATGTTCTCTAATACTACTGATGAGAATAAAAGTCAAGTAAGAGAAAATTTATTAAACTATGTTAATAAGGGAATGGCTCCTGGAGATAAGTATAAAGCATATACTGGTGCAGGCAATGTTAAGAAAGAAAAAGTAATAAAACGCATTCAAGGTATGTTTGAAATTTGTGGAGTGACAGTAATATCAAAGGAAACTAAAGAAGAACAAAAAGCAACATATGAGGACATTCAGGCAGTATTAGATGAGTTTAAAAATGAACCTAAACAGGATATACAGGAATCCGAATCAGAAGATATTATTGAAAATGAAAATGTGGACATTCAATATGAGCATGAGGAAGATGAAAATGATATACCAGAGTTAACAATGGACGATATTCCTGATGTGTCTGAATTAACCAATGAAGAAGCAAGTTAATTAGGGAGGGTTAAATTCCCTCTCTAATACCTTAAATTAAATTCATAGGAGGTATACACATGAAAATTCAACTCAATGCAAAAACATTAAACAATATCTTAAAGAAAGTTAAACTATTTGTAGGATTTAATTTAAAGAAACTTCCCATCATGCAAACTATAAAAATAACTGCTTCTGATGCAATACATATCACAGCAACAAATTTATCTAATTCTATAATAGTTAATATTCTTGGTGAAATATTTGAACAGGGTGAAGTGTGTATCAATTTTAAAGAACTCCAGCAAATGATTAAATCACAAACTGAAGATATAATTATCACAGACAGCACTATTGAAAATGGAATAACAATTAATTATGAACCATATAGTGCCTTAGAATATCCTAATATTCAGATGGTAGAAGTAGATCAACTAACAACTTTATCTAATGACTTTATAACAGGACTTAACACTTGTCTGCCTCATGCATGGAATAGTAAAATGGAAGGTATTAATAGACAGACATATGAAGGAGTATGGATTGACAAAGAAAATATTATTGCTTCAGATACTCATACTTTGGTAGTATATAAGCAAAATGAAATCCAATATCCTAAGAATATTCTTATCCCTTCTAGTGCTGTAAAATGTATTGTTGATACTTTTAAGAAGTCTAATACTATTCAATGTAAAATTAATGATAAGTTAATGGAGTTATCAGATAATGATTATACTATAATTTGTCGTATTTATACTGATATAGAAATACCTAAGTATAAAATGATATTGCAAGGATTGAGGGAAGATAACTACATAACAGTTAATACTAAATACTTCAAGTCTATCATAGATAAACTTCCAGTGAAAGAAAAATATAAGAAAGATGATGATGAAGATTTTGAATTTTCTACAATAGTTGATTTAGAGATGTTTAATAATAATGTTACTATGAACACTTTAACAGTAAAACCATTTGAAATTAAATGTAAAGAAGTATGTGGTGATCATCTTAAACTATCTTATTATAATCATTTGATGAAGAAGTTAATCAATGGTTTTAATGAGAAAGAGAATAAAGAATTGATAATTAAATTTAATGGAATATTAAGACCATTTGTAATTGAAAATGATAAGATGATAGTATTAGGATTGCCAGTAAGGAAATAAAAGAATATATTTAACAAAATCATAAAATAATAGTTGCCATGTGCCTAGCATGTGTGTTATAATATAGTTATAAAATAAAAACATAACACAAGGAGCGATATAAATGTGCAAAGCAAAAAGATACACCGAACAATTA
>Ga0209518_1002201_pt1 | contig 18758 bp, 11 predicted proteins | sample RifGroB1_FD_183993 | JGI IMG/M metagenome (GOLD analysis project Ga0209518, IMG submission 183993) | Groundwater microbial communities from Rifle, Colorado, USA - Groundwater B1 (SPAdes) (version 2) | ecosystem: Environmental > Aquatic > Deep subsurface > Groundwater | place: Rifle, Colorado...
CCGCCGGGCCTACTGAATAACCAGTATTATCGCGAGAGCATCCGGCTCAAGCGCCTTGCGGATGAAGCGTTCGAATACGGCGATTACGACGCATCCGCGGCTCTTGCTGACCAGTCGGCGCGCGCGGCGATCCGTTCCGACGAGTATATCGTAGAGCGCCTCAAGGCGAAGGCGGATGCGGACGCGCTGGCCGCCGCCAAAGCCGCGGCCGCGAAAGACGCGGCCGAGAGGGAAGCAGCCGCGGAAGCCCGGCGCCTGCAGATGCTTGCGGCCGACAACGCGATCTCAGAGGCGAAGGCGCGATTGGATTGGGCCCTGGGGGTAGGCGCGGATAAAACCTATCCGACCCAGTACGGCGGTGCGTCCTTGGCATACGATGCGGCCGTGGGCGCCCGCGCCCTTGAGGATTGGAACGGCGCCGTCGCGAACGCCCGACGCGTGCTGGACCTTCTGGCCGACGTCAAGGAGCTCGCGCCTCTGCCGCTCACTTATACGGTGAGGTCCTGGGCCGAGCATCGCGATTGCTTCTGGAATATCGCCGGCTATCCTTTCGTATACGGCGACCCGACCAAGTGGCCCATGCTGTACGAAGCGAACAAGGCCAAGCTCCGCAGGCCCGACAATCCGAACCTGATCCATCCCGGCATCGTCCTAACGATCCCAAGCCTGCGCGGCGAAGTCCGTGAAGGCGCATGGGTCAACGGACGGGCTTATTCCCCGCTTCCGCCCAAGCGCAAGTAAAGAACGAGCGCGGAGGCCATGAGGGCGTGCACGTACGGTGCGCGCCCCATGCCTGCCAGCACGGCTTTTTTCGGAACGAGCTCGAAGTCGACGTATTCGTCGTCGTCGAGCTCCTGTTCTCCGGAGCGCATCGTCCCCATTGCCAGAAAAACGTGGACCCTATTCGACATGATGGCCGGATTGGGATTGAACGAGCCCAGCGGTTCGATGGTTTCGGCTTTCCAGCCCGTCTCCTCGATCAATTCCCTTTCCGCGGCCTTGCCCGGCTCTTCCCCTTCTTCGATCACCCCGCCGGGAAACTCCAGGCTCATGTTGCCTTCTCCGTGCCTCCACTGGCGGACCATGAGGAAGGATTCCCCGACTTCCGTTTTTACCAAGGGGATGACGATCGCCCAATCCGGCGCGTCGATGATGGTGAACGAGGATTCCCTTCCGTCGGGAGATCGGCTGCGGGAATCCCGGACGGAAAAAACCCTGCAGCGGTACGCTTCCGATGAAGAAATTTCTTCCCAGCGCAGATGCGCGTCGTTCGTTTGCTTGTCCTTCATGCCGCGACTGTAGCTTTTCTTGATATCCGCGTATATACTCCGCCCGGATGAAGCGTGAAGGCACTACCGTTGTCCTGTTGGCGACGACCGTAGAGGAAGAAAAACAGCGTCTCGATGCTCTGAACCGGAGCCGGTCCCTCGGTTTCCGTATCCTTACGCCGGCCACCCTTCGTGAAGCCGATCTGATTATCTTCGAAGAAAAAGTGGATGTCATCGTAACGGATCTGTCCTTCGCCGACGGAGCCTTCGCCGATTGGCTGAACCTCTGGCCGCGGCCCTTCGTCCTGCTCGCATATTACGGCGAGGAGCCGCGCATCGACGAACTCCTCCGCGATGAGTCATGTTCGGTCGTCATGCGCGACGTCGGCTTCCGTCACCTCGGCGTGCTGCCTACCATGATCCGCAAAGTCCTGAATGTCCGGGAGAGCTTGGATCGGCAGAACGTCCACCTCCAGATCAGCGAACGAAGGTATCTGGAGTTGATACGGTCCCTGCCCGATATCGTATATAATCTTGATAGCGATGGGCATTTCGTCTATGTGAACGACTCGATTTCCCAACTCGGCTATGAACCCGCGGAACTGATCGGCAAGCATTTCTCCCATATCGTCGAAGATGAGGATGTTCCGCTCGTCAGCCGGGCCATAGTCCTTGAAGGCTTTCGGGGGAGGGAAACCGGACCTGAAGCCGCCCCGAAGCTTTTCGACGAAAGGCGATCGGGGGATCGCATGACCCGCAACCTGGAAGTCCGCCTCAAGCATCGACATGACTTCTCTCCCGGCGATCCGGTCGGCAAGGTCGATGCCTACGGCGAAGTCTCAAGCGTCGGATTCGACCTCCCCGAGTACGAAGGCAGTCCTATCGGAACGGTCGGCGTCATCAGGGACATCACCCAGCGCAAACGGGCGGAATTGCTCTTGGTGGAAAGCCTGCACTCAAAGGAGATTCTCCTCAAGGAAATCCATCACCGGGTCAAGAACAACCTGCAGGTGGTCTCCAGCTTGTTATATCTCCAGAGCGGGACCATCGAAGACGAGCGTTCCCGCATCGTATTCCAGGATTGCCAGACCCAGATACAGTCAATGGCTATGGTCCATGAGCAGCTGTACCAATCGGAGAGCTTGCAGTCCATCGACATCCAGTCATTCGTCGTGTCCCTCCTGGACTACCTCTTCAAAATATACGATGTGGATTCATCCAGCATCGCCTATGCCGTGGATTGTGTGGATGTCTTGTTCGGCATTGACCAAGCCATGCCGATAGCTCTCATCATAAACGAACTCGTTTCCAATTCGCTCAAGCACGGGCTAGCACGCAGCAGCGGGAACATCGACGTCCGCTTGAGCGGTTCCGAAAGGGGCCAGTTGCGGCTGGAGGTCTGCGATTCGGGAGCCGGCATGCCGGAAGGTTTCGAGTTCGATGCGACGGGAACGATCGGTATCCAGATCGTCCGTGCGCTCGCCGCTCAGCTCGGCGGCTCCGTCTCCTGGGAAAATGCTCCGGGCGCGCATTTCGTTGTCCTATTTCCCCATGTCCCCGCGCCTGTATAGCGCGTCCGGCATCCTTCTTTTTGACAAGCGCCGACCCCTGCCCTATGCTTTAGTCAGACCACTGAAGCAAGGAGGTTCGTTATGGCGATCATTACGATTTCCAGGGAGATCGCGGCCCTCGGCGACGAGACTGCGAGCGAATTGGCGAAACTGCTCGACTATCGCTTCGTGGATAAGGCTTCCCTCGAACAGCGATTCGCTACCTACGGATTCAGCGAGCGAAAGCTGGAGAAATTCGATGAGAGGAAACCATCCTTCTGGGCTTCCCTTTCGCAGGATCGAGACGATTATCTCCATTACTTGAAAACGGCGATGTACGCCGAGGCCATGGAAGGCAATTGCGTGTTCATCGGCCGCGGAGCAGGCGCCATTTTCAAGGACCTTCCCGGCGTAGTTTCCGTGCGCCTCATCGCCCCCATGCCTATCCGCATCGAGCGGGTGAAAAGTTACTTCCGCTGCGACGACAAACGGGCGCGGCAGATAATCGAGCAGAGCGATCACGACCGGGCCGGGTTCCACAAGTTTTTCTTCGATTCCGACTGGACCTCACCCGACAACTATCAGTTAACCCTGAATACCGGTTTCATGCACCCCTCCACCGCGGCGGAACTCATCAAGGAATTACGCGATCTCTGCGTCACGACCGAAGCGGACGCGAAGAGCCGCAACCGCATCAAGGATATGGCCTTGGCCCAGGCGGTCGTCAATCGGGTGCTGTACGAGAAGAAGATCCCGATCCATTTCCTTGAGGCAAAAGTCGACGACGGAGCTGTGGTCCTCAACGGAGTCGCGAATTCGCAAGCGTTGAGGCGTCCGTAGCCGCGGCCAAGGAAGTTCCCGGTGTTCGGTCGGTGCTCGGCGAGATACAGGTGGTTCAGGAATACAGCGTCATGCCGTAGGCGTGGACCGGAGGTTCTTCGCTCCGTCTCACTTGCCCCCGAAGCGCGTCGGGCGCTATCATGGATGCGAGGAGTATCCATGAACAGAGCCGACGCGCTTTCCCGTCTTCATGAATTCGACAGAGCCCACCGTCTCATAGCCCATGCGTCATCGGTCCTTCAATGGGACCAGGAGACGGGCATGCCGCCGCGAGCCGTCGTGGAGCGTTCCGAACAGTTGGCTGCCTTGGAAGCGGTGGCCCACGAGCGGGCAACCGATCCGCGCATCGGGGAGTTGCTCGAGCGACTCGGTTCGACCTCCTCCGATCCCCGCGGCGACGATTCCCTTCCCGGGCTGGAGCGTGATTTTCTCCGCGTGCTCCGCAGGGAATATGACAAGGACGTGCTGCTTCCCGTCGAGTTCGTCGCCTCCTGCGCCAGGGACGAGGGGCTTTCCCAGGCGGCATGGATCGAAGCGCGGAAAAGGAACGATTTCGCATCCTTCGCCCCCCATCTGTCCCTCATGCTCGACCACGCGAAGGAAAAATCGCGTTTATGGGGATTCGGCTCCTCGCCTTATAACGGCCAATTGGACCTCCACGAACCGGGCATGGACGAGCGCGCGATCGCGACCTGCTTCGACGCGCTCAGGCCCCGGCTTTCATCCCTGGTGGCGCGCATCTCGGCTCGGCCCGCGCCCGACACCTCGTTCCTGGATCAAGAATACCCCGTGGAGGCCCAAGACGCGTTCGGAAGAGAACTGCGGACCGATCTCGGTTTCCAGAGCGACCGCGGCCGCCTGGACCTGAGCGCGCACCCGTTCACCACTACCCTCGGAGCGGACGACGTCCGTATCACGACCCGCTACGAACCAAGGAATCTCCTGTCCGGGCTCTTTTCGACCGTCCACGAGACCGGGCATGCCTTGTACGAATTGGGCTACGGCGACGATTTGAGGGGGTCCTGCCTTGCCGACGGCGCATCGATGGGCATCCACGAGTCGCAATCGCGCCTCTGGGAAAACGTCATGGCGCGCAGCCTGCCGTTCTGGCGGGGGCGTTACGCCACCTTGCAGGCCCGCTTCCCAAAACAGCTCAACGGCGTGGACCTGGAAGCCTTCTATAAAGCCGTCAATGTCGTCCGGCCTTCCCTCATCAGGGTAGACGCTGACGAGGTAACCTATAGCCTCCATGTGATCCTCAGGTTCGACCTGGAGCGCCGCCTGTTCGCCGGTACGCTGGAAGTAGCCGACCTTCCCCATGCCTGGCGTGAAGGAATGAAAAAATACCTGGGCGTGGAACCGGCCCGCGATTCCGACGGCGTCCTGCAGGACATACATTGGTCGATGGGCGCCTTCGGCTATTTCCCCAGCTACGCCCTCGGCAATATCTACGGCCTGCAATTCTGGCGCGCGCTCAGGCGGGACCTGCCGCGCATCGACGAATCGATCGAGGCCGGGCGGTTCACCGATCTCCTGGCTTGGTTCCGGGAAAAGGTTCATTCCAAGGGGAGACGGTCGGATCCCGCCGAGTTGCTGGAAGCGACGACGGGAGAGACCCTCTCGGCGGATGCGTTCATCGAGTACTTGGAACGCAAGTACGCCGATGCCTATTCCCTCTGAATCCCTCTCCGCCGGACGAGATTGGCTGTACGCCGCCGCGTTGTTTCTTGGCGCGGGACTCACGGTTCCGACTTTCGCCGTCTTCCGACGCGAACCCCGCAGGACTCGGCGTGGCGGCCTTTGGTCGGTATCCTGCGTACTGCTTGCGGCGGCCGCCGCCGCGGCATCCCGCTCTTTCATCTATTTCGGAGCGGTCCCGATCGCCGAGCCGTCTTTGTTGCGCACTTCCGCGGCTTTGGTTATCCTTTCGTCGTTTTCCCTTCGTTTCCCTCGGGCTATCGGCTTTCCCGTGGTTGTCGCGTCGGGGGCCGCTGTCGCGATTTTCGCGGCGGTTTTCCTGTACCTTCTGCCCTGCGCCGCCGGGAGTCCGATAGGCCTGATGCGCGTGGATTCCGGGCGGAGGGCGGAAGTCCGGTTCGAAGGTTCGTCGACTGCTTTCCTGGAGGTTCCTTCGTCCGCGCCCGCGGAACTACTTCGGCTGGAAGCTTTCGAGGTCGATTTCAACCGCGCTTTTCCTCTCGTCGGAGGTTCCCGCCGGATGGCGCTGTTCTCCGTCCGCGGCGCGTCTTCGGCGCCCTTGCGCGGGGGCCGGGTCCCGGTCTCCCTGACCGATTTCTTCCGGTCCGCATTGATACCGGGAATCCGGAGCAGCGTCCTCACCGGCGAAATCGATCCTTCCGCCATGCATCCAGGGACTCGCGCGTTCCTGCTCATCCAGGAAGGCGAGATCATCGCGCGAATCGTTCGTTGATCCGCATTCTCCGCTTCAAGGCGGGACGGAAAGCAGCCGATGATCTGCGGGTATGATGGTAACGCTCTATAAAACGGATAAAACAGGTAAATTGCGATTCTTCACGGTGCATGACCTTCAGCGATCGCTCTTGGAAGGTTACGCCCTGACGGTGAATGTTTCCGTCGGAGATGCGGCGGGTAAGGACCGGTTGATGGAATTCGCCGATGCGGCCGAGGCGGAGCGTTGGATCGCCCGCACCTTCGCATCCAAGCGCAAAGACGGATATTCGACCTTATACCGCTACGGATCCGAGCGCACCCTTCCTGACCGGGCAGGCAAACGCCTTGGGCTCAAGGCTGGCTAAGAACGTCTTTCGAACGGGATGCGAATTGCCGGAAGAAAAACCAGCCTTTGTCCAGCACGGAAAGGCCGACGACGCCTCCCGCCGCGTATTCCAGATAGGGGAGAATCCCCCGCAGCCCGAACGGAGAAAAGAGCCTGAAAGCCTCAATCGCGAAGAGGACCATGGTAGTAGCGATCGCTACCTTCCCGAACAGGCTCGCCTTCGGTTCGACCTTTCGGTTCTTGATGAGAAGGCCGAGCATGCCGAATCCCTGAAAAAACAGCCGGAAGACGATGACGATGAATAGCCAGGGCGGGAGCAGGCGATAGACGACGTAGGCGATGGCTACGACGATCAGGAGCGCATAATCGCTCACCGAGTCCAGCACCTTGCCCATGTACGTCACTTGGTTCCTGGACCGCGACAGCTTGCCGTCGATGAGGTCGGTCATGAAGGTGAGGACCAATACGGGAAGGAGTATGGGCCCGACCGCAAAGTTCTTGCCCGCGATAATGAGGAATAGTATGGAAGGAAGCATGCTGATCCGCAGGAGGGTCACTTTATTGGCGATATTGACGCGGGTGAGCCGTTCTTCGCTCCCGACTACGACGAAAAGATCGGAAGCGAGGACCAGAAATACTATGATTGCCAGATGGAATATTATCTGCGTGAGCAGGTAGATTGACAGGAAGGGAATCCCGAACCCGACGGCAGCGCCGGCCACCTCGAATGCCGCTCCTTCGATGACTCCGTATGTTGCCGCGGTTGTTACAATGGATGCAAAAAGAGGGGTTTTAAACGGAGCTTCCACGAATTCCCCCAAATATTCGAGGAATACTATTACTTGACATGCCCATTGTCAAACCCCATACTCGCCGCATGAAATTGGCAGATAAAGTCACTGCTACCCGACTTGTTTTGGCGCCCTTTTTCCTGTTGGTGTATTTCCTTCCCAAATGGTTTACCTTGCCCGCCGTCTGGACGGTGCCCGTATTGTGGGTGCTCCTGGTGATTGCCGAAATTACGGATCTTCTTGACGGACATATCGCACGGGCTCGGAACGAGGTAAGCGATTTCGGTAAACTATTCGATCCGTTCTCCGATACCCTCGTACGCATCACTTATTTCCTTTGCTTCGTGGCCGACGGGATTCTTCCCGTCGTTCTGTTCGCCGTGGTCTTGTACCGCGAATTCGGCATCCTGTTCCTGCGCACCCTCATGATGCGTATGGGTATCGCCATGGGCGCGCGGTCGGGCGGCAAGGTGAAAGCAGTCGCGTATATGCTCACGGGTGTCGGCGCCCTGGTCGCCTCGAGCCTCGTCCGGCTTGGCGCCTCAGTCGAAGCTTTCTCCGTTGCTCGGATGGTCGCGATCGGGCTGTTCGCAGTATCGGTGTTTTTTTCCCTTTCTTCCTTCGTGGACTATTACCGCGTCTTCAAGAGTGCCCGTTCGGATTCCTGAAAATAGTCGGGCTTGCATCTTGCACCTTCTCCATGGCGTCGATGATGACGATGCCGCCTTTCAGGGAAATCATAGACAGCAGTTCTGGAATGGCGGTGATTACATCGTTCTTTTCATCATGGCCGGAATCGGCGTTTTCCGGCGGCTTCGTCATCTTTTCGATTTCCTTTTGTCCTATTTATGTTCGCTCGGCCTGCACCCCTCTCCTTGAACGCTTGACATTCATGGGGGCTCTGTTATATTTTTGCTCTCGTCGCCAAACAAGAATCTCGACTGATTCAAAGCAAGGCGGTTACCTTATCGTTCTGCAAAGCGCCTTTTGAGGGTGTTTTATAAAGATAGAAAAAGCGGTTGACAAGTACGCGGGAAGCGTGGTAAGGTCCCGCTCGCCGCCAGCGAAGCAGCAGAAAGTTGCGGAGCGGCGGGGTGCTGGCACGGATGTTGCTAGCAGTTCAGCGCGAAGCCGGCGGGGCGGATGCCGAGCCGGAAGGGCGCGAAGTTCTTTGGTAATATAGGGAAGGGAAGGAAGCAGCGGAAAGGCTTGAGGCCTTTTCGGGAGGGGATTACGGTCCTCTCCGGCGCGGGGCGCAAGCTCCGCGGCGGTACGTGCGCCAGCGCATGTGCCGCATGGGAAAGAGCGGGCGGACTTCTTCGGAGGTCCGGCGGACTTCTGATGAAGTCCGTGCTTGAAATGATATCTGGCGGTCTTCGGACCGTTGGAGAATATATCATGGAGAGTTTGATCCTGGCTCAGAACGAACGCTGGCGGCGCGTCTTAAGCATGCAAGTCGAGCGGCAAGGACAGCAATGTCCCTAGAGCGGCGGACTGGTGAGTAACACGTGGGTGATCTACCTCTGGGTTGGGGATAGCCTGTGGAAACACAGGGTAATACCGAATACGGTTGGGAGACTGAGGTTTTCCAAAGAAAGGAGCTACGGCTCCGCCTTGAGATGAGCCCGCGGCTCATTAGCTTGTTGGCGGTGTAACGGACCACCAAGGCGATGATGAGTAGCCGGCCTGAGAGGGTGAACGGCCACACTGGGACTGAGATACGGCCCAGACTCCTACGGGAGGCAGCAGCTAAGAATATTCCGCAATGGACGAAAGTCTGACGGAGCGACGCCGCGTGGATGAAGAAGGCCGAAAGGTTGTAAAGTCCTTTTGTCGACGAAGAATAAACGGTGGAGGGAATGCCATCGCGATGACGTTAGTCGGCGAATAAGCCCCGGCTAATTACGTGCCAGCAGCCGCGGTAACACGTAAGGGGCAAGCGTTGTTCGGAATTATTGGGCGTAAAGGGTGCGTAGGCGGTCCTGTAAGCCCGGCGTGAAATACTGGAGCTCAACTCCAGAACGGCGCCGGGAACTGCGGGACTTGAGTCATGGAAGGGAAGTTAGAATTCCAGGTGTAGGGGTGAAATCTGTAGATATCTGGAAGAATACCGGTGGCGAAGGCGAACTTCTGGCCAATGACTGACGCTGAGGCACGAAAGCGTGGGGAGCAAACAGGATTAGATACCCTGGTAGTCCACGCCTTAAACGATGTACACTAGGTGTTGGGCCGAGCGGTTCAGTGCCGAAGCTAACGTGATAAGTGTACCGCCTGGGGAGTATGCCCGCAAGGGTGAAACTCAAAGGAATTGACGGGGGCCCGCACAAGCGGTGGAGCATGTGGTTTAATTCGATGGTACGCGAGGAACCTTACCTGGGTTTGACATCCAGCGGAATACGGTAGAGATATCGTAGCGCAGCAATGCGCCGCTGGACAGGTGCTGCATGGCTGTCGTCAGCTCGTGCCGTGAGGTGTTGGGTTAAGTCCCGCAACGAGCGCAACCCCTACTGCCAGTTACTAACAGGTGAAGCTGAGGACTCTGGCGGAACTGCCGGTGACAAACCGGAGGAAGGTGGGGATGACGTCAAGTCATCATGGCCCTTATGTCCAGGGCTACACACGTGCTACAATGGTCGGTACAAAGCGATGCGAAGCCGCGAGGCCCCAGCAAACCGCAAAAAGCCGGCCGTAGTTCGGATTGAAGTCTGAAACCCGACTTCATGAAGGTGGAATCGCTAGTAATCGCGCATCAGCACGGCGCGGTGAATACGTTCCCGGGCCTTGTACACACCGCCCGTCACACCATCCGAGTTGGGGGTACCCGAAGCCGGTAGCTTAACCCGAAAGGGGGAGCGCTGTCGAAGGTACGTCTAGTGAGGAGGGTGAAGTCGTAACAAGGTAGCCGTACTGGAAAGTGCGGCTGGATCACCTCCTTTCACAATGAAAGGGTGGAGTTTGCGCAGCAAACTCCAATACAGAAAACCTTCGGTTTTCTGTGCAAACAAGCGCGGGGACTTTCGGGGCCCTGCGCAAGTGGCGGAAGGCTTGAGGCCTTCCGTTGCGGATCCGCTCCGATCATCAGGCTGCCTTCCTTCCTTTCCCTTTTTTTTGAATGTACCGCGGTTCCGGAAGGGACCGCGCATCAGATAGGGCGAAAACGGAAGTTATCGTCCGCCAGACTGGGGATATAGCTCAGTTGGCTAGAGCGGCGGCTTTGCAAGCCGTAGGTCAGGGGTTCGAGTCCCCTTATCTCCACGGTGAACGAAGCGGAGCGTCGGGCGCGGAAGCGCGCGGCAGCAAGCCGGGATGTTTGACAGGACGAGGGAAGGGCGCGTGGAAGTCGGAAGACTTTCATGGAGATTCCGGGGTAATGCGCGGGAAGGCTGTGCAGTTTCACGAAGTGAAACTGCGGAGATTCCCGGGCGAAGCCCGGGAATCCAAGAACGATAATATGGTCAAGCGAATACGGGTCCATTGGTGGATGCCTAGGAGTCGCGAGGCGAAGAAGGCCGTGATAAGCTGCGAAAAGCTCGGGGAAGGGGCAAATACCCTGTGATCCCGGGATAGCCGAATGGGGTAACCCACTGGAAGAGATTCCAGTATCCGACTGCTGAATACATAGGCAGCGGAAGCCACACTGAGGGAACTGAACCATCTCATGTACCTCGGGAAAAGAAATCAACAGAGATTCCGAAAGTAGCGGCGAGCGAAATCGGAAGAGCCTAAACCACCTTCGGGTGGGGTTGTAGGGCCGTTTGGGGGAAACCCGCGGAGTGATAAATCGTCAACATAGCGGAACGGTTTTGGGAAAGCCGGACAGAGAGGGTGAAATCCCCGTACGCGAAATGGTGACGACTCCGTGAAACGGTACCTGAGTACGGCGAGGCACGAGAAACCTTGCCGGAATCCGGGTCGACCACGATCCAAGGCTAAATACTCCGCGACTACCGATAGCGTATAGTACCGTGAGGGAAAGGCGAAAAGAACCCCGGCGAGGGGAGTGAAATAGAACCTGAAACCATGGACCCACAACAGGTTGAAGCCCGGCAACGGGTGACAGCGTGCCTTTTGTAGAATGAGCCTGCGAGTTACGGTATGCAGCGAGGTTAAGGCTTGGAAGAGCCGGAGCCGGAGGGAAACCGAGTCTGAACAGGGCGTTCAGTTGCATGTCGTAGACCCGAAGCCAAGTGATCTAGTTATGGGCAGGTTGAAGCTTGAGTAAAATCAAGTGGAGGACCGAACTCAAGTGTGATGAAAAACGCTGAGATGACCTGTGACTCGGAGTGAAAGGCTAAACAAACTTGGAAATAGCTGGCTCTCCCCGAAATGCCTTGAGGGACAGCCTCATACAAATGTCATGGAGGTAGAGCACTGGATGGACTAGGGCCCTTCACCGGGTACCAAACCCAACCAAACTCCGAATGCCGTGACACAACGTATGGGAGTGAGACTGCGGGCGACAAGGTTCGTAGTCGAAAGGGAAACAGCCCAGACCATCAGCTAAGGTCCCGAAATACCGCTAAGTGTAAAATGATGTGTGATTGCGAAGACAGCCAGGAGGTTGGCTTAGAAGCAGCCACTCCTTTAAAGAGTGCGTAATAGCTCACTGGTCGAGTAGTCATGCGCAGACAATGTAACGGGGCTAAGCGGTATACCGAAGCTATGGAATCGCGCAGCGATGCGCGGTTGGTAGGGGAGCATTCCACATGCCGATGAAGGTGGCCCGTAAGGGTAGCTGGAGGGAGTGGAAGAGAGAATGCAGGTATAAGTACACGAAAAGACGGGTGGGATTCCCGTCCGCCGAAAGCTTAAGGTTTCCTGGGTAAAGGTCATCTGCCCAGGGTAAGTCGGCCCCTAAGGTGAGGACGAAAGTCGTAATCGATGGGAAACGGGTTCATATTCCCGTACCTTTTCCAGTTTCGAGGGGATGACGCATGAGGCGAGGCCCGGCCGGAGAACGGTAGTTCCGGTCCAAGCGATGAGTTGACGAGGGGCGCAGGCAAATCCGCGTCCTGAGATGAGTCGCGAATGCGAGCGATGCCACGGCAAAGCGAAGCGGGTGTAGTCACGGTGCCAAGAAATAATCCCTAAGGTCAGGCTGGGAAGGACCGTACCGTAATCCGACACAGGTAAGCGAGATGAGAAATCTAAGGCGCTCGAGAGAACTCGCGTTAAGGAACTCGGCAAAATGCACACGTAACTTCGGGAGAAGTGTGGCCACCCCTGGTTTAGCAATAGGTTAGGGGGGGTAGCATAAAGCAGTCCCAGGCGACTGTTTACCAAAAACACAGGCCTCTGCGAATCGGCAACGAGACGTATAGGGGCTGACACCTGCCCGGTGCCGGAAGGTTAAGGGGAGCGGTTAGCCGCAAGGCGAAGCTGTGAACTGAAGCCCCGGTAAACGGCGGCCGTAACTATAACGGTCCTAAGGTAGCGAAATTCCTTGTCGGGTAAGTTCCGACCCGCACGAATGGTGTAACGATCTGGGAGCTGTCTCAACGCGAGGCTCGGTGAAATTTAAGTACCGGTAAAGATGCCGGTTACCCGTAGTTAGACGGAAAGACCCCGTGAACCTTCACTGTAACTTAACATTGGGACTTGATGCGACATGTGTAGGATAGGTGGGAGACTGTGAAGCATGGCCGTCAGGTTGTGCGGAGTCGCCGGTGAAATACCACCCTTGTCGGATTAGGTTTCTAACGGCTCCCCTGAAGCGGGGATCCGGACAATGTTAGGCGGGCAGTTTGACTGGGGCGGTCGCCTCCTAAACAGTAACGGAGGTGCGCGAAGGTCACCTCGCGCTGGTTGGAAATCAGCGTATGAGTGTAAAGGCACAAGGTGGCTTGACTGCGAGACTGACAGGTCGAGCAGGTACGAAAGTAGGTCTTAGTGATCTGGCGGTAGCGAGTGGAAGCGCCGTCACTTAACGGATAAAAGGTACTCCGGGGATAACAGGCTGATCTTCCCCAAGAGTTCACATCGACGGGAAGGTTTGGCACCTCGATGTCGGCTCATCGCATCCTGGGGCTGGAGCAGGTCCCAAGGGTTTGGCTGTTCGCCAATTAAAGCGGTACGTGAGCTGGGTTCAGAACGTCGCGAGACAGTTCGGTCCCTATCTGCCACAGGCGTTGGATGTTTGAGAAGAGCTGACCTTAGTACGAGAGGACCGGGTCGGACGAACCTCTGGTGTATCAGTTATACCGCCAGGTGTAAGTGCTGAGTAGCTACGTTCGGAAGGGATAACCGCTGAAAGCATCTAAGTGGGAAGCCCCCTTCGAGATGAGACATCCCTGACACTTTAAGTGTCCTAAAGGCCCCTGGAAGACTACCAGGTTGATAGGTTGGAGGTGTAAGCACAGCAATGTGTTCAGCCGACCAATACTAATGTGCCGTGAGGCTTGACCATATTTCCCTTTAGCCCCATCCGCCAAGAAACAAAGCTGTCACGCTTATTCTTGGGTCAGCTGAAATATATCAGCGATTCTATGAATTATCCCCTGGATCATTTCTAGAATCCCTGCTATCTTGAAGCGCAACTTTATTACTTTGTTTAATAAAGCCTGGTGATCATACCGGAGAGGTCCCACCCGTTCCCATCCCGAACACGGAAGTTAAGCTCTCCTGGGCCGATGGTACTGCTACCGCGGAAGAGTAGGTCGTCGCCAGGCTTCTTTTTTTCTTTTAAAATGCCAACAGTTTAGTGGCTTTGAGTGTGTAGAAGGTAGTCCTGACTTTACAACATTTGTTGTGCAGTTAAGAAAACTTTTTAGAATTAATTTTCTTCGAGTTTGAAAAAAAGTGCTTGACAAAAAAGAGAAACGAATGTAATCTCTTTCTCGCACTTGAGAGTTCTTTAACATGTAATTAATAGGGAAGGGAGAGAAAAGAGGGGAGAGAGGCTGGATTGACTCTATAATAAAGAGTCTGGCGCGAGCCAGATAATTATATCATGGAGAGTTTGATCCTGGCTCAGAACGAACGCTGGCGGCACGTTTTAAGCATGCAAGTCGAATGGTATAGGGGGCAACTCCTAGAGAATGGCGAACGGGTGAGTAACGCGTAGATGATCTGCCTTGAGGTTGGGGATAGCTTGTGGAAACACAAGGTAATACCGAATAAGGTTCACTGGCTATGGCCGGAGAAAGAAAGGGGCGTTTGCCCCGCCATGAGATGAGTCTGCGTCTGATTAGCTAGTTGGTGAGGTAATTGCTCACCAAGGCGACGATCAGTAGCCGGCCTGAGAGGGTGTACGGCCACACTGGAACTGAGACACGGTCCAGACTCCTACGGGAGGCAGCAGCTAAGAATCTTCCGCAATGGGGGCAACCCTGACGGAGCGATGCCGCGTGATTGAAGAAGGTCGAGAGATTGTAAAGATCTTTTCTGGGTGAGGAATAAGTGTGGTAGGAAATGACTGCATGATGACGTTAACCCAGGAATAAGCCCCGGCCAATTACGTGCCAGCAGCCGCGGTAACACGTAAGGGGCGAGCGTTGTTCGGAATTATTGGGCGTAAAGGGCGTGCAGGCGGCCCAGCAAGTCTGTTGTGAAATCCCGGGGCTTAACTCCGGATCCGCGATGGAAACTGCTGGGCTTGAATCTTGGAGGGGGAGTTGGAATTCCTAGTGTAGGGGTGAAATCTGTTGATATTAGGAAGAACACCGGTGGCGAAGGCGAACTCCTGGCCGAAGATTGACGCTGAGGCGCGAAAGCGTAGGTAGCAAACAGGATTAGATACCCTGGTAGTCTACGCTGTAAACGATGTACACTTGGTGTTGGCCTGTTTAGGGTCAGTGCCGTAGCTAACGCGATAAGTGTACCGCCTGGGGAGTATGCCCGCAAGGGTGAAACTCAAAGGAATTGACGGGGGCCCGCACAAGCGGAGGAGCATGTGGTTTAATTCGATGATACGCGAGGAACCTTACCTGGGTTTGACATGTGCAGGAAGTTGGTAGAGATATCAACGCCCTTCGGGGTCTGTACACAGGTGCTGCATGGCTGTCGTCAGCTCGTGCCGTGAGGTGTTGGGTTAAGTCCCGCAACGAGCGCAACCCCTATTGTCTGTTACCATCATTAAGTTGGGGACTCAGGCGAGACTGCCGGTGACAAACCGGAGGAAGGTGGGGATGACGTCAAGTCATCATGGCCCTTATGTCCAGGGCTACACACGTGCTACAATGGTCGGTACAGAGCGCAGCGAGATCGTGAGATGGAGCGAATCGCAGAAAGCCGGCCTCAGTTCGGATTGGAGTCTGAAACTCGACTCCATGAAGGTGGATTCGCTAGTAATCGCGCATCAGAATGGCGCGGTGAATACGTTCCCGGGCCTTGTACACACCGCCCGTCACACCACCCGAGTTGAGGATACCCGAAACCGTTAGTCCAACCTGCAAAGGAGGACGATGTCTAAGGTATGCTTGGTAAGGGGGGTGAAGTCGTAACAAGGTAGCCGTACCGGAAGGTGCGGCTGGATCACCTCCTTTCTAAGAGAAAGAAAAAAACAAAACTGACTCTTGAAAGCTTTTCTCTCCTCGAAGTATCTCTCTTCCCTTTTTTATTAACTATTGCCCTGGGGGTAATGGTTAGTGCATTGGAGTGCCTTATGGCACGCTAAGTAGACTGTCTGCTATGTGAAAAGTGAGCCTGAGCACACTTTAGAGCGTAGCGAGGACGGGTTATGGCGAGTATTTAGCGATTCGAAAAGCGGAGCATAGCCTAAGCTATGTGAGCATTTGAGAGAGCAAAATACGAAGTCAGAATCCGTCGCAGTAGCTATAAAGTGTGTGAATAGGGGGGTATAGCTCAGTTGGTAGAGCGTCAGCTTTGCAAGCTGAATGTCTAGGGTTCGAATCCCTATGCCTCCAAAAAGTTGTTATTTGACATTATTAGGGATGGGGTAAAGAGAAATATGGTCAAGCGAGAAAGGGTCCATGGTGGATGCCTTTGGCGCTGTCCGGCGAAGAAGGCCGCGGTAAGCTGCGAGAAGCCTGGGGGAGTGGCAAACACATTATGATCCCGGGATTGCCGAATGGGGTAACCCAACAGGTTAGAATACCTGTTATTGTGCGATGAATACATAGTTGTACAAAGCGAGACGCAGGGAACTGAACCATCTAAGTACCTGCAGGAAAAGAAATCAATTGAGATTCCCTGAGTAGCGGCGAGCGAACGGGGAAGAGCCCAAACCACAGCATTTCGGTGCGCGTGGGGTTGTAGGGCCTTTCGACATGGAGTAAGAAATCTAACCGATAACAGAAGGCATCTGGAAAGTTGCCACCACAGAGGGTGAAAGTCCCGTAAGTGAAATTGGATAGACTCCCGAGAGGTACCTGAGTACGACGAGACACGAGAAATCTTGTCGGAATCCGGGTCGACCACGATCCAAGGCTAAATACGAGACAGCGACCGATAGTGAACGAGTACCGTGAGGGAAGTGGTGAAAAGCACCCCGGGAGGGGAGTGAAATAGAACCTGAAACCGTGGACCTACAAGCGGTCAGAGCCTCTTAATGGGGTGATGGCGTGCCTTTTGTAGCATGGGCCTGCGAGTTACCATATGTAGCGAGGTTAAGGCATTGAAGTGCCGGAGCCGGAGTGAAAGCGAGCCTGAATAGGGCGAATAGTTGCGTGTGGTAGACCCGAAGCCGAGTGATCTACCTATGGCCAGGATGAAACTTCGGTAAAACGAAGTGGAGGTCCGAACTCTAGCGTGTTAAAAAATGCAGGGATGAGCTGTGGGTAGGGGTGAAAGGCTAATCAAACTCGGAGATAGCTGGTACTCCTCGAAATGGATTGAGGTTCAGCGTCGGATGGTTTTTGTCGGAGGTAAAGCACTGATTAGGCTAGGGCCCTTCACCGGGTACCAAACTTAGTTAAACTCTGAATGCCGATAAACAAAGTCCGGCAGTGAGACTGCGGGTGATAAGATTCGTAGTCGAGAGGGAAAGAGCCCAGACCGTTAGCTAAGGTCCCTAAATGATGCTGAGTGGAAAAGGAAGTGCAGCGGCACAGACAGCCAGGAGGTTGGCTTAGAAGCAGCCACTCCTTTAAAGAGTGCGTAATAGCTCACTGGTCGAGTCGTTGTGCGCCGACAATGTAACGGGGCTAAGCATCATACCGAAGCTACGGATCAGTAGTTTACTACTGGTGGTAGAGGAGCGTTGTGTCATGGGTTGAAGCCGGTCTGGGAAGACAGGTGGACTAGGCACAAGTGAGAATGCAGGCATGAGTAACGAAAAGACAGGTGAGATCCCTGTCCGCCGAAAGCTTAAGGGTTCCTGGGTGAAGGTAATCTTCCCAGGGTTAGTCGGTTCCTAAGGTGAGGCCGAAAGGCGTAGTCGATGGGAAACTGGTTAATATTCCAGTACCTCCATATATTTCGAAGGAATGACGCATAGGGAGAATCACTGCCACTTATCGGATTGTGGTCTAAGCGTGCGAGCCGTTGAAGATGACAGGAAAATCCGTTATTTGAGGCAAGCTGTAAAAGATAGACGACCTACGGGAAGTCGAAGAGTGAGGATTCGTCGTGCCAAGAAATAATTTCTAAGATTAGATATATGGGGACCGTACCGTAAACCGACACAGGTGAGCGAGATGAGAATTCTAAGGCGCGCGGGAGAACTCGGGTTAAGGAACTAGGCAAATTACGTACGTAACTTCGGGAAAAGTACGACCCTTGCGAGAGGGTATCATTAAAGAGGTCCAAGCGACTGTTTACCAAAAACACAGGTCTCTGCTAATTCGTAAGAAGAAGTATAGGGGCTGACACCTGCCCGGTGCCGGAAGGTTAAGGGGACTGGTTAGACGCAAGTCGAAGCTAGGAACTGAAGCCCCGGTGAACGGCGGCCGTAACTATAACGGTCCTAAGGTAGCGAAATTCCTTGTCGGGTAAGTTCCGACCCGCACGAATGGTGTAACGATTTGGACACTGTCTCAACCCGAGGCCCGGTGAAATTGACATGGGGGTGAAGATGCCCTCTACCTGTGGTTAGACGGAAAGACCCCGTGAACCTTTACTGTACCCTGGTATTGAAACTTGGCATAGCATGTGTAGGATAGGTGGGAGACTTTGAAGACTGTACGCTAGTATGGTTGGAGTCGCCGTTGAAATACCACCCTTGCTGTGTTAGGTTTCTAACCCTGTCCGTAATCCGGATAGGGGACAATGCCAGGCGGGCAGTTTGACTGGGGCGGTCGCCTCCTAAAGAGTAACGGAGGCGCGCGAAGGTAACCTTGCGCTGGTTGGAAATCAGCGTGTAAGTGTAAAGGCATAAGGTTGCTTAACTGTAAGACTGACAAGTCGAGCAGGTACGAAAGTAGGTCTTAGTGATCTGGCGATAGCGAGTGGAAGCGTCGTCACTTAACGGATAAAAGGTACTCCGGGGATAACAGGCTTATTTTCCCCAAGAGTTCACATCGACGGGAAAGTTTGGCACCTCGATGTCGGCTCATCGCATCCTGGGGCTGGAGCAGGTCCCAAGGGTTTGGCTGTTCGCCAATTAAAGCGGTACGTGAGCTGGGTTCAGAACGTCGCGAGACAGTTCGGTCCC
>Ga0209518_1002202_pt1 | contig 18757 bp, 14 predicted proteins | sample RifGroB1_FD_183993 | JGI IMG/M metagenome (GOLD analysis project Ga0209518, IMG submission 183993) | Groundwater microbial communities from Rifle, Colorado, USA - Groundwater B1 (SPAdes) (version 2) | ecosystem: Environmental > Aquatic > Deep subsurface > Groundwater | place: Rifle, Colorado...
TCTATATACCTCACATCCCTAAATCGGACTAAAACCCAGGAGGGTATATCTGAATTTAGTGCCATTTAAGTAAGTGGCAAAATCTTTGGCTGTTTGGTCGATGTTGGAGATGAATTGGTTGTGGGTGACTTTAGATCGGCCTTCTTTCCAGACATGCTCCTGGGGGTTTTCTTCCGGGGAATATCTGGGAAAATACAGGACCCGGATATGTTTGTCTTTTCGGATGTACTCGGTAACCTTTGATCCCCGGTGCCAACCGGGATTATCCCAGAGAAGTAGGATTTCCCGTCCGGGGTAAATCTTTCGTATCCGGCCCAGAACTTTGGCGGTAACGTGCATATTTTGCCAATCAGTAACAAAGGCATGTTCCACCCCGGTTTTAATATTTAAGAATCCGTAAAGGCTTTTATTCTTCCGGGTATTGCTGATTTGGATTTTGGGAAACTGGTTGGCCGGTAGCCAGATTTTCTGGAAAGTGGTTTGAGTAGACAGGATCATTTCATCGGCTGCCAGAATGACGGTACTGGGATCATTCCAGACTTTGTGTATGGCACTTTCAGCCTCAACTTTCCACTTGGCCACTTCAGCTTCATCCCGTCTTTCAAAGACTCTCCCGGGTTTATGAAAGGTAAACTTGACCCGCTTAAACAGCAGGTAATATGAAGTCTTAGACTGATATTTGACTTTAAACTTTGACCACACCAAATCAGCCAATATTAAGGTGGTCCAAAAGGGACTGTTGTAGTCAAAGTCAGATGGAGTTTTGGTAACCAACCAACTCTCAACTTCTTTTACTTGTTTTCGGGTTAACAGCTGGAAGACCCGGCGGGGACGGGAGGCTACGGCTTTAAGTCCTAAGGTTAAATACGCTTTGCGTAAACCAAAGATCCGACTTCTTTTGAGTCCGGTGATTTTGGTAATGAATTCGGGTTTATCACCTTCGTTTAAAAGCAGGATGGACTGAATCTTTTTAAACTCGGGCAGGGAATCAGTGGTGTCCCGCCGGTCGGTCAATTCCCCGACCTGATCCGGGCTTAATTTAGGGGCAGATTTCACTCCCTCCCAGTTTATCTCAACCCACCAGCTGTAGTCCAATCTTGGGATGTGATGTGTTTATGTATAATACTTATTTGAAACGTCAGACGTTTCACTCATTTTAATACAGAAAACGGCCCAGTCAAACTGGGCTTGCTTACAAACTTAGCTTCTCGGGCGAAGTCGCGTTTGACGCGGAGCGGCGGACCGGATTTGAACCGGCGACCTTCTCCTTGGCAAGGAGACATTCTACCGCTGAACTACCGCCGCGGCGTTACGACTTTATACTCGAAAATTTTGTCGAAAATTTTTGAGTATAACGAATCTAGTCTGATTTTTCGCTCTACGAGCTGCAAATCAGAACAAGATTAGTATACAATACCTGCTTGTTTAAGGCTAGATTCAGTGAAAGGGTTGCATAGCTCAGACAAGGATTACAATAACAACTTTTAATTGGGTTTTCTATCTTATTGAAGCCTTGCAGCTTTGGTTAGTTTCTTCTTAAAATTACTCGAGTTTTAGTTTAAAATGGTCTGTGTGTTGATTGGCCGAGGTAGCCAAGGTGGTCACGGCGCGTGTCTGAAAAACACGAAATACAGGTTCGACTCCTGTCCTCGGCACTCAAAAATCTGAGGATTTTTGAGTACTTCCTCGTATTGAGGGAGACTCAATACTCAGTCGCACGATAGAGGAGAGATTATATTAATCAATCTGAGGATTTTTGAGTACTTCCTCGTTGTCGGGGAGACTTAATACTCAGTCGCACATATAATGCGTTTACCCTCAAAAGATAAAGCACTTTTTGAGTGGCCGCTAGTGGACTCGAACCACTAACTTCTTCGATGTAAACGAAGCGCTCTAGCCATTGAGCTAAGCGGCCTATCCTCTCTGTTGTTTGGTGCGCTCGGAGAGACTCGAACTCTCACGCCCTTTCGAGCATAGCTCCTCAAGCTATCGCGTATGCCGATTCCGCCACGAGCGCATATTTTATTACACCCTGGCTGCCAGGAAATCTACGGGCGAACAAGGGGGTGGCCTCTTTATTGTGTATTTTAACTCATTGATGCCTGAAGTCGTAGGGTACAAAGACGTTGTGGTCTTATAGTGCTAGCCAGAAGAAAAAAGATATATGACACCCGCCAAAAGTATTATAAATATCACAAAAACAACTCTTTTCATTTGTGAAGCCTGCTTATATCATTACGATTATATACTTCGGTAACTCAAATTTGAGTTTCTCAGTATAACGAATCTAATCTGATTTTTCGCTCTACGAGCTGCAAATCAGAGTAAGATTAGTATATTTATATCTTCTAATTGCATTCAAAATGGAATCTCTTATTTCATAAGCTATTAAATGGCGTCAAGAATTATTGTTGAAAAGAAATTAAAAATACCCGCTGACTATCAGTACCATGCGTTAACCAAGGGTTCTTGGTTCCAGAAATTCTGGCATCTGAATAAGCTGCGTCTGGCAGATGACTGTCTGAAATTTAACAAAACTCAGGTGGTGTTGGATTTAGGGACTGGATCAGGAAATTTTGAACTTCTGTATCATGCTCGGATAAAGAAGATCGACGGTGTTGATTATAACGATGAAGCTCTTGAGTTTCTTAACTCGAAACTGTTAGAAAAAAGAATAAAAAATATCAGTCTTTACCTATCCCGCCTCCCCCGGCTTCCAACTTCCATTAAAATACGTAAGTATGACCTGATCATTCTTATGGACATAATTGAACATCTTCACTATTCCGATGTGGCTCTTTTACTAAGACGTTTATGTCCTTTACTAAGGCGAGATGGACGGTTATTTCTTGTGACACCTAATTATTCAAGCCTCTGGCGTTACCTAGAAATGTTACTCGAGTCACTTCATCTAGTGCCTAAATTTACCAATGAGCAGCATATCACTCAGTTTGATTCAAATAATATCGCCAAGATTATAAGGGAATCTGAATTGAAGATAGTTCAACAAGGCTCATTTAATCTTTTTTCCTGGTTATTCCCAAATTCAAAGATAAACCGTTTCCTTTTACACCTGGAGAAAATCTGGTCAAGAAAATCTGGGTGCCTCTTATACCTGGTTGCGAAGAGGGCAAATTAATAAATTTGTTCCTCCTCTTTTTTAATATATAAGATATAGCAGTACATTAGAATCAGAAGCAAATAGGGTATTCTTAATAATATAGTGAAGACACCTTCGTTGATTAGGCCTTTATTTGCCAGCTCGGAAATATGAGACCCCGCATCGAAGCTGAAATATTGCCAGTTGATGAACAGACTTTCAAATATCGCAACTAAAAAGATCACCAGTTTCAGAAATCTGGGTAAATGGCTTATACCGTAAAGCGCTATTCCCATCATCAACGGCACCAAGCCAACAAGATACCAGTTGATTCCGATTATCGGATAATACCCTAAATAAATAAAACCAGTAATAAATGATGTTAAGAATACTATCGACAATATGGGTATGGCTCTCTTTTTGAGAAGGACTGCTCCGACAAGTATCAAAGGAACCAGTGTCCACGAAATAGCCGAGGGAAAAGTTGTTCTTAAAAATCCCCAAGTCCTACGCATTGTCGGTTCAGGATCCTCCAAAAACATTCCCAAGAGGTTCGCCGTTTTACTTGACAAAGCTTCGGTCCACCACTTTGAAGAACCAACGCTTGAATTACCTCCCGACTGGACATTTTCCCCGAACTTCAACCAAGTGGTAGTTTCCACGGATTGAATAAAAATTCTGCGTCCTGACTCGAGCATCCCCCACCCCATCCATGCTATAAACAAAATAACCGGTATCAAATTTATTTTAATAAGTAGGCCTAAAACTGATGTCATTTTTTTTCGTTTAATTAACCCCCTCATCAAAATAAAAATAGAAACGCTTAATAGATAGATAAAAGAGAAGGGGTGGCTCAGAAACGCCATTGAGCCAGCCAAGGCGGCCAAGACCAGCGATCCTTTAGTTTCTTCCTTTAGTGTTAACTTAAATACAAAATAGAAATATAAGGCCAGAAAAAAGAGCGTTAATAACCGAAGTTGGGCAAAGGCATAGGCAAACTCAAGCCAGGGATTGACCATCAAAAAGAGGGTTCCCATGTTGGCGACCGCTTTACTGAATAAAACCTCGAATAATAACCACACCCCTACCAGCATAGGTAGTGAAATAAAGATGCTGACCACTTCAAATACAAAGAAGCGGTCTCCCATAAGTTTTAGAAATGGAATAGAAAAAAGAGAAAAAAGCGGTCCCCTGTCTGACGGCTTGTAGATTGCTATTAAATCAGAAATTTGTTTTTCGTCAGTTATATGATACATAAATATTTTGGATGTCCCATAGGGTATGAGATAGTCCGCTTCATAGTTTGCATAGGGGATGATGTAATTTGGACTAAAGTCAAATTTGGAATCCAAAACACTTGCAATATCTGTTGACGAACTTGTTTTAGCAAAAGAGTATGTTATTAAGATAACGCCATAAATGGTGAAGACCAAAAGTATTAGAGGAATGACTTTCGATTCATAATTTCCTCGCTGAATTGCCAGGGCTGTGGCGAGAATAGTAAAAAGGAGAAATATTACATTGGTGATTGTCCTGAATGGCACCACGACCTCTATTAGTCCGTACACAGAGACTGTCAATATGCCCAAGGTTAGGGCAACCGCTAAATCTTGTACTGTTTCTATCCTTTTCTTCAAAAGGGCAAATATTCCAAAGCCTGTGATAAATACGAAAAAAGCGATGGTGATCAGATATGTAATATACCCAAAAATACTTCTCGGAAGGGTAAATACTCGCCCAATAATCTTCTCAACGAAACCCTGATTATTGTTATCGCCAAGTAGCTTAATATTGAATATGCCGATGTTGCCGTCATTGAACATACTCTGCTTAAATAGCACGACGTAGCGGTCGGTTAGAACGACTTTGCCATCTTCTATTTTTATTTCTACGCTGCTTTCCCGATTGTTAGCCTTGGAGGCCAATAAGCGCCAATCACCGTCTTTGTACCCATATAGCTCGAAAGCATTGGCTGGCAGACTGAAACCTAATCGAAAGGTTGACACACGATGGGGTGATTTGAGCCGAAATGCTATTAGGGATTGATTCTTCGAAACGTTCGTATCCACTACCTTTTCGGATTTATCGCTAATAATGCTTTCCAAGACCGGGTTTTGATTAAATTCCCCTTTTTCGTTAACTTGAGAACCTATTACAGCTATTGGAAGTTCTTGCAACGATTGGCCGCCAACTGATTTACCGAGGAAGAAATTAATAAAAAGCAGTACGCCAAGCAATCCTGCCCAGAGCGAGATGGCTACGTTAAGCCGATTTAAACCAGTTAAGAATCTTTGCCATTTTTCCATCATCGTTATTACAATTATTAACTTCCATACAGACTTCCGCAATCCCCTACAGCTATAAGAAACCTCGACTTTAGATCGTTTTCCCCTGCCAACATTGTAAGAAACGCACAAGGTTAGGATAAGAAGCTAAAAGAGAAAAGTTGGGGCTGCGGAAGTAGCAATTTTGTAGTTAAATGATCATATGCTTGTACTATTGGCCTTTTTACCTTTATTTATAGTGTTGGTCCCACTTCTCGTCCTTATAGTTTCTACAAAAGATTTTGACGTTAGACAAGGGGCTATTTGTGATTTAAACAATTTCCAGAAATCACGGACTAAATTTATTGTTGTTTTAACATTGTTCTATATTTGCCAAGGGGTTTATATCATAACTATTAGTACCAAATATTTACCTTTAATTGTTTTAGCATTAGTTATTGGAATTTTTGGGCTGCCTTTTTCTAGCCATTCGAAAATACACCAAATCCCGACAGCAGTGGGAAATGCCCTGATAATCCTTACAATGTTATTTCTTTCTTCCTCCCTTCATCTTACGTTGATAATATTATTTATGGCACTGTTGGGTCTTGTTGTTACTTACAGGATGATTGTCCATAAAAGATTCTTGTTTTGGATTTTAGAATTTATCATACTTACATCGTATGGCGCTTGGAACTTATCTTTATTATTTCTACAGAGGCTTTAGTTTTTCACCAAAAATACTTCTCCAATATTGCCCGCAAGCCTATACTCGTGCGACTGAAGTCCGACGTCCCCCATCGGACAAGGGAGTACTCAAAAATCTTCAGATTTTTGAGTGCCGAAGAAGGGACTCGAACCCTTATTCCTTTCGGAACACGGCCCTGAACCGTGCGCGTCTGCCAATTTCGCCACTTCGGCTTATAGATTACTATCAATTTCCTTAATTATCTCACGGCCAGATCCGGATTTTAAGTATTTTTCTAAAGTTCTAGCTGATCCCCTAGAATCACATATTTCAACATGCACCAACCTTAGTGGTAAATATCTCTTAGTTGTAGCAGACTCCCCTAAAAGATGCTGCTTAATTCTTCTGTCAATATTATTTGTCAAACCCTTGTAGTAGTAATTCCTTTTCTCGCTCCTAACAACATAAACATAATACATGTGTTTATTGCGTGCGCGCCTGCCTGCCGACAGGCAGGTCTGCCAATTTCGCCACTTCGGCTTCGAAATAATTATATCAAGAGTTAACTACTCACGCTCCCGTAACGACGAAGTCCTCGGTTCCAAGCGAATCCTGATATTAGCCCAAAAAATAACAGAATAACGATTAATCCTACGTACGCTTGTAACGTGACCGGTTCAAGTCCAACCAAAATCCTGACGGGAATAACCGCCGCAAATGCCACAGGCAATATCGTACTAAATATCCCAAAGACTAATTTCGGGAAAACGCTCGTAGGCTGGGAAGTTGCGCTGATAAACGACCAGGCTAGGTGGTGAAAATAATCAGTCGAGGTCGTCCAGAATCCGGCCACGTAGATCAAAAATATTAATAGATAAAGTAAACCCATGCCTGTTAAAAGAAAAATGAAAAAAGTTATTATCTGCGTGGCACTTGCTTGGACTGGAGATGTCCATAACAGATAAATTAGCAACCCCAGCGAGGGAACAAAGCGTGCGAATCCGCTCAAATCAAACCGTCCGGTTAGTACTAAAAACCCGGGCGACATCGGTTTTAAGAGAAAGATATCAAGCTTTCCTGTCTTAATTGCTGGCCTGAACTGATGATAGATCGGCCCCCAGGCAAACATGGTGTAGACGGAAACAACTACGTTCCCTACCGCGAAAAGATAGAACATCGAAGTTAAATCCCAGTCGCCAACTGTGGTTGTTTGGGAAAAGATAAGCACATAAAGAATCACCGTAGCGGCAATCAGAACAAGCGTGTTCAGAAACAAAAAAATAACCTCTACTCGATAGGCAATCTCTGACTGAAACCACATTTTGTTTGTAAGCCAGAATATTTCTAGGTATTTTTTCATTGTGAGGCGCCCTCGTAACGCTTGATCCCAATGGACCAAATTCGTTTGAGCAAAATAAATAAGGTCACTAGCCAGATAAATTGAACCAAAAAAGCGGTTCCCATATTTGTTATATTCCGCTTAAGAAAAATTGAAGCTGGAAAGTAACCAAAATAAAGAAAGGGGGTGATGCCTATTAGGTTGAAAATCATTTGAGGGTAAAAATTAATTGGAAATCTCACACCAGAAAATAAATTTATCACTTGAACGATAAAGGTACTTGTCCAGCCAATCTCGGTTGTCCAAAAACCCATTAGGCCTATCATCGCCATAAACAGATGGTTTAGCGCAAAGGTAAATGCGAGTGAAAGGAAAAGTATCAAAACATCTCTAAATTCCAATGACACGTTAATTTGAATAAAAAGATATACAATAAAAACCAAAGGCAGGGTTGTAATAAAGTCTTTAATTCTTTCTGATACTGCCAATGATAGGTAATAGCGAAAAGGAGTCACCGGCTTAAGTAGAATTCCCCCCAAGTCACCATTTTTGATGTCAGAGCCTATTTTTTGCGCAAAGTCGCCCCCTCCGATGACAAGCGGGAGAATTGCTGATAGAAATAAGAAGTAATAAATAATTTCGTTACGAGAGTAGCTGAAAATCTCTCCTTTTACCCCTGTCACGGCCAGCCATAATAATAAGGTCAGAGATAGATTGATAATAAAAGCCAAAGATCTGGCCGGTATGTTCGCGCGGTATTCTATAATTTCCAATAATGAAGTGCGAAATAGATATAGATACTTCACTGTCTGGTGATTGAGTAAGAAACAGGGTGATAAAGAAATACGACAGGCGCCTCTTCAACGATCGTTTTTTGAAGATCCCAGTAGATAGGCTTTCTTGCTGGCATACCTTCTGTTTTTCTCCCATCGGCAAGTAATTTGTCGATCCGAGGTTTGTTTACTTTTGTGATATTTGTCGATTGAGTGGAATGCCAAAGACTATACTGATCTGGATCCGGGGGAATTGCTTGAGTTATTAACAACATTTGAAAATCGTCACCCATTCCGGAAATAACTTTAATATCTACTTCCAGGCCAATTTCACTTAGGTCATTTTTAAGAGCTTCAGCATAAGACAGTAACGAAGGAAAAGTTGATAAAGATAATTTCAAATTCTTTAAGTTAACAGCGGATTTGGACAAAATTTCCTTTGCATGTTTTTTATCATAGTCGTATTTCTTCAGGTTGGTGTTGTAAGCCCAAGAATCAGGGGAAATTGGCCCTATCGCTCTTTCTGCTGCGTCCGGAGTTTTCTTTTTTATTCCGTAGGCGATTGCCTGCCTCAGCGATTTATCGCTAACAGTGGCGTCTTTGGTATTAAAAAACAGACCCACGAATCGATCTCTTCGTATCTCGGCTGATAGCTTTGCATCCCAATTAAGTAAGGGTATCGCGGTCAAGTCGTTAACCTCGCTAACTTCCCCAAGTTTCCAAGCTGTTAAGGCTGAAGCTTCCGTGGGGTACATATGATAAGTTAGGTCGGGTTTGCCGGATCCTTCTTGGGCAACTAATTCAAGTTCGACCACGTCATTTCCATTTTTTTTGATTCCCTTCAGAATATATGGTCCGGTTCCGGTAAATTCTTTTTTAAATAATGGCCGACTGACGATGATCGGAAACGGCGTGTAAGATTCTTTAAGGGTAATTTCCAATACTGAATTTGAGATACTTCGAGTCTGAGCATCCTTGAAATTGTAACCCAGCTCGTCAGCCTTAACGGGTGAACCATCTACCCATTTAAGGTTTGGAAGTAAATAAAACTTATAGGTGGTTAAATCGGTTGAAACTGACCAAGAAGAGGCTAGTCCAGGTAGTGGCTGACCATCGGGCCCAATTTTGGTCAGTCCTTGACCTAGCTTATTAACCACCTCACTTGGTAAGTTACTCGTTGAATATTGACCGACTATTCCGATGGAGATACGCTGATTTTTTTTAGGAAGAAGCATTATCGCTTCGGTTATTAATACCCCTCCGACAATTCCTAAAATCACAAGAATAATATGTCGCTTGATGAAAGCCTTGGTTACCCAGAACCAGTAGCGAAGTTTTAAGGGTCGTACCATGAAAACCAATTAAAATAGGTGGACAGCAATCGAGTTCAATAAAAAATAGAGCAACAAGAACAATCGTCGCTCTAAAAAGAACCTTTTCTACTCCTCGGCGAGAAGAATAAAATCCTCCACCGCCAAACGCGCTCCCCAATCCCGTCCCTTTAGCCTGAACTAAAATCGATATCATGACTAAAACAGCCAATATGGGTTGTAATATTGATAAGATCTCTGACATACCTCTTAGTCTACCAGCCAAAGGAAAAAATTGGAAATGATGGAAAGAATAAAAGAGATCAGGAAATATGCGATGAAAACGTTTACCGGAAAAGAAGGAGTCATAAAAAATGGCGTGGAAATTTTTGGAAAGTCAAAAGAACTTACGGTAAATCCAGGGATAACAAGCGTGACCACAAAGAGCAGTAAGACGACGGAAACCCACTTGAAGCTTCCAAGGGTTAAGATATTTATAGGCAAAAGAAGTAGATTGATTAAAGGTATTATTAAGATATTCCCTATAGTCAGCGCTAATGATGCAAGCAACAATACTTTAAGATCGTTATTATATTTGATTCCTCCAATAAAGGCAGAAGTTGCCCAGATGGAAAGCGCATAAACCAGTACCGATCTTATTGTGGCTTTCATGCTTAATACTATTTTGCTATCTTGATAACAGCAATATACCTTAGGCTAACAAAGCCTTTACGATTCGTCAATTTTCTTTAGCCGATTACGCATTAACAAGTGGTGGTAACTTTGAGCAAATCGGTGAGCCTCATCTCTTATTCTTTGAACAAAATGTAAAGCCGGGTCGTTTCTTTTTAATTTCATTTCCTCAAATTCGCCGTTATCTTTATAGATAATAATGGTCTCTTCACGCTTCGCCAACCCGACAAGAGGAATGTTTAATCTTTCCCGTCTAAGAGCCTTCTGCGCCGCCATGACTTGCTGTCGACCGCCGTCTACTAAAACCAACCCGGGTAATTCCCAGTCTTTATGCTTGAACCGCCGTTGAAGCATCTCGCCCATCATCCCGACATCGTTGGGTCCTTGCTGATTTCTGATTTTGTATCGTTTATATCCTTTTTTAAAGGCTTGACCATCAAGAAAAGTTACCTGGGATCCAACGGCTAACTTTCCACTGATATTGGAGATGTCATATGCTTCAGCTAATCTGGGAACTTCTCCCACGAAAAAATGCGGACTTACTCTATGCCAAAAGGCTAATATTCCCTCGGCAGCTCTTTCGCCAGGCAGGTTGGGATGGGCTAAAAACAGATCGGGAGAGGTGGGTTTTTGTGCGATATATTTAAGCCTTTCAATTTTGTTTTTTATTTCCGAGGCTTCTTCAAAATGCTCTTTCTTTGAAGCAATTTTCATCTCCAGTTCTAGATCCTTTATGATACGGCGTAAGTCACCACTTAGAATCTTCTTGATCTTAAAAATATTTTGTCGATATTGCCTCGTCAGTCTTATTCGTTCTTGGCCCTCGTATTTGATAATCTGTGAAGGGCAGGGACGACAAAGGCCGAGATGATTATAAAAACAAGGCCTGGTTCCAATTTTTGCTTGCGAGCAGAAAGGAAATATTTTTCGCAGCATTTTTAAGACAATAAAGACCGTTTTAGATGAAGGAAATGGCCCAAAACATGCGGCTTTCTTATCAGTAATATCTTGTCGACGAATGGTGGTAATTTTCGGAAAAATATCCGAGGATATTTGTATGTAAAGCGGTTGTTTATCGTCTTTCGCTTGGCTGTTGTACCAAGGTTGATTTTGTCTTATTAGTTTTGCTTCAAGCAGTAGTGCCTCAAGTTCCGATTCGGTTAAAAAAAAATCTAAGCTATCAGCCTCATGGACCATCTTTGCAACTTTTGGCAGTAAACTGGCGGGATTTGCGATATAACTTGAAAGTCTGATTGCTAGATCTTTTGCTTTACCCACGTAAATTACATCTCCCATATCATTTTTGAAGATATACACCCCAGGAGATCGAGGGGCTTCCCTAACAAGAGTCTTTATTTTATCTTTCACGAGCCAAATATACACCGAATCGCTTTTTGCACCAAAATACGCCGGCAAACCCCAAAATAAATAACCCAATTAGCGGTATCCCCTGCACGGCAGCCGATCTGTGGACAGACAAGCTTATCTCCTCACTATCGTTATTTTCGCTGTTAATTATAACTTTATTTGTAAATAACCCTCTGATTCCTCCCTTGATTTCGACACCAAGCCCAACTGAACCATAGGGAGGTATTGATCTAATTTCAATTGGATCGCTGGGTTTTGACGCTACCTTGTTTAGATCAACCTTTAAGTTGTGGGCGGCAACTGCCCCATTATTACGTATGATCAATTCACCCTTAGATGGGCCTAATGGAAATTTTGTGAAAAAGTCCGGCTTATATTCTGCCGAAATTTTGAGAGGGACAGGACTTTTAGATTTTCCAAAATAGACCTCTACGTCTTTACGATTATTATCAAGGCGATATGTTCCGGCTGGGGATGGATTATTTACATCAACTCCATGGATCACAAACACCAAGTGATTCAGGTCTAGTTTAGTGAAGAAGTCAACTCCGCCTGTGGTATTGCCCCAAGTAGGATCAATTTGGATCCAACGAGATTGCTTGTCGTCCCAATATTCCGGCCAAGCGTGAAGAACATCACGAACTAATGATAGTGGTTGAAGGAGCGGGTCGTTTGTATAGGCATAACCTTGTAATTCCCTTGCAGGGATCCCGGCAGCACGAGCGAGAGCAATAAATAAATCGGTAAATTCAGTGCAAAGAGCTTTGTCCGGGGACTTTAGTGTTTCCCTGGCTCCAAGCCTCTGTGCCCTGGAGGTAATAGTGGCTTTGCTATAGTCATATTTAAGAGAATTAACGACGTAGTCATAAATAGCCTTAGGCGTTTTTAATTTGTTGGCTAAAGCAATTATTTGTGGATCATCACTTTGCCATATATCGGTAGCTCTCAGGTATCTTCTTCTTTCCCATAAACTCAAACTCTGTGATACCCATGAATTAGTTGAAAGTTCGGCGGTGCCTTTGACCTGAATGTCTAACTTTTCTAAAGGAGCTAAATAAAATTCTGCTAACCAGTTGCCGTCATCATCAACCCTAACGTTCTCAGGCCGAGGAATAATACTCTCCAGGATTACCTTTTGATAGATGGTGTCCGGAGGGATGGCGATTTCTCTCTTGGCCGGTACTTTCTCGGTATTCTGTAAGTGATAGCTTAAGCGAAACTCAAAAACCTGAATAGGCCCAAACACCGCCACGATTCGTGACTGAGTAACTTGTTTTTTATCAAAGGTAAATGATCTTACTTGCCCATCGTCTTGAAATTTATACCCGCCAGGAGAAACGAATGAAACTTTTCCAAAAGATGCCGGGATTAAAAGCTTCAAAGTGTAATTATTTGATTTTTGAGCGTCTGATTGGCTCGGGAGGGTTACTTCCCAAATCTGTCCATGCTTTGTTCCTACCTCCCTCTGTTTATATTTTAGGGAAAAAGAATAATCACTTCCTTTTCCTAAAGCGAGATCATTAAACGTTAAATTAAGAACAGTACCTTGGTCGACTTTTTTTTGTACGATGTCTATCCTTCCTCCTGCATCAAAGGCATCAACTTCACTGGGTGTATAACCATCAAGATTCATTGTATAGCCTGAAGAATAGACAGAGGCGTCATTATTGCGCACTACTATTTTATGAAGCACTTCGGCCGAACCATCGGCTTGAATATTGTAGGTAACAGTCGATGAGGTCCCGAATTTTTCTGATGCTTTGACCGAAGAGGAAACGGCTAAAAGTGTCATTAAAGCCAAAGCAATATTTCCCAAGCGCTTCCTCATATCCGACAGATCACTTATTAATCAAACCTGCCGATAAATATTGACCGGTAAAAGATTTATTGTTTTTTGAGATTTCTTCAGGAGTTCCTAGGGCAACTATCTCTCCTCCTCGCTCTCCCCCTTCAGGACCGATATCAATAATCCAATCGGCATTTTTTATGACATCCAAATTGTGTTCTATCACGATTACCGTATTCCCTGTGCTTACCAGCCTTTTTAGTACCACTAATAATTTTTCGAGATCAGCAAAATGCAGTCCGGTTGTGGGTTCGTCAAGAATATAGACAGATCTTCCCTGGTTTCTCTTGCCAAGTTCGGCGGCTAATTTTACTCTTTGGGCTTCTCCGCCCGAAAGGGTGGGAGCGGGTTGGCCCAAGTGGATATACCCCAGTCCCGTGTCTTGCAGAGTTCGTAAATTTTCTGAAAGTCCCGGGATATTTTCAAAGAATTTCGCCGCTTCATCAACGGTCATTGATAGCACTTCAGCAATACTCTTATCTTTATAATGTACTTCAAGAGTCTCGGCATTATATCTTTTGCCTCCACACACTTCGCAGTCCACATAAACGTCTGGCAAGAACTGCATCTCTACCTTTGTTTGCCCTTCTCCTTGGCAGGCTTCGCAGCGTCCGCCCTTAACATTGAAAGAAAACCTTCCGGGCAGATATCCTCTGACCCTTGCTTCCGGCAGGCGGGCAAAAATATCTCTTATGTATGTAAATCCTCCGGTATAGGTGGCAGGGTTACTCCGAGGCGTTCGTCCAATAGGAGACTGGTCAATTAGAGAAACACGACCGATCGTAATCAATTTTCCTAGGGGAAAATTTACAGAGATTCCCTTGAGGTTATTGCCCGTGCAACTTTCGATCGTGATTGAGCCTTTGTTGGTCTGTCTGAAATCGATCATTCCGTCTGTAGGGTTTACTATGCTTATCTTCTTCCGGCCCGAAAGATAATTCCCGGTGATGGATTGCTTGTTCTGTTTTATTTCTGCTGGTGATCCTTGGGCAATAACGTTACCTCCCTGTTCTCCGGCCCCAGGTCCAAAATCAAATATCCAGTCTGCCCTTTCCATGATTTCCCGGTCATGCTCAACCACGATCACCGTGTTCCCCAAGTCTCGTAGTTCGATTAAAGTCTGAATTAACCGTTCATTATCCCTTTGATGAAGGCCGATAGATGGTTCATCCAGCACGTACAGCACTCCAGTTAGGCCGGATCCAACTTGCGAAGCCAGCCTGATTCTCTTTGACTCGCCACCGGACAACGATCCGGCTTGGCGGTTAAGGGTCAAGTAATCCAAGCCTACGGTCAACAGGAATCTTAATCTTCCTTTTATCTCTCTTACGATAAGTTCGGCAATCTTCGACTCTCTTTCTGAAAAAACCTGTCCCTTGAGCCCTGTAATCCAGTTTAACGCCGTATTAATGTCAAAGGCGGTTACTTGGACAATTGATTTTCCGTCAACAGTGACTGATAGGGCCTCAGGCTTCAGCCGACTGCCTTTACATGCCTCGCAGACTCTCTCTTGCATAAACCTTCCGATTTCCATTCGTATATATTCTGAATCAGTCTCGCGATATCTTCTTTCAAGATTGGGAATGATACCTTCAAATTTGTCGGTGTATGTAGCTTCCTTGCCAAAGCGATTTTCGCCTGTTATTTCGTAAAGCTTTTCCCCTGTCCCGTAGAGTAAAATATCTAATTTGCTTTTAGAGAGGGATTTAATAGGAATCTGAATGTCTATACCATTTTCTTGGCAAACTGCCCTTAGCTCTCTGCCCGACCAGGTGTCTTTTTCCATTAATCGTGCATACGGGATAATTCCCCCTTGGGCAATGGTTATTTCAGGCGCTATTACTCTCTGGGGATCTATCGACGGTACGACGCCTAATCCTGAGCAGGTAGGACATGCTCCATGAGGACTATTGAAGGAAAAAATTCTCGGTTCAATTTCCGGTAGCGAGATATTATCGATCGGGCAAGCGTAGTTTTGTGAAAATAAGTGATCTTTTGTTGATTTTGGCTTTTCTGGAATTCCGAATCCGCTATCTTTGACATGAACTGCAATGACCAATCCGCTTGAGAGCTTGAGCGCATTCTCAATTGAGTCGGTAAGCCTTGTCCTGACAGAACGAATCTGGTCACTTACCTTAAGTTGTGATCTCTCGAGGCTTATTTTGTCTACAACCGCTTCTGCTGTGTGCCTGTTCGTTTTTATAAGCGTCGGGGTGTCGTCAAGAGAGAAATATTGTCCGTCGATCCGAATGTCTCTGTAGCCTTTTGCTCTTAAGTTAAAAAACAGCTGGCTAAATTCACCCTTCCGGTCTCTGACAACGGGGGAAAGAATTAATAACTTTGCTACCGGCTTTTCCTTTAGTGTTTCTTGAATCATGGATAATACAACTTCCACGATCTGCTGAGTTGATTGTTGGGTAATCTCTCGTCCACAAATAGGGCAATGGGGATGACCGACTCTTGAATAAAGCAGACGCAGGTAATCGTAAATTTCCGTCACTGTTCCCACGGTCGATCGGGGATTTCGGGAAGTCGACTTTTGATCAATAGAGATGGATGGAGATAGACCTTCAATAGTATCCGCATCGGGTTTATCCATCATCCCCAGGAATTGTCTTGCGTAGGCGGAAAGCGACTCGACATATCGTCTTTGCCCTTCCGCATAGAGGGTGTCAAATGCGAGAGACGACTTCCCACTGCCGGACAGCCCGGTAAAAACTACTAATTTATTTTTTGGAATGTCAACGTCAATATTCTTGAGGTTATGCTCCCTTGCTCCTCGAATCTTGATATATTGTGAATTATTCTCACTCATATTCGTATTTCCTTCGGTCTTAATTATAACCTGTCCTTCTATTCCTGCAATAACAAATATGACAAACAGAGACACCGAGTCCGACTCAGCTCGGCCAAAACACCCTCCACCAGAATCCCTTTTTTAAAACTTTCTAAAGCTACAAATCATTCATTTTTCAATTGTTACTGCTCTGCTACAATGTCTGCGCATTTCTTAAAAATACCAAAATGTCCTATTTAGAACTCGAGTTAGCTAGATTTCCAACCCATGGACATGCTACCCGCACAGCCTTTACGCAAGAAAGTCCTCTGGTAGGTGGACGTGCTATTGCCCAAACCAGTATTTTAGGCTTAGGCGCAGAAAACCTTGGCGACATCTGGGATCATACGATCGGAGTAAGTTCTCAGGCAGCACGGGAAATTACCGGAACCCGCTCTCGGGTAATTCGTGCTTTAGTCGATGCTGGAGACTTCTATCGGCCAGACCAGTATCAGGTTGTAGGTTTTCCCGAAAGGATACTCACCGATGGGAAACCGATTGTGCTTCCGGCTCACCCAGACCTGCGCAGACTTTTTGCACTCGTGGAAAAAACACTCCAAGCACACTTCCTTACCGAAAGTTACGCCAAATTCCGACCCGTCGCAGATCCGTCACAGGTTGACCACAGCGTACGATACTCAGTGCTAGGTGCTCTCGCTATTAGCCACGAGATTGCGAAACCAAGTTTAAGCGTTGAACCGGGTCATTTACACCGTGACGTTCGTTTTTACGACGATGGTGGTCTCGATGTGCAACTTGATGCATTAGTGACGAGACAAGCTTATCCCCAGATAGTTACTGCCCAAGATCTTCTTACCTATCTGGACTCCTCTGATACACCTGACTGGGGTATTATCCAAATAAAGCTCATCACCTACAAACCCTTAGATAAACTGGGGGTCTTGAAGGAGGTCATCTCTCGCCACCACCTGGAAGCGAGAAGGCAACTAGTAAGCCTAGCATTAGCCCTAAGCCAGGACGTCAAACTTGAACTAGGTAAAGGTGTCGTTGAAGCAATTAAATCGCCCTTTATTTTCCCCGGGTCAATCTATTTTGTCTATATCCGCCCAACCCCTGTTAGCGCAAAGTGATAATGTCACCCCGGTGAGCAAAGTAGAAATGTCACCTTTTTAAGAAGTAGTCTTACCCCATAAGGTAAATGATTGGGGGTGAGACTTTAATGCCTGAATATTTAAATATGAGTACCAAAGAGATCGATCGCGTGTCAGTTATGAAAGAACTGGTAAGCAAAGAGATCAAAGCCAAAAGGGCCGCCGAGATCCTAGGGTTATCAGTCCGACAGGTAAAGCGGATTAAAAAACGCTTTGTCCAAGAGGGTAAATTCGGACTTGTCCACCGCAGCCGGGGACGAATCAGTAACCACCGGACGCCACCGGCAGAAACTACCAGGGTCCTGGCGGTTATCAGAGAAAAATACTCTGACTTTGGCCCGACTCTGGCGCTGGAAAAACTGAAAGAAGGTCACGGCGTCACGTTAAGTCGGGAGACTTTAAGAAAAGTCATGATTGAGGGCCAAGTGTGGAAACCAAAGAAGAAAAGGGCCTTGGTTATCCACCAGACACGCCGGCGGCGGGAAAGGGAGGGGGAACTGGTCCAGATGGATGGCTCACCGCATAAGTGGTTTGAGGAGCGAGGGCCATACTGTACCCTCCTGGTCATGATCGACGATGCCACCGGGAAATTAAAGCACCTGAGATTTGTGCCGGCAGAAACGACCGCCGCTTACTTTGAAGCCGTCGGCGACTATCTGACTCTATACGGGAAACCGATGGCCTTTTATGTTGACAAACACGGCGTCTTTAGGGTTAACACCCAAAAGGAAGGAGCTTGCAGCGTTACCGACAGTACCGGCCTGACTCAATTCGGCCGGGCGATGACAGAACTGAGTATCGGCCTGATCTTTGCCGGTAGCCCCCAGGCCAAAGGGCGAGTGGAGAAAGCCAATGAAACACTCCAGGACAGATTAGTCAAAGAGATGCGGCTGCGGGCAATCTCTACCATTGAGGAGGGCAATGCCTACTTACCCCAGTTTCAAACAGAGTTCAACTACCGGTTCGCCATTGATCCGCTAAATCCTGTTGATGCCCACCGGCCGCTTCTGTCCTCAGAGCATCCCGAGAAGATATTGTTGGTAAAGGAAACCAGGAGACTATCAAAAAACCTGGAGTTTTGTTATGGAAACAAACTCTATCAGGTACAGACTAACAGACCGGCCTACGCCCTGAGGCATGCACCAGTTACGGTGACGGAAGACCGAGACGGTGCCGTTATGGCTTACTACCGGTTCCAGAGGCTGGAGATCGCCGTCGCCGAAAGATTACCTAATCTAAGAGTTGTGGATGCCAAAGAGATCTACCGGGAAGTCGAAAAAGTTATCAGGACACCTTTGATACCAGCAGAAAATCATCCCTGGAGACGATCTTTCATCTAACCGATAGTCCGTCTAAGGGGTGACATTTCTACTTTGCAGAAAGGTGACATTTCTAATTGGCGTTGACATATCCGCCCAACAGCGCCGA
>Ga0209518_1002204_pt1 | contig 18742 bp, 13 predicted proteins | sample RifGroB1_FD_183993 | JGI IMG/M metagenome (GOLD analysis project Ga0209518, IMG submission 183993) | Groundwater microbial communities from Rifle, Colorado, USA - Groundwater B1 (SPAdes) (version 2) | ecosystem: Environmental > Aquatic > Deep subsurface > Groundwater | place: Rifle, Colorado...
TTGATTTCATGGATGAAATCATGGAGGACTCCCCCCTTGTCCTTAAAGACTTAAGGATAAGGGGGTTAGGGGGTTTGGATTTGCCACCCTCAGGAAAATCTGAAATAGAGAATATTCGAATTAAAACGAGAAATGGATTAATCAGACTGTCGATTATTATTGAAATTAACTCGGACAGCGATAGGTTAGAAAAACTTGCAAATAAAATAACCCAAAAAATACTGCCACAGAAAAAAATCCCTCCCAAGTTTCAGTATTCTTTTTTACAGGTAAAATTTTCAAGACAAAAATACTTTTTAAAATTTAATTTTTAATTTAAGGTGAATTGGTTTAAATTTTATGGCAAATAATGAATCTTTCGACTCCGGAAGGGGGTTAAAGAGAAGAATATGTTTAATCTATATTTTGTCTATTTTTTATGTTCCGTTTCGCCGTCTTTTCCAAAAATCGATCTATCGTCAAAACTTTATTTATTTGAGAAAAAATTAAAAGGAGATATACATGTCCAGTAAGATTAATTTTTCCATCAACGGGTTCGGCCGGATCGGAAGAAGCGTTTTAAGAGCTTTTTTTAAGTATCCTGAGAGATATCAGGATCATCTTGATATTGTTGCGATCAACGATATCGCGGATATCAACACTCTGGCGCATCTTTTCAAGTACGATTCTGTCATGGGAAAATTCAACGGAACTGTAGAAGTCAAAGATGATGCGATTATCATCAACGGCAAAAAAGTAAGAGTATTCAAAAATAATATCGGCTCGATTCCTTGGGGTGAAGTCAATACTGATCTTGTGATTGAATCCACAGGACTTTTCCTTTCTAAAAAAGACGGTGAAACCCACCTCGCAGGCGGAGCAAAAAAAGTGATTTTTTCAGCTCCTGCAAACGATGATGTGGAAAGAACCATTGTGATGGGAGTCAATGAAAACGAGCTTCTGGCAAGCGATAAAATGGTTTCCAACGCTTCTTGCACCACCAACTGTTTAAGTCCTCTTGTGAAAGTTTTAGAGGAAACTTTTGGAGTTGAATCAGCTTTTATGCTGACCGTTCACTCCTATACACTGGATCAAAAAATCCTTGACTCGGCTCACAAAGATTTAAGAAGAGCCAGAGCAGGCGCTGTTTCCATGATCCCTACCTCGACTGGCGCTACAAAAGCGGTGGAAAAAGTTTTTACCCACCTCAAAGGCAAAATGGCAGGTTATTCTGTCCGTGTCCCAACCCCTGATGTTTCTTTGACAGATGTAACAGCGGTCTTAAAAAAAGACGCGACTATGGAAGAAATCAACGCAGCGTTTAAAAAAGCGGCTGATGGAAGCCTGAAGGGAATCCTTGAGTTCGTGGATGAGCCTTTAGTTTCTATGGATATGCTCGGCAATCCTCATTCTTCTATTTTTGACAGTCTTCTGACTCAGGTGATCGGGAAAAAAGGAAAAAATATCCGTGTGGTCAGCTGGTATGACAACGAGTGGGGTTATTCCAACCGGTTATTGGATCTGGCAAAAAAAATGGGAAGCATAAAATAAGGGTAGTTTTGTGATAAATATAGATTACGCACTCAATAAGAAACGGATTTCTGATGTGGATGTCAAAGAAAAAAAAGTTTTGGTCAGAGTGGATTTGAATGTCCCTCTGGATATCAAGCTGGAAGTAAAGGACACCACAAAAATTGACGCAGTTTTACCGACGATCCGCTATCTTTTAGAACAAAAATCAGTTATTATTTTAGTCAGCCACTTGGGGCGGCCTGATGGAAAAGTAGCTGAAAGGATGAGACTGGCGCCTGTTGTGAAGGTTCTTGAAAAAAGGCTTTCTATGAAAATTCATTATGTCAAGGATCTGGTGGGAGAAAAAGTCAGGGTTGAACTGGCTAAAATGAAACCGGGAGAAATTATTCTTCTGGAAAACATCCGATTCAGACCTGAAGAAGAGAAAAATGACAGAGAGTTTTCAAAAAAACTGGCTGAGCTTGCAGATGTTTTTATCAACGATGCTTTTGGAACAATCCACAGAGCGCATTCCTCTACGGCAGGAGTTTGCGAGTTTCTTCCTTCTGCGGCAGGTTTGCTGGTAGAAAAAGAAATCAACTTTTTCGGAAAAGTTTTTCAGGCTCCTGAAAAACCCTTTACTCTGGTTTTGGGCGGATCAAAGGTTTCAACCAAAATCACACTGGTTGAAACTATTTTAAATGTTGCGGATACGATTTTAATCGGCGGCGGAATGTGTTTTACTTTTTTCAAAGCTTTGGGCTATGAAATCGGAAAATCTCTTTGCGAATACGATAAACTCGATATGGCTTTAGATATTCTTGCTAAAGCAAAGGCTAAAAAAGTAGAGATTGTTTTACCCGTGGATATTGTCATTACGGATGAAATCACTCATAATGCCCAAAAAAGCGTGGTAAAGGCAAATGCGATTCCTGCGGACAAGCTGGGCGCAGATATCGGACCTGAAACAGTCAAACTTTTCAGAAAAAAAATCAAACACTCGAAAATGGCGCTTTGGAACGGTCCTATGGGAGTTTTCGAAGTGCCTCAGTTTGCAAACGGAACGCTTGAAGTGGCAAAAATGCTGGCAGAACTCAAACACGCAACCACTTTAGTCGGCGGCGGAGAATCTGTTATGGCGGTCAATATAGCGGGAGTGATGGATCAGATTTCTCATGTTTCTACAGGCGGGGGGGCAACGCTTGAGTTTCTGGAAGGAAAAAAACTTCCAGGAATTGCAGCTCTCTCTGAAAGATAAATTAAAACTGATTTTTCTTCCAGGAAGGGTAGAATTCTATCTACTCTTCCTGACCGTACGGCTCTGATTAATGAGCAAAACAAAGCTATAAAAGATTGCATCAGAAAAGACAACTACCTTTTCTAATAAACTTACAAATATCAATGATAACAAGGTATAGTTTTCAATAATCGACAGCCTGAATGGTTACTTTTTTTCCATATTATTTCTTATTCGCCGGAGTTTTTTAAAGAGATTGATTTTAAGGATAAAAATTTTATATTTATGTCGTTTTTAGTTAATTTTTATGTATCATTGCCGGATTTTATTCTAAAAAACGGAAATAAAAGTCATTGAAACCAGCGTTAAGCCAATCAATGAAAAAAAAAACAACAAAAACATAAAACTATGAATTATGTGGAGGTGCTATGTATAAAATAGTTGTTCTTGCCAAACAGGTTCCCGATACCCACAATGTAACGGCAAAAGCAATGAAAGATGATGGGACTGTCAATAGAGCAGCTCTTCCCACCATTTTCAACCCGGAAGACTTAAATGCCCTTGAAGCGGCATTACAAGTAAAAGATCAGTATGGAGCTGAAATTACCGTCATTACGATGGGTCCTCCAACTGCGGCGGAAGTATTAAGAGATTCTTTATACCGCGGCGCTGATAAAGTAGTTCTTCTTACAGATAGAAGATTTGCAGGTGCGGATACCCTGGCTACCAGCTATGTTTTATCCTGCGCGATTAAAAAAATCGGCAAAGTTGATTTGATTTTTGCAGGAGTTCAGGCGATTGACGGAGATACGGCTCAGGTCGGACCTCAGACAGCTGAAAAACTGGAAATCTCTCAGATTGGTTATATGCACGATATTTTAGGGCTGACTAAAACTGAAATTAAAGTAAAAAGAGCGATTGACAATGGAACTGAAGTGGTTAAATCAAAGCTTCCAGCTATGATTACCGTAACTGGCACTGCAAACGAGCCAAGATTTCCTTCTGTCAAAAAAGTAGCAAAATTTAAAAAAGCAATGACAAAAACAGAACTTTCCAAAATGTCTGATTCTCTTTCCTATCTTTCCCCAAGCGATTATACAGAAGCAGCGCTGAAAGGGAAAGGACTTCTTATTGAAGAATGGTCCTTGGATGATGTGAAAGCAGATCCGGCGCTTTGCGGACTTTCCGGTTCTCCAACCAAGGTTTTTAAAATTGACAGTGTTGTCTTAGGCGCGACTGAAACAAAAGAAATTCCGGGTGATGAATCTGGAATCCGGTCCTTAATACACGAACTGATTGAAGAACACATTATAGGATAAGGAGTAGAGAATGAGCAAGAAACAGGTATGGGTTTTTATTGAAAATACCAGCAAAGGAATTGCAGATGTCAGCAAAGAGCTTCTTTCCAAAGGAAAAGATCTGGCCGAGACACTTCAGGGTGAAGTCTGCGCGATTCATTTAGGATATAATATCAAAGCATCTGCGCAGGAACTTTTCGATCTTCACTGCGATAAGGTTTATAGTATTGACCATAAGGAATTGAAAGATTTCAGAGCGCTTCCTTATACGACGAATATTGTGAACGCGATTAAAAAATACTCTCCCTATATTGTCCTTTTCGGAGCTTCTTTCACAGGCAGAGAACTGGGGCCTAGAATTGCCTCAGCCGTAAAATGCGGATTGACAGCAGACTGTACCGAGCTTAAAATTGGAGATTTTGATTCCAAACCGGATAAAAAAGTCTATCAGGATCTTCTCCTTCAAATCCGTCCGGCTTTCGGCGGAAATATTATCGCAACGATTGTCAACCCTTTAATGCATCCTCAGATGGCGACTGTAAGGCAGGGCGTCATGAAAATGAGAGAGCCTTTGAAAAAGGGAAGCGGAAAAGGCGAAGTCATTACGATTGAAGCGGAAATTAAAAATGAAGATTTGGTTCTTGAAGTCATTGAAAAGATTCAGGAAGAGAAAAAAGTGGACCTCACAGGAGCTCAGATTGTAGTAGCCGGAGGAATGGGAGTCGGAGGCAAGGAAAATTTTGAGTTGATTAAAGAACTGGCTCAGGTTTTAGGCGGCGAAGTCGGCGCAACCAGAGCGGTTGTGGATGCGGGATGGATTCATAAAGACCATCAGGTAGGACAGACAGGCACAACCGTGCGGCCAAAACTCTATATTGCCTGCGGAATTTCAGGCTCAATCCAGCACATGGCCGGAATGCAGGAATCCAAACAGATTATCTCTATCAATACAGACGCGAATGCCCCTGCTATGAGCATTGCGCATTATAAAATTGTGGGCGACCTCAAAAAGATAATCCCGATGATGATTAAAGCATATAAAGAAAAGGCGTAAGGGAGGAAATCATGGCTAATTTTTTTACTGAAAACACAGACAGAGTCTTTCACCTCAAAAATATTGAGATCAAAGAAATCGTAGAACTCCTTGAAAACGGATATGAAGAAGCAAAACATTATGATAATGCTCCCGAAAACTATGAAGACGCATTAGACAGCTATAAAAGAATCCTTGAAATCGCAGGACAGATCACAGGCGATGTGATTGCCCCCCTTTCCCGCTCAGTGGATGAAGAGGGCGCTCGCTTTGAAAACGGAGAAGTAACTTATGCGGCCGGAACCAAAAAAGCTCTGGAAGTGCTCACACAGGCAGAACTGATGGGCGGAACGCTTGAAAGAAAATACGGAGGACTCAACCTTCCGAATGTGATCAATAATATTATTATTGAAATGGTTTCAGAAGCGGATGCCAGCTTGATGAATATTTATGGACTTCAGGATATCGCGGTCACTATTTCAAAATTTGGTTCTGAAGAGCAGAAAGCAAAAACTCTCCCTGACTTTTGCTCTGGAAAAGTCACAGGTGCGATGGACCTGACAGAACCTGAGGCAGGATCTGACCTTCAGGCAGTTCAGCTCAAGGCTCATTTTGACGAAAAGGAAAACTGCTGGAAATTAAACGGTGTAAAACGGTTTATTACCAATGGAAATGCGGATATTCACCTGGTGCTTGCCAGAAGCGAAGAAGGGACACAAGACGGGCGGGGACTTTCCATGTTTCTTTATAAAAGAGACAAAAGCCTGAAAATCAGAAGAATTGAAGAAAAACTGGGAATCCACGGTTCTCCTACTACTGAGCTTCAATACGATGACGCTAAATGTGAGCTGGTAGGAAAAAGAAGATTCGGACTCATTAAATATGTCATGTCTTTGATGAACGGAGCAAGACTCGGAATCGCGGTTCAGGCTCTCGGAATCGCTCAGGCAGCGTACAATAAGGCTTTAAAATACGCATTGGAAAGAAAACAGTTTGGTAAAAAAATTATTGAATTTCCAGCTGTCTATGATATCCTTACCAATAATAAAATGCAGATCGAAGCAGCCAGAGCCCTGATTTATAGAACCAGCATTATTGTGGATGAACTGGATATTCTTGAAAAAATCATGGACGAACAAAGAGAAAGCCTTCCAAAAGAAAAGCTGGCTGAATATAGAAGCCGTGTTAAAAAACTCACCAATCTTGCGGCTCTTTTCACGCCTCTGGCAAAATACTATTCTACTGAGATGGGAAACAAAGTCTGTTATGATGCGGTTCAGATTCACGGAGGAACCGGTTTTATGAAAGATTTTGATGTGGAAAGACATTCCCGGGATGTCAGAATTACCAATATCTATGAAGGAACCACTCAGCTTCAAGTCATTGCTGCCATCGGCGGAATCATGACCAAGGAAATTACTTCTGAATACGAAGCTTTCAAGAAAAAAGCAGCTGGGCATGAGGGCGAATTTATCGGCGTTTATAAAAAACTCGCTGAGTATGAAAAAATGCTGGATCATGCGATTGATAAAGTACATGGAATGAAGAACAAAGAATTTCATGATTATATCGCGAGAACTTTAGTGGATATGGCTCTCCATATTTTTATTGCCTATACTTTTATGGAGCAAGGTAAAAAAAATAACAACAAAGCTCTTTTAGCTAGAAAGTACGCAATTGAACAACTCCCGAAATTCGAAGCTCTTTATAAAAAAGCGCTCGATGCGGATGAAACGACAATCCGAAACTTTGAACAACTCTTAGAAATCACTATCTAAAAAATTATATCTGTAGGGGTGAACCATGATTTACCCCTACGGTTTTCCCCACACCAGAGTCATCACGCCATAAGAAGTACCCGTTCCTGAAGTGCAGAAAAGTAGTTTATCTCCAAATTTTAAAAGATTTTTCTGATTGGCCATATCCAAAGACATAGGGACGCAGGCAGGTCCTGTATAGCCGTATTCCTGAGCAATTTCATAAGAAATTTCATCCTTCCATTCCAAAACCCGGCAGACTTTTCGAATCGTTTCGATTTTGGACTGAGTAAAAAAAGCACGGTCAATCTCATTTTTGTCCCAGCCTGATTTACGGATCGTATCCAAAATAATCGGAGGCCAGTTTTTAACATTGATTTCATCGGGCAGGGCTTTGACCATTTTCAGATATTGAGAGCCTTCTTTCAAAGCTTCCTCTGAAAAACCTTTCCATGAACCACCTGCATAGACTCCGAAATAGTTCCAAAACTCTCCCTTGCCCTTTACCGAAGCCGCCTGAATTCCATATTCTTTTTTAGGCACGCTTTTTAAGACAACCGCTCCGGCTCCGTCTCCGAAAGTGGTTTGAGAAATAATACAGCCGGGATCTAAAAACTTGCTTGCGAGTTCTGATCCGATGACCAAAACATGTTTCATCTCTTCATCGCTTCTCATAATGCACCAGGCGAGGTAAAGAGAAACCGTGAAACTGGCGCAGCCGGTATTCACATCAAAAAATCCGACATCAAAAGCTCCCAGTTCATGCTGCACCCTTGCGCTGGTGGCGGGGGAAATGAAATCAGGAGAATCGGTTGCCAAAATAATCAAATCCAGTTCCGTTGGTTTAATTCCTGCATTTTCCAGGGCTTTCTGACCTGCTTTCACTGCCAGAGAAGAGGTCGTTTCATCAGGAGAAGAGATTCTTCTTCTTTGAAACAGTCCTTTGGATTCCAGCATCTGAATATATCTTTTTTTTTCATGTTTAAAAGGGTTGATCTTATGAACATTGTCGAAGGCTTCGTCATTGGTCAGTATTGTTTCGCCCGCATAGGAACCTGTTCCGATAATCACAGCCGTCCTTTCCATTTCTCCTCCTTTTTCCTAGATCAGTTTTTTCAGTTCTTCGTAATTGGCTTTAGAATGATGCCTTGGGTCTCTGGGGATATGAGAGAGAATAATCAATTGATCCGGATTAAATCCTTTCAGGCTTTCCCTGATTTTTTCCTTGAGTTGTTCGATTGCTTTTCCTTCTGTTTTTTCTTTGGGTTCGGCAAAAAGGTTTATTTTTTCTTGATGGGGAAGGAGGGCGGCAAAAGCAATTTCTTTTATTTCCATGAGTTTTTGCTCAATCGGAAGAGGGTAGAGGGTCTCGCCCTGATAGGTAAAACGGTTTTTAACCCTGCCGAAAAGAAATATTTCTCCCCGGTCGTTTATTTTCCCTGCATCTCCTGTTCTGTGCCAGATTTTCCCGTTTTCTTCAATTTTGTTTTCCCGGAAGGCTTCAGGACTGTCCACATAATATTTCAGGACATGATCCCCGCTGACCACAATTTCGCCTACTTCCCCCGGAGCGCAAAGATAGGCATCGAGCGTTTCATTTTCTTTTAAAACAATAGGTTCGTCCGCCGGTTTTAAAATTTGAACCTCGATGAAATCCACTTTTTTCCCAGCCGGAAGACCGTTCAAAATATCCGAACCCAAAAGTTCTTCGGCCAAAATCCCGCTGATCGGCTCAGCTTCGGTAGAACCGTAAATAATTTCAATCGTTGTTTTCGGGAACGCTTTTTTGAGTTTACGCGCCAAAACAGGAAAAACCGGAGCGCCGCCCAGATAAATGTTTTTGATATTTAAAGTGATATTATTTTTCAGGATAAAGCCGGCAAGAATTTCATAAAATGCGGGAGAGCCAAGGGATGAAGTCACAGAACATTTTTCCATCTGGCTGATAATTTTTTCCGGTTTGATGTCGGCTGGTCTGGCAGGATTAAAATCAGGGAGCACGGAACTAATGCCCATCACCAGATTATTGAGGACAAAAAGGGGAAGAGTGGGTAAATCAACTGTATTAAAATCCGGGTGAAGATGTTTTTTCAATGCTGTGTGAATATCCCATAAAAAACCATGCGTCCGGTTTGCCGCTTTTGGGATTCCGGTGCTGCCTGTGGTAAAAGCTACCAGAGCTTCAGAATCTTTTGAGGCGAAGGCAGGGGGAAAGCTTTGACGATTTAAGCTTGTGCTGGAAAAAAATTTTCCCCTGAGTTTTAAAGGTATTTTACGGATAGCAGAAGACATGAGTCTTAGAAGATGAGCCTTGGCTGATCCGATAAATACTTTTGGTTTGACTATACCGCAGGCTGTTTCCAGACGGTTTCGCGTGGTCCATGCGTCCAAAAATACTGCGGAAGCTCCGATGTATAAAAGCGAGAGGACTGTCTGATAAAGCTCTAAAGACATGGGAACGAAAACCAAAACACGGTCTCCCTTCTGAACTCCTTTTTTTTGAAGAGAGGCGGCATTTTCAATAACGCCTTCCCAAAATTCTTTAAAAGAAACCTTTAAATATCGGGTTCCTTTTTTATAAATCAAAGCAGGTTTATCCCCTAGAGAGATTCCCTGCTCAAAAATTTTTTCAATAACATTCTCGCTTGGCATCTTTTGATCCTTATTTTCTTTAATAGAGTAAATTAATTATAAAATAACCGCCTGTCATTCCGGTTTTTGCTTGCAAAAGACCAGAATCTGTTACTTAAAACACTTATTGTCAATAGATTCCAGCCTTCGCGGGAATGACAAAGCAAATATAAAAGCGAATAGGTCAGTCTCTGTCATTGGTCATAAAGACCGTCGGGAATACTTGACCCGACTTTTTCCTTTTCAATACTGAACAGTTTATTAGGCGAAAAGCCTGTATGTACAATGATAGTAAAAAAAGGTTTCGTAATTTTCCTTAAAAATAAATTTAAGGAGTTTTTACAATGAAAACAATAGGAATTGATGTTTCTATGGATGAAATTGATCTGACTGTCTGTGAAAAAGGAAAAAGTTCCTAGAATCAAATAATTTCTCCGCAGTCAAAAAGCGATTTGATACTGCCGAGTATTTTTTTTTGAGCTTCCTCCGCTTCGGTTAAACGGATGGGACCTAGAGCTTCCAAGTCTTCCTGGAAAATAATCTGCGCTTTTTTAGACATGTTTTTTAAAAATTTTTCCTGAATCAAGGACGAAGCTCCTTTTAAAGCTTTTAAAAGATCCGTATGTTCTATTTCTCTCAACACTCTTTGTATCGAACGGTCTTCCAATGACAAAATGTTTTCAAAAACAAAAAGAGACTGCTCAATTGCCTGAGTGAGTTCAAAATCGATTTCTGATAAAGATTCTAAAATCTGTTTTTCAGTTGATGAGTCGCTTTGTTTAAGGATTTCAGCAGCTTTTTTGATCCCTCCTGAAAAAGTCAGTGAAAAATCGGATGAGTCTTTTTTTTCTTCTAAAAAACTTCCCAGCAATTGCTCAATTTCTTGCCCGACTGCGTCTAAACATGCGATTCTTCTTAAAATATCAGGTTTTTGTTCTAAAGGCAGCGCATTGAGAAAAGAAGCGGCTTTTTCAGACTGGAAACGAGAAAGGATAAATGCAGTGATCTGAGGGTGTCCGGTTGCGACCCAATGGGAAAAAAAAGGGAGCTGGATTTTTTCAATTATTTGAGCCCAGTATTCGGGAGAAGAAAAATGACTGGGGTTAGGGTTGTTTTCAATTTTTTCTTTAAGGCGGGCAATTTTCCGGTGCAGGTTTTTTATTTCTGAGAATAAAAAATTGAATTTTGTTTCATCTTCTTCCGGTTTTGCAATCTGGATTTTATTATCCTCTGATGGAAGGATGCAAAGTGATTTTTCTGATATTTCAGATATCTGGTAGGCAAGTAGAGGAGTTTCAAGATCAGTTAAATAAATCAGGGAAGAAAGAGAAACCGGAATTTTTTGACCGATTTGTAAAGACTCAAAGTCTTTGAGAGTGAAATTTTTGATAGGAAGACTGATTTCATAATCATGGGACGGGCGGGAATGAGTGAGTTTTTTTTTTGAATCTTCCCATGCTTCTTTCATCGAAGAAAAGAAATTTTCAGGATAACTTAAAGTGATCAGTCCTTCACATTCTCCGATTTTCACTTCAAAGACAAAAGCCAAAACCTGACGCTCTTTTTCTGTCAGAGATAAATCAGCCGGGGAAGTCTTTATTTTATCCAATTTCGCCTGAATCGGGAAAAAACTTTCCCAGGATTGATTGAATGAGGATAAACAGCGGTCTAAAATAATCTGAAAAACTCTTTGTTCTATTTCGGGAAGCGGACGGCTGGCAGGAAGCGGGACACCCTGTCCCCCAAAAAGGCGGTCGATCATGGCAGAAAGGATGGAATTGGAAAACTCTGTCATAAACAAATGATCAGAGTCTGAACGAAGCAGGGCAGCCGTGCAGGGATTCGGCATGGAGCAGATCAGTTCTTCATAAAGAAGCTGATCGACTGAAACAAGTTGAAAAGAAACGCCGAGACGAAACCAGCGGGAGAACTCAAAACTTATTACCCTGGCAAATTCCTCATGAATCTGTGTAAGAGTTTGAATTTGATCTTTAGAAAAACGGGCGGGTCTTTTAAAATCATAAATAAATACTTTTTTTTGAGAATTCTTATTTTTATTTTCATCCAGTTTGTCTTGAGGGGCTAATTCAGATTCGTTTGCTACGATTCCCAGAAGTTCATTTATTTCCTGTTGAGTAAGTATGTTGTCTTTTCCCATATCTTTCTCCTCATTTACGGCAGATTCGGATTCCGAAACAATCATCGACTGCCACTACTTCAGCATTGGCAATCAGATTATCTCCCGCATAAACGGCAATAGGTCCGCCAAGCAATTGTTCGAGCTGGATAATGCTCCCGTCTTCCAGTTTTGATATCTCTTCAAGGGTTAAAGAGGTTTCTCCCAAAACAGCCTTTATCTTCACCCTGACTTTTTTTAATTTTTCATTCGCAAATTCCATCTATTTTTCCCCCTCGTTGCGAAAAGACTCAATTTGAAAAAAGAAGTTTCCCTCTTCTTGAATTATTTTTCCTTGAGCAATCGTTGTTTCACCTATCATGAAAATAGCGGACAGAGGTATAAACGAAAGTTTGTTGTCTTGATAATCCAATATTTGTTTTTTTATTTCAGAGAGTGAAATATTTTCTTTAAAAACCAGTCTGGCGGGAAGATTAAAATTACTTGGCAGATTGAGAGCATCAGAGTCCATTTTTCACCTCAAATCTTTTATTCTATTTCCATTCCCACCACGCACACATCGTCTTCAAACTGATAGTCTTCCCTGAAATGAAGGAGCTGGTGGTAAAGATGATCGATAAGCTCATGAATGGGAAGATCAATCGTTTTCAAAACTGTTTCCTCGATGATTTCCTCAAACTCAGTACCGTTTGAATTGGTGGCTTCGGTGAGTCCGTCGGTGTAGAAAATCAGTTTATCTCCCGGAAGGAGCTGGATTTCTCTTTTTTCGAAAGAAAGATTCGGCATAGCTCCGATAATCGGACCTTTTGATTCTAATAAAATAAATTTTTTATCCCGGATCAGATAGGGAAAATTATGAGCCCCTCTGGCGTAGGACAAGGTTTTATTTTGAATATTGTAAAGCCCGTAGAAAGCGGTCAAAAAATTTCCGCCGGTCTGCCCTGTAATTTTATCGTTGATATAAGCAAGGATGCGGTCTGGATCAAGCCTTGTTTCTCCTGAAGTTTCCAAAAGAGCTTTGAGCATGCTCGTAATCAGTGCGGCAGGCACGCCGTGTCCTGAGACATCGGAGATGAAAATCCCTATAGAGTCAGCCTCACGGATGCGGATAAAATCAAAAAAATCGCCTCCCACATCTTCCATAGGTTTATAAAAAAACGCAAATTTGGCATTTTTTATTTCAGGTACCTTGGAGGGGATCAGACTCATCTGGATATTTTTCGCCAATTTTAATTCATCCAGAAGCTGTTTGTTTTTAAATTGGATAATCTTATTTTTCTCTTCCACTTCATGTTTTTGTTTTTCAACCAAAGAATAAATCTTTGAATTGGCAATTGCGCTGCCGATGAATGAACCTAATAAATTCAAAAGATTAATATCAGATTCGGATAAATGGATTTGCTGTGAAATAGACCAGAGCTGTATGATGCCGATTGGTTTTTTGTCTTTGATGATAGGGGTAAGAAAAAGTGATTGAGGTTTTTTGAGAATATCAATTCCTTTTCTGTCTTTTATAGACATAGGCAGATGAAGAATCTTTGAAACTTCAGGAAAATAAAAATAATTATTGCGGATAAAAGAGACAGAAGTAGCGCCATCTAAGATATTGATTTCATATCCTTTTTCAGTTTTAAAAAAACTGTCAATCTCGTTGAATAAATCAAGATTATGATTTGTCTCCAGGCAGTAGCCGGATGAATATTTTAAGAAATGAGATTCTTCAATAAAAAGCAGTCCTATTTCAAATCCAAATAAAGATAAAATAGATTGAAGGATGACTGAGTAGATTTCCTGAATCGATTTTAAGTTGTTTATAATCTCTACTATTTCTAAGAATTTAATATTTTTTGCGGAAGCTGTTTTTAAAAATTTTTCCTGTTCTTTAATATCTCTAAAATACAAAGCATTTTTTAAAGGAAAATAAAATAACGATAAGAGAGAATTGACCTTCTCGATTGTTTTTTTTTCAAAGGGCGAGTTTTTTTTAAATAAGCATAAAACACCTAATGAACCAGGTTTTTCTTTATTCTTTATTTTATGATAATAAGTAATGGGAATATAGACAGCGTATTGAGAGTCCCAGTATTGGAAGTTGTCTTTGATGGTTTCCCCATACTTTTCAATATTGTTTAAGTCGATAAAAATATTTTCTTTTTGGGAGACACAGTCAGAATGAACGGAGCTTTGATTCAGAGGAATTTTTGACTTTAAAATGATATTCTCAATATTTTTATATTTAGCTAAAAAACGGACAAATTCTATCGTGAGAGTTTGTTTTTTTTCATCTATAAATGAAAGATAATAGCCATCAAAATCAACAAATTTCCTGAGTTTATGTAAAAACAACTGAGAAAGTTTCCTGAAATTTAATGTAGAAATTATTTTATAAAATAATTTATTTTTATTGTAAAACTGGTGGGTATAAAATTTTATTTTTTTAAACTTTAAAATATTTTTGATAAAATAAGACAGAAAATGAATGATATCTTTTATTTTTTTTATGTCCTGATCTGTTAAAACTTTGTCGAGTTTATAAAGATTTAACTGGATAACGCCTATTTTGATGTTTTTATAGGTTAACGGAGTGATCAAGCACTGTTTGAGTAGAGGAGAAAATAAATCATTATTATGATTTATTTTCAAATCGTGGATAGAAGTTTTTTGAGAAGAATAGGCAGAAATGAGGTAATTGCCTTCTTGATTGAAAGAAATATATTTTTGGGTATTGAAAAAATGAATCGAGTCAGGATTAAAAATAGTTCTTTTAAAAAGCTTGAGTCTTTTCTCGATTTTATTTTCTGGAATATAAATGAGTAATTCTTGAAAGCCCCATTTCTTAAAAATGAAATCAGCTATTTCATCAAAAATATTTTTTGATTTTTGAGACGAAAAAATATTATAAAAACTTTCGTTTTCTTTTCTTATCTGAGTCAGCTGATTTCTTAAATTGTCAATTAATTCCATTTATTCTCTTTTCTTTTTAAGGTAATAGGATTAAAATCTCTTTGATTTTCTCTTTATTTTTTTCTTTTTTATCGATCAGATTTTTTAAGTCTTCCAATTTTTCATTCATAAAATTGGTTTTTCTTTCATGGAGCGGTTTGCTGAAAATGTTTTTATGTTTCCCTTTAACGGTATTTGCTTTGCTGACTTGATAAATTCTCATTTGATTGAGGTAAGAACTCACAGAAAATAAATCACCTTTTAAATTTTCAAAGTAAGCTTTATTAACTATAATTCCAAAAAAATGTCCTGGGGAGTAGCCTAATCCACCAAAAGTAGAAATCCAGCTGTCATTTTTATCAAAGAGCTGAATCCTGAAATTACCAGAATCAGTGATATAATACTTCCCATTTTTATCAAAGCTGATATCTAAAGGAGTAAAAAATTGTTGGTCTTCAGAGCCGGGAGCGCCAAAAGTTTTTATCAAGTTTAAAGAAGAATCCAAAACTAAAATTTCACATAAATCACTATTTGATACATAAATATTATTGTTGATTGGACTAATTCCAATGCCGTATTTTTTCCCTTTATCAGCATAAGATGCGACTATTTTATAGTCGGGTGTTGATATTTTATAAACCTTGTTCATAATATAATCGGTTGCATATAAGAATTCATTATTATCCATAGCCATTTTCAAGGGGTAAAAATATGGAAATGAGATTGTGTTGAGAAGAGTCCAGTCTGTGTTATAAACTCGGATACGGCCGTTTAAATAAGTATCGTCATAATCTGAAACATAGATCTTTCCGTCTTTTGCATAAAGGACATCTTTAGGGAGATTAAAGGGAGCGATTGTTTTAACATAAACTCCTTTATTATCATATATTTGTAATCTATAATTATATAGATCGGAAAAAATATATTGTCTAAAATAAGCGGATAATCCAGCAGGATAGTTCATCTGAAAATCAAGGTTTCTGATTTTACCCGAATATCCCACTAAAGCGTTACTTGAATTATATTTTTGTAAAATATGGGTAAGAGATTGCGAAACTAAAAGGTTCCCTTCCGAGTCGAATTTAATTCCTGTCGGCCCGCCGAAAGACTGGGGCGTATTAAAAGTATTAGGATAATAGGTAATAGTTCTGGAGACATTGCCCTCTGAATCAAAAACAACAATTCTTTGATTTAAATTGTCGGAAACAGCAACATTACCTGTATTGTCTATCGCGATTCCCCTTGGGGTATTCAGTTTAATCGAATCATTCCCAATGAACTCTCTGACAACCGCCATTGTGGTTAAATCATATTCAACCACTTTATTATACCATGTCAGACAGACAAAAAGAGAATTTCCGTGAACCGCGAGGTCCTGAGGAAAACTAGAAGCTCCTGTTTCTAAAACAGTGCACTGCCCGTTTGATGGATTGCATTTTTGAACACGGCTGTTTAACTCGTCTGCGACCCAGAGATTGCCCTCTGCATCAAAAGAAAGACCATTGGAAGCGTGAAATTGACCTGGGTTTTCGCCGAAAGACCCGAATTGAAAAAGAATTTCACCTGTATTTTCATCGATTTTCAGGATTCGACCGTTTTCCATATCCGAAACCCAGAGATTGCCCTGATTGTCAAATGCAGGTCTTCCCATAAGGAATTCTTCAGATTTTTTTTTGGATTTAATTTTAATTTCTCCGGCATATTGCATTGTCGAAGTATTGATTTTTGCAATTCTGACATGTCCCAAATCTGTGACATAAGCAATTCCGTTTTTAATGGCTACTCCGAAAGGAACATTGAATTGGTCGGAAGGATCGGTTTGAGACGGGATCGAAGCAGGAATCTCCTGAAGGAGTTTTAAAGGCTCCTGATTGTTCTTTGAGAACAAAAGAGATGAAAAAATACAGGCGCTCAAAACTAAAAAGAGAATTTTTTTCAGGTTCATGAAAGTATCCTTTGTTTAAAATTTCTATAATATATAATCTATACAAAAAATAAAACCAATAAAATAAAATCGAAAAAAAAATTTAATTTTAGAATTATTTCGGCAAAGTCATTTTTTTTATCAAAATAAAAAAAACATTAAGTTAATTACAATCAATTTGTATATAGCTCAATAGAACCCGGGGTTCTATTCGAATTCACCCAAGGTTCTATATCCTTTTTGATGAAAAAAAGGTAGCTTTGCTGATAGATTTTTTTAAAAAAGGAGATTAGAAATGAAATTTCTAAAAAAGCAAATCAGCGCAGTATTACTCGGACTCATTGTGGTTTTTACTGCCTGCAGTAAGCCTGCTCAAACCAATGACAGTTTATCCGCTTCATCGGATCAGGTCAGAAGTCAGGGCTGGGTGCATCAGGTATCGCTTGTTTTTATCAACAAAATAGGGTTGGCAGATGTTTCCAAGCTGAACAGCCCTGTAGGAGTTGCGGTTGATTCTGAAAACAACTTTTATGTCGGTGATTTTGGAAACAGTATGGTAAAAAAATACAATATTTACGGACAGCTTCTCAAACAATGGGGCGGGTATGGAGTTTTACCTGGAAAAATGAATGTTGTGGGAGAAGTTTTTGTTGATCAGAGTGATTTTGTTTATGTTGCGGATATCGGGAACGGAAGAATCCAAAAATTTGATAAAGAGGGAAATTTCAAGAAGATCATCGGGCAGGGAATTTTAAAACATCCTCGGTCGGTGGCGGTCGATGAAAATGGAACTGTTTTTGTGCTGGATGAATTTGCCAATCAGGTGGTAAAATTTAACGCAGAAGGAGAATTGTTAAAATCCTGGGGAAGTGAAGGAGTTTTTGCAAGCCAGTTTATGTTCCCCAACAGCATTGCCGTTTATCAGGATAAAGTTTATGTTTTAGATACTCAAAACAGCAGAGTTCAGATTTTTGACAAAGAAGGCGCATTTCTTTCTATTTTTGGATCTTATGGAACGGCGGTCAATCAATTTAATCTTCCAAGAGGCATCACAATAGATCAAAATGGAACTATCTATATTGCGGATACCGGCAATAATCGGGTTTTAAAATACAATCTTGATTTTAATTTTATCGGAAAAATAGACACGGTAGGCTATTTGATTGCGCCGAATAAAGTCGGGGTGGATCAAAACGGGATTTTAATTATTGCCGATACAGGAAGCCATCTTGTCAAATTTTTTTCATCCGGTTTTGTTTTTCTGGGCTATGCGGGAACTCCCCGAAATGCAGATGGGGAATTGAATTACCCTACCGGTATGGCATTTTTTGAAAATAAACTCTATGTTTTAGACAGCTCGAATTCAAGGGTTCAGGTTTTTGATCGGTTCGGACGATATGTTTCTCAATTTGGAGGATTCGGATTCGGAAACGGTAAATTATTTGCACCGAGAGGAATCGCGATTGATCAGGAAGGATTTATTTTTATCGCGGATACCTATAACCATATAATCCAGAAATTTGACAATCAGGGAAATTATTTAGCTTCTTATGGCGGGCAGGGATATGCTAACGGTCAATTTAATTTGCCGTACGATATTCAGATTGATAGAGAGGGTAATTTTTATGTTACTGATTTTTTAAATCACCGGATTCAAAAATTTGATCATTTTTTCAATCATCTGAAAACTTTTGGAAGTTTTGGTTTTGGAGAAGGGCAGTTTTTCTGTCCGAATAGACTTTCTATTGATAAAAAGAATAATGTTTTTGTAACAGATTTTTATAACAACCGGGTTCAGAAATTTAACTCAGAAGGCATTTTTATTTTAAAATTCGGCTCTTATGGTCATGGAAACGGGCAGCTTTATTTACCAGCAGGCATCTATGTAGATAAACAGGATCGGGTTTTTATTTCAGAAATGGGAAATCAGAGAATTTCAATTTTTGACACAGAGGGAGGTTTTATAAAAACAATTGGAGAAGTCGGGGCTGGAAACTATGAGTTTCATTTTCCTGCCCAAATAACGGGAGGAAAGGGACATTTAATATTTGTTTCAAGTCCAGCGCTCAATAAAATACAGGAGTTTATTGTTTCCTGGTAATTACTTCATTTTGAATTATAATCTTCCTTCTCTTGAAAAAGAGAGGGGAGAGTTTTTATCATTGGTTTTCTATAATTTCAACAAAAATAAATCAGGCTGTCGATTATTGTTTAAATTAACTCGGACACCGAGCGGAGCCGAGGTGTCACTTCGACTCCGCTCAGTGACCATACTGCTTTGATTCATAGAA
>Ga0209518_1002205_pt1 | contig 18740 bp, 20 predicted proteins | sample RifGroB1_FD_183993 | JGI IMG/M metagenome (GOLD analysis project Ga0209518, IMG submission 183993) | Groundwater microbial communities from Rifle, Colorado, USA - Groundwater B1 (SPAdes) (version 2) | ecosystem: Environmental > Aquatic > Deep subsurface > Groundwater | place: Rifle, Colorado...
AGCAGCAATGGACGAAAGTAGAAGCAGGACAAGCTACCGGGGGTAGCGAAAAATCATTAATAAATAAAAATAAGGATTGGAAGCCTAAACAATTCAAGTATCTCCCAAATGAAAGATACTCTTATTATATAAGAATAGTTTCAGGAAAAGGAACCGGTCAGATGAGACTTATATTGAATAACGAAAAACACAGGATAATACCAATGGCTACATGGACCATTCGTCCCGATAAAACATCCGGGTACAATATAATTCAAAGAGACCATTCAATAATGTAGAAACGGAAGGAGGAGTGATGACATTGTTAAGGTTGATTACCTGGCGGATATCATTAAAAAGATAACGGGAGAAGTTGCAACCACGGAAAAACCTTAACCACAGATGACACAGATTACATAGATGGGAGGGGGGCAAAAAGGGGGGAATTTAGGAATGTTGCATTGATAATTGTGAGGGAAATATCACGGAGGGGCGTAAAAGGGGCGGAATTTTAACCACCCGCCCGACCGAATGGTCATTCGGGCAGGCAGATTAACACAGATAAGGAGTAGAGAAGACACAGATAAATGAAAATAGAGATTCATCTTAATGACCCTAAATATTGCAATGGATGCCTATTGAATATTTCAGAATATGGTTACTGCAATTTATTCAGTATTGGCACAAAAGCTGAAATTACAAAAGAACAATGTTCCGAATGCAATCAAGAAAAAAGTATCATAAAAATAATCCGTCCGAAGCAATGTGCCGATAAGTATGGCCCGTGAATTATCTGTGTAATCGGTGCAATCTGTGGTTGCTTTTCCCGCCCTCTCATCTATCCTCTCTCATCTCTATTCTCTATAACGGCGGTATGCCCGGAATAATCGTGGCCAAGGCCAGCAGTTTGTCGGTTGAGGGATTGGCCTTAACCATTCCGGCCGCCTGCAGGGCCTCGCTGATAAAAGATTTCTGGCAGGCAATATCAGACATCTCCTGATAATCAGGATGTTGACTTCTCTTATATGGTTCAAGTTCCATTATTTTCCGTTCTAACGCCCTTCCCAGTTCTTCAATCTTGTCTTTCCTGCCGAAAATACGCTTACCATAGGCCACGGCTTCTTCGGTGGATTTGAATTCGGGAGCGGGGTTAGGCCGGACTGGCTTTAATCTTTCCATTACATTCAGCAGGTCTACCGCTTCAATCATCTTCCCGCCCCGGTGATACATATTGTTCTTGGCTCGCCTCAATATTTCCAGTATCACGGCAAGGTCTTTGGATGTCAATTCGTCCACATATTTGCCGCGGAATAAGTCACTGAAAAACGACTCTTTCAGATACCATAATGCCTCATCGGATAGGATATCGTAAAACTCGGTTATCTTTCCGAGCATTAAGGGCAGATTGGGGTCAAGTTTGATGGGTAGATTCAGTTCCCTGACCCGGTAATAACGCGGTAAAAGATGCCATACTTCCCTTGAACTATGCCCTTTTCGGAATAAACTGTTCGGCCAGATTATATTGGGATTCATACCGCGGGCGAATTGGACGGCCTCTTCCAAATGCCAGGGCATAATAGTATTGCTCCAATCGTGTCTGGAAATAATATCAGCATATTTCAGGATTTTATTAACCGCGGCCGGCGTGAAATCCTCCGGCATATCGCGTTTGGCCTGGATGAGAAGATTCTCGGCGTCTGGATGCAAGGGTTTATGCGCCGGATTGGCCAACGATGGTGGTTTTCTTAAAGTAATGAATTGATGTTTCCCGTCTTTTACCCCGGCCCATATCCATTCGCCGTAACTAAATCGTTCCGGCGGATATAGCCGGCCGATTTCATCCGTAAATAACGGCGGGACCATCCTTTTCGCCTCACTCAATGAAACATCTGACTTAATTTCATCAGGTGTAGATTCGGGACTGTGGCGGTAAAGCAAACGGCCTAATGGCACCGGGTTGTGCTGAATAGCTCTAATTAAATCAGGGTAATCCTTCAGGACATTAGGCGAAACTAATTTGCCATCCAGCAATGCTTGCCCGACAAAATTCTCGTGTATTGATTCATCCATCTGGTTTATTCCAAACATACCTTTTTTATCAGCCCTAATTTCATCCGGTAATTTTTCATATATTTCTTTCTTAAGTTTATTTGTTATTTGAATAAATTCCCATTCTCTCGGATAATAATCAGCAACCTGCCTTATGTTGTCTATTTTCTTGCCTGTTTCTTTAAAATATTTTTGTGCCAATGTCAATTCCGTTGTTTTGGGGGATACTATCCTTCTGAATTCGCTTTTTGTCATCTGCCACGGTTCTCTTATTAAAAATGGCACCGGGTTGCCTTTAATCTGCGTAATCGGTGTAATCGGTGGTTTCCTGAAAATCCGGTACGCGCCGTAGGCAATAGCAACAGCGCCAAGCCCGATGGCCGGCCATAAGAGTGGTTTTAGTGGACTGGCAGTAGTGGTAACTGGCGCCGGTGATGACGGCGCCGGTGTCATCGGTGATTGTGGTAGCGCAACCAGGGGCTTGGCAGCCGGATAATTCGTCTTAATAATATCGTCAACCTCGGAGATACGTTTGGTCGTGGCCGGATGGGTACTGAAGAATTCCTCTAAATTTGTGGTCTTCCGGCCTTCCAGCGCCTGCAATTTTCCCATTAGCGAGACCATAGCGTAGGGATTATAGCCGGCCGCGGTCATATAATTCAGTCCCTTGGCGTCGGCCTCGTATTCGTTATCACGGCCGTAGCCCAAACTCACGAAATTTGCGATGGTCTTATTGTATTTATCTATCCGGTTGATGTCGTTAGAGTCAAGTCCCAGGCCTTCGGACTTTTTCAACTGCGATTTGATTAGGTCGGTGATGAAATTGGCTCCGAGCGACAATTCCATGCCCTTGACGCCGTGCCGGGCGTTGACATGTCCTAATTCGTGGCCCATAATGGCCGCCAGTTCGTCATCGGTGGGCGATAATCCGTTCAGCAGACCCACTGTTACATAGGTCGGCCCGCCGGGTAGGGCAAAGGCGTTGATTTGATTGGTATTCAACGCCTTGAACTGGTAGGGGAGCGATTTGTTTTCGGTTTTGGCGCTTAACCGCTTACCAATAGCGGTAATGCGGGAATTAATGGTGGGGTCGTTGCTGACCCCGCCTAATTGACTTTCCACATTCGCGGTACTGGAATACCCCAAAAGGGAGTCAAACGAAATTGGTATTAAATTTGACATATTAAAATCCTATTTATTTCCAATCTTTTTAGTATCTTTCCTGGTCAATGCGTATATGGTCAGTCCGCATACCGATATCCCGCCGATAATCCAACCCCAAGGTGTTTTATTGGTCACCGCTTCCCGGTTATATTTATTAAATCTTTCGTTTCCCCGCATTATTTTAGCAACTATTATTCCAGCCACAATAGTTATGGATACAGTGACCAATATCACTTTCCAATGCAACAACCAGAACCGGCGTAGGCCATATACCGCAATATTGGCGACCTGTAGGACATCGTCTTCTACCTGTGGCATATCATTTTCTTTCTTTCTTTACCCGTACCGATATTATTTCTTGGGCTATCAGCGGTTTGCCGGCGTATTTTTCCGGCACCGCTTCGTCAGAAGGCAATATCAACGCCTCAATATCAGAATAACCCAAACTCAACGCCCTGCTAATCACTTTGGATATGCTTATCAGGTCAGCCGAATGCGATTCCCTGATATGCCGGGCCAGTTCCATGATGTTTTCCTCTATTTTCAGTCCGCAATAAGGGCAGACGAACGAGTTGATTATCCTCGCGACTGGGCGGGTTACCCGGGTCCATAACCTTTCGCTAAACCGGATTCCACCGCCGCCACTGCCTCTGATAACTATCTTTGGTATATCTTGGACTACCTGACTCACGACTTCCCATAATCCGGATAGTCCTCGTAATATTATATTTCCGCCGCCCAAGCCCCTTGTAATCATACCCGTTTTCTTTCATATACCTTTGATATATCAGAAGTCAGATTGCCGGACTGATCATATAAATTGAACCTCATTATCTCGGTAATATTATCTTCTTTATAAAATATCATCTGAGTGCCGGATATTTTCCATCTACCGCTTTCAATACTTTGCGTATCCTGAACTAATTTACCAAAAGAGCCGGCTAAGTTATGTCCGGCTACATCTTTATCCCAGACGGCGTCGGCAATTTCAGTCGGACTTCCGCCGCTGGCGTAAACCATGGTCGGCGATGACGATTTCTCGTAGACGACCTGGGTAAAGGCCGTGGGTTCAACCGGATTCATGGGATTGCCATCTGCGTCAACTGCTGTCAGGTTCCCGCCGCTGATAATACACTGGGTATAACCCGGACCTGATCGGGCCGCGAATGCCACCCTGGTATTTAACAGCCGCAGGGTAATCCCGACCTTCTTCGTTATTCCATCCTCTATCCCGATAAAATCCTTGCCCGAAGCGTCCATCAATGACAAATCGTCTAACGCCCCCAGATCGGACTCAAAGGTCCGAAAGGTATCCACGATATCCTGTATGGATATAGAAGTGGATGGGGTGGCTACCGTGGCTATGCGCGGCGATGCCGCCCAATCTATTGACACATCATTTCTTACTGACATAAAGTATTACGGCAGATTCACGACTTCGTCGGACTGCAAACTGACGCCCAAGCTCGCGCCGGTCGAGCCGAAAGTCCCGGTCGTGCTTGCCGGTTTCTTTCCTTTTATCCGCGCCACCGCATAGAGATAAATATCGGACACATACTGGACCGTCTTCGCAATCGATGTCCCGACTGCCTGTTCCTCAAAGAATACCACATGCGCATTATCATTGAGGGTCAGGTCAACCCCGCTTGTCACATCCCCAATCGTGCCGGCGGTCAATGTGAATATATTGGTAGTCCGATTAACCGAACTGTATGGGAACATGAGATAATTACCGGTGTCATTGGGATCGAGTATCCGCAGGACGCCGGTATCAGGCACATCGTATGGCAGGGGGCTGACGGTTCGGGCATTGGCCGCCACTAAGATGGTGGAATTGGCGGCCTGATTATTTCCGCCGCCGACTGCGCCTACCTTGAACTCGTTGCGCTGGATGGTTGTTGAGTCCAAGGATGCGGTGCGGTAGATAGAACCGCGCACGCCACTGAAAATATTGGTCAACTGCAATGATTGGATATTCGGCGGATTGTATGTGGTGCCTGTATTATCAACCAGTTGGATATTCTGCAGGTCAGTTGCGGCCATATTCTGGATGAACATACCTTGAGCGCCGATAACGAGCGAACCGGCTTTCTGCCCGTATGGGGACGCGCCGCGCACTTCGGCAAATGCGCTGGCCAAGCGTCTGAAAATCCGGCCTTGAATTCCGGCGGCCGCTCCCGGCCCGCCCTGAATCAATACTGATTCGGCGCGTAACAGGAATTTCCACCATTCATACATTTTCAACACTGTCTGCGCGCTGGCTCCGGTGATATTCAATCCGGAAACCGCCGTGTAATCCTTGTCGCCGACGCCGCCACCGATGTCTTTCGGGACCGTAGTATAGGCAACTGTAGCCGTCGGGGTATTGGTGGCGCCCGATGTGTTTCCTGTCAGCAGGCCGGTTCCGTTGAATGTTCCCGTATTATCTTGCACATAAATCGTTCCGGCATCGTCTTCAAGCACGAATCCGGTTGCGCTGGTGCCCGTTTGTGTCACCTGTTCGCCTATGATGAATATGCCGGTGGTTGTGCCGCCGGTGAACCGCCGGTCAACAGTCATCACCTTGATATTTGTACTATAACCAGCCACCAAGGTTGAAGGGTCCGCAACTGCGGCGGTTTTTCCGCTGACCGCTCCGGTAATTGAATCGGTATTGACGAAATTGGTCGAGGATTTCAGCGCGTAATCCATGTTCCCGGCTGCCCCAGAATCGGAGGCCGTGACAATGCCCCGTTTTCCGTCGCTGGTCGTGATTTCCTCGCCCACGGTGAATGCCCCTGCGCCACCGGCCGAAAACGCGCACCTGTATTGTCCGGTGGTGTTATTCAGGTCTTTTGCATTACCAAGAGCCACGACGGCGACGCCGCCCTGCTGGGTCACCTCATTAGAATCGTATGTTCTGGTATATGGGCGGGCATGGACGGTGAATGAGGCCTCATTGATTAACTGGCCCAAGGCCGCCACGGTGGGATTGATGTACCTCGGTTCTGTGCTTGTTTTTACCTTGAGCAGGACATCAAGATTTCCCTCAATCCAGTCCTGGCGATTAACCGCCCCGTTCTGCTCGATATACATATCGGGCTGGGGGGTCGGATTGGACGCGCTGTAATAATATCCGTGGTTTCCTATGTCCGCCAGCGCGCCCACGGTCTGGATGTCGGTGAATATATTGTTATTGCCGCTGTCCTTAAACGAGCCCTTTTCCAGGAACCGGAACGACAAGTCCGGGATTATATAATCATTCAGTACCGTATAGAGCTGATCTTTGACATTGCCATCCAGGGGTGGCAGGTCATCCAACTGCGCGAGTTCGTCATATAAATCCTGGGCATAAGTATAGAGGGCATTGGCGCTCCGGACTACATTGAGCGAGCCGGGCGCGTATATTCCGCCCTGGTCTGTTCTCTGCGTATTGCGCACGCCATTGGGGATATTGATAAGCGCCGCATCAAGATATTTATTTGTCGAATTTTCAACCTCTCCGTACTTGACATAACTATCATCCGGCTGCTTAACATGTATTTCATTGTCATCCTGCCATGTGCCGGAGAATCCGGCGAGTATCAGTTTGCCCGTATTATCGCCGTCATCTATGACGGCCAATACGCGACCGACCGCGTTGGGCGTTGTCCCGCCGACCGCCTTGATGACGCTGCCTTCCGAAAACACCTTGCCGGCCACAAGATTATCGTAATAAATACAGTCAAGTACCCGGAGCGCGGCATCATTCGCCCAGGGATTGCCCGTAGTATCGCTGTCAACCACGCGGATAGAGCCGGTTGTGACCGCCCCGATTACTTTCTGCGCGTAGCCCTCGGCCCCCGCGGCACCGCTTTTGATATGGGCGTCTTCAGGAATTGCGATTGTTCCCGTATCATAATGGATAATAATGGAATTGTTAGTATTGGTAGCCCCGGTAACCGCCAACGTGCCATTAACCAACGTTGTTGTATTAAGGGTGTCATTGTTGGTGCCGGTCCCGTCGGCGACGGCGATAATGCTTCCGCTGATTGTCAGGTTCTCATTGTTAGTAAACGGCGTGGTTATCGGTCGACCGTAGAATTTGCCGTGGCCGGCGACACCGTCAATATTGTATTCTATGAACTTGATTACCAGGGTTTTAGCGCTGGTTGCCCCGGTAACTGTCGCCCCGACTGCTATCAGGGACTTGTTCGTAGCATTGACGACGTCAAACATAAGTTCACTCATGATATACAGGCGTTCATTATCCGCCCACCTGCCGATCACATTGGTTAATGTCAACGTGCCGGTTGTGGCATTACCGGTCCGGGCCAGTATTTTGCCGACCGCGCCGCTTGTGTCTCCAAGAACCAACTGCCCGACGGCCGGCTGGGTGCCGTCGCCTGTATCGTAAGATAACACCCCATCAATATGTGAAATTACCTTGGCTGCATAGTTAAAATCCCAATCATTAGCTATAGACATATCAGAATCCTTTCATTATGGCGTCATAGCGCCATTGCCCCGCAAGCGGGACGGTTATTTGAATCTTTCCGGATAATTTTCTTTCGGTATCCCATATTTTTCCGCCATTTTAACATAGGCAACCCGTTCATCGGTAAAGGCCGCCACCACCCGGCCATTCCGCATCCAGATAACATTGCCGGATACCTGTGAAATACACATGGTAGCGCCACAGAGATTGCATTTATGGGTCAGGACCTCTTTCCCGCAGGCCGGGCAGAGCGCCTCGGCAGCCATCTCTTTCTCTGCTGCCGGACCGCTTTTTTTCGCCGGCTCATCATTTTTTATCGGCATCAAAACAGATTTCTTCTTAAACATAGCCCCTCCTTTCAGGGTAAATTTACCGTTGCGTCTGCAATCATGGTAAACGGAACGCTTAATCCGTTTGCGGTTATTGAATCCAAGGCCGCGCTGTTTTTATATCCCTTTTTCCTTGTAATGATATTTACCGGCATAACTCCGGTATAATTATAATCCGTAATCTGATATACCCCGTTCGCATCGGTCTCGCCGTTTGTAATCAAGCTCTTGTCCGATTGTTTTTCAATCCTGACCCTGGCGCTGGCAACAGCCAGACCGGATTCATTCTTGCAGGTTATCGTCAGGGTTTTCACTTCATTAAAGGTTACAGCCGACCCTGTATAAGTTGATGGGTCGGCGTTGTTTGTTTTATTGACAACTATTGCGCTACCGGATGAATTATTGATATCATAAGTATTACCGCTGAATAATAACGCATTATAAGTATATGGGGAACCGGCTGCCGCAGGATGCTGGATACCCCTGGCATTATTAATAAAACCGCTCTTGGTTGCATTGGAAACCGAATCGCGCCACAGGAAAGCGCCGGTGGTAACAGTGGTATTCAGGAAATTGCAGTTCCTGATTTCCATATTGGAATCAACCTGCCCGCAGGCGTCAAACGTATTGCCGAAACAATCGTCTCCGCTCAAATTAGTCCCGTATAAATCCACTCCGCCGATAAACGATGTAAATTTTGAATTATAAATACTTAATGTCATCGCGCTGTCACTCGCGGAGACCCAAGCGGTCGTCCTCGCTGGGGTTGTCAAGCCGTTGTTTATTGGGCAATTAAATGTCGACCCGGACCGGCCGTTATCGGTTCCGGCTATAATCCCGAAATCTGTCGCCGTCGTTCCAGAACCGCCCCTAAAAGCCAATCCATTATAAGTGGTTAGTCCATCCGCCCCGGTTGTTCCGCCGACTGAAGCATCAGGTATTGCCTGAACCACATTAGTCCCGTTATAATAACCAGGGGTTTCCCAGATAACAGATTCATTATAAGACGAAAATGTTGTATCACTTGACCCATGCCCGATAATAATTTTCCCTTTTACAAAATATACACCTTGTTTAACAGTAATAACCCCCCAACGATTTGTTCTCGCAGAATCATAGACAACATCGGCGATTTCCTTAAAGCCGGCACCGGCGGTAGCAACCGTTCCTGATACATAGATTTCACCCCGTCCATACGCGACTTGGTCAACGCCAAAGTTCTGGCCTTTGGCCGTGGCGGTTGACCTCATTACTGCCCCAAGATAGGTAACGGCGGCCAAATTTACCCCGCCCCCATAAGTAGTTGACGGGGTTGATTGCGAATCAATCACATAACATATCCATCCCTCTGTCGCAATGATGCTGTCTGAACCATCAACATACCAGGCGCTCCAGACGCCTAAAGCATCGCCGGGGGCCGTCGTGCCGGACCCCAGTATTATCCTGATGCCGCCTGCGGCCCTGGTATCGCACAAACCAGGTGTAGATGTCCTCACCCAGATATAAACCAATTTATCCTTGTCAGCGCCTGAAGTAAAATTAATACCGGCCGCGTGATTGTAACACATACCTTTTTGCGTGGCAACTCCTGAAACACCGCGGCTGATGCAGTTAGAACCCTGAACGAAGAAATCCGGCTCAATAGCCATACCGCCAGCGCCACCTGCGCCATAACTGACCCAGTTGGTAACTGATTCGGCCGTAGATAACACCGTCAAATCTGTGGTTACTGTTAAAGCCATTTTATACCATCTCCGTTAAGTTTGACATAATTTTTTACAACCCCGAAATTATCGGGACGGAGTTTATCCCGCTTCTGGCGGGGTTGCGACTTCGCAGGATTTAACTGATTAAGCGGATTATCAGTTCAATCCGTTAAATCCAGTTGTTATTCCTTCATATTCATCTTTTGATGAACTGTTCATCCTCATCTGTGTAATCAGTGCAATCTGTGGTTGCATTTAGCCTTTCCAATATCTGCCAGTGGTTAGAATTTCGGTCTTTTCCTCATTGAATACCTCTCGGGCATCCGGGCTGAGCCGGCTGACCCATTGTTGAGTCCAACCTTTAATATTGTCCCTTAACGAAGCGCCGAACAGTGCCCTGGCCCAGAATACACGGCCGTCTTTGATAGATTCATTGATATCATCCACCAGTTTTTGGGTAATGGCGAATTCGTCATCTGGTGGATTTTTCCTCGGTCCCTTTGTCGTCAGCCAGATAGCCAGTCCGGCCAGGGTAAGTCCGCCGGCCGCCAATCCGATAATCACCGGAGTGGATAATCCGGTCGATGGCGCCGGGGCTGGTTGGGTTGGTCCGGCCGCCGGAACGTAATTCATAGCCACATCGGCGGTTGCCGTAGCCACATCATCGGGCTTGAATCCCTGGGCGACCATGTTTGAGGCCGTAGCGGTCAGGGCAGCAGCGGCCGAGGATGGAATCCCGATGGCGGTCAGGGTTGAGGTCAAGCCAGCAGTGGCCGTGGTCGGCAGGGTGGTTAGAGCGGAAGTCCCGCCCGATACCAACGATGAGGCGCCCTGGATAATTGACGGGCCTAAAAATATAGCAGTTGCAACCACGGCGATGATAGCCACCAAGGTAGTCAGCCGTTTCTTGCGCCGTTCTTTTTTCCTTTTCCGCGCTTCTTTCCGCAGGGATGCCACCAATGGCGCCGCCTCGGCCCGGAGTTTGGCCCAGGCCTCCGGAGAGGTCATTATGGCGGTCGTAAAGGTTATGATATTGTCCGGAGTTCCGCCGGCGCTTTCAACCTCATCGCGATAGGTATCGTATAACTGGGCCATGGTTGTCCAGACGCCTTTGCGGGTGGATTCGGTCCACGACTTCTTAATGCCCGGAGAGTATTTTTCCATAGTATTGACCATATCGTTGTATTCCACGCCGTTTTTCAGTCCGATATGGCGGGCCTCTATTTCCCAGTCGCTCAAGGTGGCCGGCAGGTTCTCCGCTTCTGTTTTAGGCAGGATAAAATAACGTGCCCGGCGCTTGCCTGACTTCCCTTTGTATTTCAGGGCTTCCCAGTCGGCTGCCCATTGGGCATAACCCGCCTCTCCTGTCTCGGAATAGGGTTCCGCCCTCTGTTTGGTCAGGTAGTCATCCTCGGTATATCCCAGATACATAACCAAATACGGTTCATCATTCCAATTCACTGCCATAAAATCAAATCCTTACTTGTTTTTCGCCCAGACCACGCCAGCGATGGCAGCTACGACAATCGCACCGCCGATAATCCAGACGGTATACGACCGGCCCTGGGTTACTTCTATTACCGCGCCGGTAGTAGCGGCAACCTTATCGCGTGCCTCGGATTCAGGCATACCTGAATCGGTCAGATTTTTGATAATCGGGGCGAAAGCCATTGCGGCCTCCGCCTCATTCCCGGCGTCAAGCACCTTTGTTACGCCCGATGTAACCGACTTGATGGCTTGGGATTCCGGAATCCCGGTGTCTATCATGGCCTGGACCAACGGCGCAGTAACTTCAGCAATCTTAGGCAGAACCAGCGTGACATCGTCGGGCTTGGGCGCCGGGGTTGGGGCTGGAGCGGCGGTAATCGCATTGGCGGCTTCGGCCGATACGGTTGCGATGGCGGTCTGCTCCGGCACGCCGGACGCCACCATCTCATTGATAATGGGAACGACGGCTTTGGCGGCGGCTTCGGTGTCTGCCTGGGCGGCGACCTTGGCGGCCTCATCCGCCTTGGCTTTATCCGCGATGGCCTGGATTCTGGCCGCCTCGTCGGCGGCCGCTTTAACCCTGGCCGCTTCATCGGCAGCCGCTTGGGCAATGAGTAATTTATCGGCGACGGCCTGGGCTTTGGCGGCTTCGTCCCGGGCCGCCTGAGCAACTACATCCTGTGCGGCTTTGGCCTGGTCGGATAGTTTTTGGGCTTCCGCCATTTGTGCCTTGGCGGCTTCGTCGGCAGCCAGACGGTTTTCAGCCGCCTGGAGGTCGGCCGCTTTGGCCTTGGCCGCCATATCAGCGGCGGTCTGAGCCGCGGCTATTTGTTCAGCCAGTAATTTATCAGCGGCTATTTTATTTATCTCCGCTTGTTTGGCGGCTTCGGTTGCCGCAGCCGCATTAATTGCGTCTTGCTGGGCTGACGGCAGGTTTTGAGTCGCGGCCTTTAACGCTATTGCCGCGGCGTCTGCCGCGGCCTGGTCTGTCGCGGCTTTATCTGCGGCCACCTTGGATGCGGTAATGGCGTCTGCCGCGGCCTGGTCTGCCGCGGTCTGGGCCACCCGGGCGGTTTCCTGGGCTAAAAGAGACGCGGCCGCTTCGGCCTGGGCCGCTTTATCGGCGGCTATTCTCGCGTCAGCGGTTTCCTTTATCGCCTTTTCCAGCGCGGCGTTTTTTTCGGCCAGTAATTTATCTGCGGCTTTTTTATCGGCTTCCGCCTTGTCAGCGGCTATCTGGGCCGCGGCTGCAATATCTACCGCCTTTTGGGTCTCGGCGTCTTTGATTATCAGAGCTAATGCGGTTATCCGGGCCTGCAATAATGCCGCCATAGCGCGGGCCTTGGCAGCGCTATCAGGCCCGGCATCTCTTGTTTTTCTGGTGGAAGACCTCCATTTACCTCTGGCGCCGTCATACCAGGCGGCGTAGGCGTTCAGGTCTCTTATCTTTGATTCCAATCCCGATTTGGACATTGATTCAATCGGGGTTATAGCGGTATCAATTACTATGATTGCGGTATTTCCGACATTAACTATTCTGGCCATAATAAAATTCCTTTTGTTAGAGGCAGTTGCTTTAATTACTGCCTCTTACATCCGCCTCTGGCGGACATTTAGCCACTGATTAAACGGTTTCCTTTTTCTTGGGCCAGATACGCGGTACAACTATAATTAATCCTATTACTCCGGCAAATATCCCGGCTCCGATTAAAACTGTATTCCCCCATCCCTCTATTAAAACTAATATTTTATCGGTCAATGCCATTGCATTATCACGTAATTCTTTTTTATCATCCTTCAGTTTTTGATTAATGGATGCAATGGTATCTCGTTCATTCTGATTAATAGATTTAATCACATCTGCTTTTTGTTCAGCGGACAGTGTCGGGTCGGCTAACACGTGTTGAGTTTGCTCGACGGTTGACGATTTCGCTTTCTCTATTTCCACCTCTGCTTTTTGCTCTTTTTTTTCACTTGTCTCGTAAAATTCTTGCCATATCTTTTTAACTTCTGAAATACCTTTACTTACAGCCCAAATAGCTCCAGCAAGCACCGTACCTGCCACCAAGGTAAACAAATACGCTATTAGAACTGTAAGGGCTACAATCACTACACTCGTTACTACTATTGTAATTATTGCTTTATCAGTGAGCCCCAATCCGAACTGTTTATACAGCAAATCTAATTCATCCGGTTGAATTGTTATTAATGTTCTGATATCTTCCATTTCTTTCAATTTAGATTTTAATATCTCGTATTTCGGCCAGAAATCAGAAGTAGCAGAAATCTTGTTCCTTAATGATTCAGCCTGATTCACCAAATCCCTGACTTCTATTATTTTCTCATCAATCCGCTTCAACTTATAAAGATTCTCCTTGGCAGCCACATAAACATATTTGCCTATAGCAGAATCTTTCCAATAGATGATTGCGGATGAAATTACTCTTATGGAAAAAGCCATATTCTGAATTGCTAACCATCTGTCTTGTAATTCAGTCAAGGATTGTTCCATTGCGGAAAACGCCTTGGCATCAACCAACCCGCCCCTATCAGATAGATTCTCACGATTCTCATACCGACCCAATCTATACTGGACATCATTAAGCGTTTCAAATACTTTTGGGATTTCTTCCTTCATTTCTATATATTTCCTGGCTCCCTGTAATGAAATATCCAACCTATTAGTAATCTCATTATAGTTTGTTTGATATTGCTTAAAAAGATTAACAATATCTGATACTTTAAGTTCTACTGCCATATTCAACTCCTTTATTAATTAAATTATATTTTTCGTTCAAGTATATTTACACTAGACACATTAACACCGTACTTAAACCAATATCCCTTTTCAATTCTATCCCTTATAGCCCATGATACTAATCCGCTAATAACAAATAATGGTATTTTCCGAAAATTACCTGTTAGCAACATGGTCGTACTCCCTACACCTAATCCGATACCTTTAAATAATGCACCACTGCTCGCGCCTAGGACAATGCTGGTTCCCGTGCCCATGCCGGCAGGCGGATTGCGTTTCAATCCGTGTAATCTGCGCAATCTGTGGTTGGGATTGGGCTTTCTCGGCGGGTAGTGGAGTTCAATCTCCTCGTAGATATTCATTATATCATTATGGGTCGGGAAGTCGCTGGTAACGACCTCGTAAGCGGCCTTGATATTGCCTTCGCTGATTACCCCATCCCAATGTTTCATGATGTAGTCAAATACTTTTTGGGTTATCGGGTTCATAATTAATTCTTTCTAAACCACAGATTGCACAGATTATACTGATAATCCGATTAATCCGTCCCTACAGACGCCCGTTTTAATAGGGCGTTAAATCCTGTATATAGTATGAAGTATAGAGTATATAGGGTTTTAATTTTATCCCTTTACTCAACATATTCCACGAGCATTAATCTTAATTCAGCGAAAGTATTCACGCCTTCCCACAGGTCGCCGTAAGCCATTGCCTGAAAATAATACTCAACCACATAGACATGATTATTTTTCAGGAATTTGATAATCCTCTTGGCCAGCGATTCCTGTTTAGACTCGTTTGCATATTCCAGAAACTGGACTCGAAGTCCGTTATTACTGCCGCCATACATATCTTCCGGCTCGCACAGGACTGGGAATTCATTTTCCAACTCATTGGCGACAGCCCTCAAACTGATTCTTGTTCCGAATAATGTCTTTGCCATATTTATCCTTTCTACAACTGGATTAAACGGATTAAACTGATTAAACTGATTAAACTGATTAAACTGATTAAACTGATTTTATTCCAATCTGCGTAATCTGTGTCATCTGTGTAATCTGTGGTTACGCCTTACGGTCTTTCCTCGCTTTGCGCCAGGCGGTATTGCCGGACGCCAATGTTCGTTTCACCATATTAAGATAACTATTACCCCGGCCGAGTTTGAATACACCCCGATGGCCGGAATGATAGACCTTTACGGCCGTCCGCCAGTCGCCGTAGTATTTATCTATCAGGTAGTTCATGTAAACCGTGCCGACCGCGATATTCTTATCCCGGTTAAAGGCCGAGGACCAGGAATAGTCAACGCCGTCAATCAGATTATTTTTATCAGCGCCCATCAATTTATGGGTGGCAAATTCCCATTCATTGCGCATTATCTGCATTACGCCCCGTTCGCCAGAGCGGCCCTTGAGATGAGCCCGGTTATCAGATTCCACCAGGCACAGAGCCCGGACGATTTCGCCAAGTCCCGGCTCGGACGATACCTTAACGACTGCCAAACTATTGGACTTCTGAAATGTTGGACTGTTTTTCACCGCGCTGACATTCATTATTCCCAGCGCCAGCAATACAAATAACAGGTATTTCATATTATCCCCTTGCTTCTTGCAGTTCCCAATATAGCCTCATACTCGGCCAGTTCGCCATAGCTCAACGCTTGCCCAGAAGCCCAAATTTGCCAGTCAATCGCTTCCTGCCTGGCATCTTCCCTTGTTCTTGTCTTTTTTCTTTTAGGCATAAAATTCCTTTCCTTTACAACTGGATTTAACGGATTTAGCGGAAATCGGTTCAATTAATCTCTACGCTATAGCGCTTTTCTGACAAGGCGTTAAAACGCGTAATACAGAACCCAGTCCAGTCCTTTTTTCTCGGCCATAGATAGGTCTTTCCTTACCATCTCTTTGACCCCTGCGTCAACCCCGGGTATCCTTAATATTTCCTTGAGGGTATCAATATCCACCTCAAACATACCCGAGCCATCATCATTCAGGTTATCCAAGTATCCCCCATCCCGCAACTTGTCCACGACTTCCTTATCATTCCACATATTGAAGGTCTCGTGGCCGTAATCTATCTTCTTGACCACATATGCTCTGACGCTCATATAAATCCCCTTTCTTACAACAGGATTTAACGGATTAATCGGATTAATTAAATCAATTCAATCAGCTAAATCCAGTTGTCTAAAATCTTTTTCCGCCTACGTTTTCCTATATATTAAACGCCTCAATGGCCCTGGGCGACAGCAAATCCTTGGCGGACTCTCCTACTTATCGTCTTTACCAGTCCGTTTCTTTATGTAATTAACGACGACATTCCTCGTTCCGCCGACCGTAGTGGTGACCAGTTTTAGTTTATTTTCCAGGTATTCCCAAGCCAGATTGGCGATAATCACCGATATAGCCGGGATGATAACGGCGTACCATTTATCGGCGTCTTTGACTAATTTAAGATAGGCCGAGCAGAGCCCGCCGGCCAGGATGGTCAGGACCCACTTGGGGCAGACCTTGAGCAGCCAGTCAATGCCCTTGCCTAATACGGACAGCCACGGCCAGGCCTTTGAGGCCAGATAGAAGAAAAGCCAGGATATTTTAGACAGCAGTTCGGCGAAGGCGCAGACGAATATGATTATCCACCAGATGTCCTTGAACCAGGTGGTGAAATTAAACCAGCATAGTTTAAGGGATTGCTTGATGTCGCGTCCGATGCGGGGATTGAGTCGGGCATCGGCAATTCCCGTCTTGGGGTCTATAACCGCCTTGATGATTGCGGTATTGCCGGGCAGACGCACGCCCTCGAATTTCACGGGCGGCTGGGACTGGTCCGGCTGGACATACTGTTCGGTCGTCTTGCAGGAAACCACCGCAAAGACACAAAGAATACAAATAATTATCAATCCGCAATTCGCAATTCGCAATTCGCAATTCATAATTTCCTCTCCTTTTTGATATCTTTGACCGGCTTAAAGGCGTTGATTTCCATAGTATTAATGGTTTTGGCCAGTTTGTCCTTCAAGACCAGGACTATTATAGCCGCTACAAAAATAACCGCAAGTATAATCAGCAGTAATTTCATTGCGCGTCGGCGCTCCTATTTTAAATCGTCTAATTTTGATTTTATCTCTCCGTGTTCCCGGCAACTGTCGGTGCCCATCTGCTTTACCTGGTTAATCATATCCTGCATTATCTGGGTATTATGCGAGATATGGTTTTCAGCCAGAGTTTTGTAGTCCGCGACCTGGGCTTGGCGGTCGGCCCGTTCCTCGTTAAGATACTTGATGAACGCCCGGACCATCATTCCGGTAATGCCGGCGAAGAATATAAGGACTCCGATAGCCAGCCCGTATTCCCTGATTCCATACTCAATACCCATGTTGCACATCTCGCTTTCTTATAGCGCCTTGGCGCCATTAGACCCCGTCAAGCGGGGTGTTCCATTAAACCGTTACTTCTTCTATTATCCCTGATGCCTTGAGTTCATTGCGGACGGCCAGCAGGGTCGCGTCAGAGACATCGGGGAATGTCTTTAGTATCCACGATTTCAATATTGCCAGTTCTACGCCGTTAAAGCCGGAGCCGTCAAGCATCAGGCGCTGTAGTTTGGCCTTGATAAAGTCCTTTATTCTGGTTTTTAGTTCAACATCCGTAAATTTTACATAAATAGCCATACAATCCTCCTATGCTATTAGTTAGACATTGCGTAGCATATCCTGTTGCTCGCGCCATCGCTTCCATCGTATAACATATTAAATTTATTGTTATTCAAAAATACGCTGGGGCCATAAAGACCGCCATCGTCTATTTCACCGCCCGCTCCCACTCCGATAACCACTCCCTTCCTGGTAAAATGTATGCCGTCTTTTGCCGACCCGTAACATATCCTGGTAACAGCGCCATCATTGCCCGTATAAAACAGATAATCCTTGTTATTGGATTTCAGTATTTCAGGGGCAACTGAGCCGATATCGTCAATCTCGCCTACAGCGCCTAATCCCAAGACCGCGCCCTTTTTAATAAAATGAACGCCATCCTTGCTTATCGCAAGGCATATCCTGATATTGGAGCCGTCATACCCGCCATAATAGGCATAAAACTTGTTATTCCTTTTAGCGATACTCAATCCCTCATCTATATTGGCGTCGTCTATTTCACCCGCTGAACCCCGGCCGATTACGGCCCCTTTTTTCGTAAAATGCAAGCCATCTTTGCTGGTGGCAAGGCATAGAGTCCTGATTGCATCGGTTCCAATTCCTATATAATAAATATAAATCCGGTTGTTATGGACTATCGCCTTGAATTTCCACGAATGCGAGGAATCCCTTTCCCCCGCGCCGCCCGCGGGTATCACTATCCCCTTTTTTGTCCAGTGCATCAAGTCCCGGCTTATCGCAAGGCATATCCTGATAATAGAACCCGTATAACCGAGGTAATAGCAATAATATTTATTGTGGAACCTGACGACAGACCCATTATACGCCCAGGAACTGTCAATATCCGATGCTCCTCCATCAGGAATTACCACGCCCTTTTTAACGAATGGCATATCTTACTCGCAGTTTAAGTTTACGAATTACTGCGGGTTGGACCCGCCTTGGGCGGGGTGACTCGCAGAATGTTTCCAAAAACCATTATCTCTATCCTTTGAATATTCCCAATACCGAACCCGTAAAGGTCGGGGTTGATGTGCCGGCGACGACCAGCCGACACCGGATATACTTGGCCAGGATATTGTCAAGATGATAGGCATACTGTCCGGTTGCCTTAATCTTGCCCTTATCGGCGTTGGGCGTGGTCTCGGTCAGGTTATCG
>Ga0209518_1002210_pt1 | contig 18710 bp, 18 predicted proteins | sample RifGroB1_FD_183993 | JGI IMG/M metagenome (GOLD analysis project Ga0209518, IMG submission 183993) | Groundwater microbial communities from Rifle, Colorado, USA - Groundwater B1 (SPAdes) (version 2) | ecosystem: Environmental > Aquatic > Deep subsurface > Groundwater | place: Rifle, Colorado...
CCGAGTTAATTTCAATAATAATCGACAGCCTGATTAATCCATTTCTCGTTTTAATCAAATATTCTTTATTTCAGATTTTCCTGAGGGTGGCAAATCCAAACCCCCAAACCCCCTTATCCTTAAGTCTTTAAGGACAAGGGGGAAGTCCTCCGTGATTTCATCCATGAAATCAAGTCGGACGGGGAAACCTTGCATCGTGCAGGGTTAAAGAAATGAAAATTAAAAAAATATTTTATAGTAAATAAATGATTTTAAACGCAAATCAGGATGATTTGCAAACCGGAATTTTAAACAGAAATAAAAATTTCCCGACCTTCGGCAGGCGGTCACTGAGCGGAGTCGAAGTGAAGCCGAATGGAGGGGCAGATTTATATTCAAAGGAAAATAGAATTCAAAACCTGAATCGAATTAATTTTGGAATCCCATCTTTTTTTACCGTCAGGTAGGTTGAAAAATCTTTAGGGTTTTCCAGGGTTGGCAAACAGATTGATAGAACAAAAATTCCTAATCCTTGCCACAAAAAAAATTGTTGCCAATTTTACTCATCCCAAAATTAAAGAACTTCTTGAATTTAAATCGGTGTTTGAATAATTTTTATACTCAGAAATTAAAACAAGGGAGTTAACTATGGGATTTATTGATGACTTAAAAACAAGAATTAAATCTGCGAAAAAAAGATTTAAAATCGTTTATCCGGACGGAGAAATCGATACCTGTATCGAGGCTGCGGCAATTTTAGCGAAACAGGATATTATCACCCCGATTATTCTGGGAGATGAATCAAAAATCAATGCTTTAGCAAAAGAAAAAAATATCAGCTTGAAAGGAATCGAAGTCATTGACCCGAAAAAAGCTCTTTCTGATGATTTTATCAATACTTATTTTGAACTGAGAAAACATAAAAACATTACAAAAGAAGCCGCAAAAGAAGCCATGCTCAAGGTCAACTATTACGGAGCGATGATGGTTTTTAAAGGTCTTGCGGATGGAATGGTAGGCGGGCTTACTTCTGCTACCAAGCCTTTTATCCCCGCTTTTGAAATCGTCAAAACAACTCCGGGAATCACCCGGGCGTCCGCTGTCTTTTTTATGGTGAAGGGCGATGATGTAAAACTCTATTCAGACTGTGCCATGAACATTAATCCGGATGAGGAAACTCTGGCTCAAATCGGCGCGGCTACAGGAGACACTGCAAAAGCATTCGGGCTGGAACCAAAAATTGCCTTTTTAAGTTTTTCCACTTTCGGAACTGCAAAAGACGCACTGGTGGATAAAGTGGCGAATGCAACCAAAAAATGCCAAGCGCTCAGACCCAGCTATCTGATTGATGGTGAAATGCAGTTTGACTCAGCTCTTTTGCCTGAAGTAGCGGCAAAAAAATGCCCTGATTCAAAAGTGGCTGGAAAAGCGAATGTTTTTATTTTTCCAGACTTAAACGCTGGAAACATCGGTTATAAAATGACTGAAAGACTCGGCGGATATAAAGCCGTAGGACCTGTTTTTCAGGGTCTTAATAAACCTGTCAACGATTTAAGCAGAGGCGCAAAAGCTGAAGATATTGCTGATACAGGATATCTTACTGCTGTTCAGTCTATGGTATAATTTTTTGTTCCGGCGGTTTTTAGCGCCGCCGGATTTTTTCCCGAAAACTGTTTTTAATTCTTACTCATTATTAAATTTAATTATATTTAAATGAACACAAAATCATAGGATGTTTCATGCTCGGCTATGAAAAACATGTTTCTGAAACCCGATGGGATAAAATTAAAAAAAACCTGAAAGGAATCGGAGTTACACTGCTTATTGCAATGGCAGTCAGAGTTTTTTTGATAGAGCCTTATAAAATTCCAACCAAAAGTATGTACCCCAATATTATCACGGGCGATATGATGATGGCGAATAAATTCTGGTATGGCGTCCATATCCCGATCATCAACCTGAAACTTCCTGCTTTTTCATCCCCATCCCATGGAGACATTGTTCTTTTTCAAACCCCGACTTACCGATCACCCGGAGTGTTGATCGAACTGCTCAACTTTAGCACTTTTGGTCTTTTTAATTTAGACAACACAGCGGACAATCCAAAATATTTTGTTAAAAGGACAGTAGGGATCCCAGGAGATACCCTGACTATTTTTGATCCCGCCACCACAGTCTTTTCATACCAGATTAAAATTAACGATGAAGCCGCAAAAATCAAGGCAATCTCTCCTGAAAATATAAACACTCCCGATAAAAACGGGTTTTTATTTTATGAAGAAAATTTAAAAAACCATATCTTTGTGATCCAGTACCAGGAAAAAAATTATTCGATGAGAGATAATTTCATGCCGAAAGGGATTCAAGGCACTTTTTATATTCCAAAAGAAGACGATCAAATCGAGTTTATCATGCTCGAGACCCATGACAATATCGGAGCTTTAGTACAAAGCAGAAAAGACGGTGTCGATTATATTGATATCCATCCCATGGATCGGATTAAGATGATTATAAAAAATGAAGATTTTCAAAAAGAAATTATTACCAACGGATATATTATCAAAAGGTTTTATTCTCTTTATCATATGAGTAACTCAATTTTGAGTTCAGATGAACTGTTTTCTTTGATCAATGAGGGCAAGTTGAAAAAAGAAATCAGCGAAGACTATTATTTTGTCATGGGAGACAACCGGGACAATAGCAAAGACAGCCGTTTCTGGGGTTTTCTTCCCGGCAGGATGATTATCGGACTTCCTCTATTCCGTTATTACCCCATGAACCGGTTTGGAAAAATACACTAACAGGATAACTGAATGAAAAGAAGTAAAATATTTTTTTTGATAGCAGGAGCTTTTTTTCTCTTTTCATGTTCAAAAAATCAAGAAAAATATCATTTTATTAAGGGAGATGATCTTGGTTTTTTTATTTTTGACGATTTTATTAAAGAATTTAACGATCAAAGTAAAATTGTCAAATACCAGTTTACGGGAGGAGGGGCGCAGACTGGACTTTTTTCTCTTATGGATGAAACAGTCGATGTTGTTTTTTCTCTCAAAGAACTCAACAATGAGGATCTGGCGCTATTAAAAAGCAAAAAAATAAATCTTGAAATTATTCCTATTATCCGCGTGCCCATTATCTTCATTTCTCATAAGACTCTTCCCATTGCCAATGTCAATCAAAAACAGATGAAAGCAATTGCCAGCGGATATACAAAATATTGGTGGCAGATGGGGACCAGAAAGGAAAGAAACATTCTTGCTGAATTCGGTGAAATAGAATTTGCCAGCCTTGATTCAAGAAACGGAGAGTATCATTTTGTAAGAAAATGGCTTAATTTAAATGATTTTGACCTAGATTCGCACTATTCCAAACACAACTCTGAAATTCAGGATTATGTCAGTCAAAATATTTCCAGTATCGGGTACCTTGCTCTTCCTTTTTATAATAAAACAGAGGATACGAAAATTATTTTTTCCGATCAGAGTCTGGAATCAACCGGATATTTGATGATTAACAAAAACAGTTTTAAACAATCCGGTGAGAAGGAAAAATTTATTATCTCGTTTAAAAATTATTTATCTTCCAATTCCTTGAATCTTTTGCAGAAAGGAATTAAAGTAATCAATGAAACCCAATCAGAATAGGAGGAATCAGAATGATTCAAAATTTTAAGGAACTCATCGAAAAAGCCAAGAAAAACCCTAAAATCGTCGCTGTGGCGGCGGCTGAAGATGAACATGCTATTCAAGCGGTGATAGAGGCAAAAAAACTTGGCATTGCTGATTTTATTCTCACGGGAGACAAAGAAAAGATTATTGCTCTGGTTGAAAAAAACGGCGGGAAAATAAAAGATTTTGAAATAATTCCAACTCAGTCTTTCGATGAATCTGCCGTAAAGGCTGCTGAAATAACAGGCAGCGGAAAGGCGAATGCTATTATGAAGGGACTGACGCCTTCCCCCACTTTTTTGAAAGCGGTTTTAAATGATAAAGGACTGAAAAAAGAAGGGAGTATTCTCTCTCATATCGCTTTGATGTCCGTACCGGGATGGCATAAAATGTTTTTAGCTTCTGACTGCGCTGTCAATATTTCTCCCAAAGTGGAAGAAAAAAAAATTATTATCCGCCATGCCGTAGAAGTAGCCCGCAAACTGGGGATCAAGAAGCCTAACACAGCTTTGGTCACTGCCAGCGAAGTAGTCAATCCAAAAATGAAAGACACTTTAGATGTGGAAGAAATTTTAAAATCAGCGGGAGAATTTCAGGATGTTTTTCTGGGAGGCCCCTTTGCTCTTGATAATGCTATCTCAGAAGAAGCGGCGGTTTTAAAAAAAGTAACTCACCCCGGCGCCGGAAAAGCGGATATATTGATTCTACCTGATTTAAGCGCCGCCAATATTTTCTACAAATCACTAATTTTTTATGCAAAAGCAGAGAGCGCTGGAATTATTTTGGGGGCGAAAAGTCCTATTATCCTTGTTTCCCGATCTGATTCTGAAGAATCAAAAATTAATTCTATCGCTTTAGCCTGTGTCGTTTCGTAATTGATTTTTTTCATTATCAAATAAAATTGTTTTTTTGGGTATAAAAATATAAATCTAATATTTTTTTCTTTTTTAATCTTTTTTTGTTATATATTTATTTAATAGTATGTATTTTTTTTATACGAAACTGAATATAAAATGCAAAATTGTCATTCCGGTTTTTGCTTGCAAAAGACCGGAATTTGTAACTTAAAATAATTATTTTCAATAGATTCCAGCTTTCGCGGGAATGGCAGAAAGGGGTCGTTTTTTGCAATTTAAAATCATTTCAGTATATCATAGCTCAGGAGCGTTTATTGATGAAAAAAATCAAAACGGATTTTAAAAAATACTTTATCGCTCTGTCTCTTTTTTTAATCTCTATTTTTTTTGTTCTCTCTATTCTCTCTCTTTCCATTTTTGAGTATAGAGAGTATAAAAAAATTTTATCTGAAATGAAAACCGAGCTTTTGAATAAAAAGAAAAAAAAACTCCGGGATAAGATTCTGGAATATGTTAATTTTATTCATTATGAACAGGATCAATTGAAAGAAAATCTGAAAACAGAAATGAAAGAAAAAGTGTATTCGATCAACCAGGCAATCACAACTCTCATAAATCAATATGAGGGAAAATTGTCGGGAAAAGAAATAGAGACCAGAATAAAAGATTTTGTAAGATCTTTGAGGTATAACAACCAAAGGGGTTATTTTTTTATTGTTTCTTTTGACGGAAAAGCGATTGTAAGACCGGACAATCCAAAAATGGAAGGAAAATTAACATTAGACTTTGAAAACAGCGAAAAAAGAAAAATCGTGAAAGAAATGATCGAACTTGCAAAAAATTATCAGGAAGGTTACAGCGAATATTATTGGAATAATCCAGTCAAAAATCAAAATAAAGAAGAGTTGAAAATAGCTTTTGTTATGAAAGTAAAAGGATTAGACTGGTTTATCGGAACAGGTGAATATTTAGACTATTTTGAGCATGAATTGAAAGATAAAGTAGTGAAAAAAATCGAAAAAGTATCAAAAGAAGAAAAAAATTATATTTTCATTTCAGACTGGGAAGGAAATGTCTTCTTGGGTCCTGGACAAGGAAAAAATATGCTTTTTGTCAAAGATAAAAACGGAAAAAAGGTGGTTGAAGAACTGATTCAAGCCGCAAAATCGGGAGGAGGATTTGTCGAATATACCATGCCCCCTGAAACAGCACAGAAAGAAAGGGCAAAATTAAGTTATTCTCATCCCATTGCAGACTGGAAATGGTATATTGGAACAGGGGAATACATAGATGATATTGAATTGGAACTGGAAGCTGAAATCATTGAAATTAAAAACAAATTTTATATGAGAAGCATAATATTAATGGTTATTTATCTTATCATATTTGCTGTTAGTATTTTTTTATTGCTTTATCTGTCCAGAAAAATAATTTCTGATTTTCAATTATTCAAGGATTTTTTTAAAAAAAGTGAAAAAGAATTCAGTGTTCTGGAAAAAGAAAAGCTCAATTTTAAAGATTTTCAGGAACTGGGAGATTATGCCAACAACATGATAAAAACAAAAAAAGAATCAGAAGAAAAAATACTGAATTTAAATAAAGATTTAGTTCTTGCAAAAGAAGCTGCTGAGACTTCAAATCAGGCTAAAAACTTATTTTTGGCTAATATGAGTCATGAAATCCGAACTCCATTGAATGGGATTTTTGGAATATTGTCACTTTTAAAACTTGAAGCTTCTAATCAAACTCAATTAGAATATATAGAGGCTATGGATTATTCATCCAATTTACTGCTTCATATTGTGAATGATATATTAGATATTTCAAAAATTGAAAGCGGAAAGATTGAAATGGAATACAAAGAAATAGAACTGGAAGAATTGATTTTAAAAATTATGGATATGCTTTGTGTCAATGCGGAGAAAAAAGGTTTGGAAATTATGTATTCTATTGATGAAAGAATTCCTGAAAAAATGATTTGCGATGAGGGAAAAATCAATCAGATATTGATTAATTTAATGATCAACGCAATCAAATTCACTGAAACAGGATCTATTTATTTAGAGATAACGCAAGAATACAAATTAGATAACAAAATAGGACTTTTATTTTCCATCACAGATACAGGAATAGGAATACCTGAAAATAAAAAAAATGATATTTTTATTCCTTTTGTGCAGGGAGATTCGAGCTATTCAAAAAAATATCAGGGGACGGGGCTGGGACTTTCCATATCGAAACAATTGGTTAATTTGATGGGAGGAAATATTGGATTTGAAAGCAGAGAAAATGGGACAAGATTTTATTTTACGGTTAATGCTGATATTGTTCATGCAGTTGTATCGGAAAAAGAACATTCAATTAAAAATATAAAGGTTCTCATTATAGATCATCATGCTCTTAAAAGAGAACTTGTTTACAAGCTGCTTAAAAATGAAGTATTGAAAATAGATCTTTCTCAAAATATTGAAGAAGGATTAAAAAAAGCCTACAGCGAGAAATATGATCTTGTTTTACTTGACTTAAACAGGCCGTATCAAGACGGATTGGAAATATTAGAAAAAAATAAAAAATGGATTGACTGTCAGCGCAGTCCTATTCTAATTTACACATCTTTAGATATGAGTACAGATATTAAAAATAAAATCAAAGAATTGGGAATTTCAGAACATATTATGAAACCAATTAAAAAAAAGGAACTGATTCGTAAAATCTTAAAAATAATCCGACTTTGAATATCCTGTGATTTCAGTTAAATTTTATGAGGTAATATTAAAAGAGGTAGAAAAACTTATGGCTGAAAAAAAGCTCACAAAAATTGAAAAACAAGAGATTATTAAAGATGCTTGCGAACTGGCAAAACTATTGGATTCTAAAAAAGGAATTGATTTAGTCCTTCTGGATGTTGAAAAACTGACTCCGATTGCGGATGTTTTTTTGATTGTTTCTTCCGAATCATTTACCCATTCAAAAGCTTTGGAAGATTACAGTATGAATCTTCTGGAAGAAAAGGGATATAAAAGAATGAATAAAGCCAATATTTTTCCTGAGAATCCCTGGATTTTATTGGACTACGGTCCTATCATTATTCATATTTTCATGAAAGAAGCAAGAGACTATTATGAACTTCACAAACTCTGGTATGATGCTGAAAAAATAGAGTTTTAAGGAGCTTATCGATGATTGCGTCTGAAAAAACGACCCGTTTTCAGAAATTTCTGAAAGAAAAAAATATTTCATCTGCGCTGATTTTTAATTTTGTGGATATTTTTTACTTTACCGGAACGATTCATGGAAATGTGCTTTATGTTCCAGCGGAGGGAGAAAGCCTTCTTTTCACGCGGAGAGCTGTTCAGCGTACCAAGGAAGAGATCGAAACTGGGCAGGCGGTTGCTTTTTCCAGTTTTAAAGAAATCAAGCCTTATCTTTCGAATCTGGGGGAGAAAACGGGGTTTCTTCTGGATGCGACACCGGCAGGACTTTATAAAAAGATTCTTTCTGATCTTGAAATCGATGAAAAAAGAGTTTATGACCTTTCCAATGATCTCAAATTCTTTAAAATGGTAAAAAGCCCTGATGAAATAGAAAAAATCAGGAAAGCGGGGCTGATTGTCCAAAATACTTACGAAGAACTTCAAAACTCGATTGTGCCTAATATGACGGAATATGAAATTGCCATTGAGGTAGAGTATCTTTTAAAAAAGAACGGGCATCTCGGAGAAAACCGTTTCAGAGGATTGAATCAGATTGGTCTTTTAACCTATGTTCTTTCAGGCGCTAACATTTCTAAAGCAGCTGTTCACGATACGCCCTATGGAGGAACAGGAACTGCGAAGGCTATGGGAGTAGGCGCTTCAAACAGGATTGTCCGTGAAGGCGAGGTTTTCATGGTGGACTCGGTAGGAAGTTTTGAAGGTTATCATAATGATAATACCAGAAGCTTTATTTTTGGAGAGATTCCTCCAAAAGTTTTGAAAACCTATCAGGATCTTTTTGAAATTTACCGCTTTATTGCGGATGAGATGAAGCCAGGCAGCATTTGTGAGGCAATTTATCTTTCCGCTTTAGAAAAAGTGAAAAAAATGGGGTATGAAAACCATTTTATGGGGTTGGGAGAGAGCAGGGTCGGCTTTATCGGACACGGTATCGGAATACAGGTAGATGAATTTCCGGTTTTGACCCGTAAATTTCAGACTGTTTTAGAACCGGGGATGACCCTCGCGATTGAACCTAAAATCTTTGATGAAGAGTTTGGAGGGGTCGGCATTGAGTCCACTTTTCTCATTACTGAGAAAGGAAGCCGGATTTTAACAGGATTAAAAGAAGATATTTTTCAAATTTAAAATAAAAACGAGAACAGATTGAGTTTTACAGAAAAAAAATTTAAGAAATTGACAAAAGACAACCGGCTGAAAAAACTTTTTTTTGCTGTCCGGGAATATTTATCAGGAAAAAAAACAGCGGAAGAACTTTTCATTCTTTGGGAATGGAGTCAGGAAGATCATTGTTTTTTAAAACCTTCCAATCATTATGAATGGGGTATTTTTTCAGAAAAACTCCTTCAGGTTATGAAAAGAGAAAACTTGTTTTTGGAAGAAGTTCCGGTTGATGATGAAAAAAGAATCCGAACTCCTTTTCCGGCAACTGTCGTTTTAGATAATATCCGGTCTCCGTATAATGTCGGATCGTTTTTTCGTTCAGCAGAAGCGTTCGGAATAGAAGAAATTGTTTTGTGCGGGATTACGCCAGCGCCGGAGCAAAATCCTAAAGTAGCAAAAACGGCCAAAGAAGCTCTTGTCCCCTATGCCTATTATCAGAAAACTGAGAATGCTGTTTTAGATTATAAAAAAAAGGGTTTTTCTGTTTATGGAATTGAAAAAACTTCTTCTTCCCGCTCGCTTGGCAAAGAAGAGATCGGCTTTCCTTTTCTCCTGATTTTTGGAAATGAAGAGTTTGGAATATCAAAAGAAGTACTAGGCCAGTGTGATCAGGTATTTCATATTGATCTTTTCGGGAAAAAAAACTCGATCAATGTTTCAACAGCAGGCGGGATTGTTTTTTATGAATTAAGAAAAAATTATCAGGAAAAAACAAAAAATAAGAATTAGTATTTTTTTTTGAATCAATATTTTGATAATTTTACTATAATCTTTTTTGAAAAAGGGGGTTCGCTCCATGACTATGAGGAGTGAAACAGATATTCTTTTAGTAGAAGATGAAATGAATATTCTTCTTTCTCTAAAATATATTTTAGAAAGCAAGAATTATTTAGTGGAAACAGCGCAAAACGGCAAGGAAGCGGTTCAAAAAATTAAAGACCACTCTCTTAAAATTTTAATATTGGATCTGGTTCTTCCAGATATGACCGGTTTTGAGATTCTGGAATCCGTAAAGGAATTAAGAAATTTTCCAGTGATTATGCTGACAGCCAGAAACCGTCCGGAAGATCAGGAAAAAGCCCTAAAGCTTCAAGTCGATGAATATCTGGTCAAACCTTACAACCCGGATAACTTACTACTCATAATTGAAAAGATGATGAAGAGCAGGAGGAAAGATGTTTAGAAAGAAAAAAGAAAAAGTAGAACTGGTTGAAAAAAAATCTCAGGGTCTCTGGAGAAAATGCGAAAAATGCGAACAGATTATTTATAACCAGGAATGGGAGCAAAGATACCGGGTCTGCCCGAACTGTAATTACCACTTCAGGCTGACGGCAATGGAAAGGATTCAGCTTCTCATTGATCCCATGACTTTTGAAGAACAGGATCGGGAAATTTACCCGGTAGATGCGCTTTCATTTAAATATCTGGATACCACTTATAAGGAAAAACTGAAAGAAGCTCAGGAAAAAACAGGTCAGAATGACGGAATCATTATCGGTAAAGGAAATATTTATGAATACCCGATTGAAATCGGAGTGATGGACTTTGAGTTTCTGGGCGGAAGCATGGGCTCGGTGGTGGGAGAGAAAATCAAAAAAGCGGTTTTTTATGCAATAAAATATAAAATTCCTCTGGTTTTAGTGGCTACTTCAGGCGGCGCTCGGATGCAGGAAGGGATGCTTTCCTTGATGCAGATGGCTAAAACTTCTGCAGCAGTTGCAAAATTGGAACAATATAAACTTCCTTTCATCATGATTCTAACCAATCCCACAACAGGCGGAGTTTCAGCCAGTTTCGCGATGCTGGGAGATATTATCATGGCAGAACCTGGTGCTTTAGTCGGGTTTGCAGGACCACGGGTTATTGAGCAGACGATCAAGCAAAAACTTCCGGCAGGATTTCAAAGCAGTGAGTTTCAACTGGAACATGGGTTTGTGGATATGATTGTAGAAAGAAAAAATTTAAAACAGACTCTTTTTAATATTTTAGACTATCTTTATGACTGGTAAGGAGAAAAAAATTAAAAAGTTTTTTTTACTGATTGGATTTTTATTTTTAGCCGCCCCGCTTTTTGCGGATAAGTTTTTCCCTATCCCGGATCGGACGATTGGATTCTTTTTTACTCCCGGATTGACTGAATCAAAAAATTGGGATGCGGATAATCCGAGTGGAGAGTATTTTGATTCAGGATACTGGGAGATTGGGATTAATTATACTGAAAGATTTTTTATGGCGCATTCTTTTTTTATTGCAGTTGAAGGGGGCACAGCTTTTGGAGATGGATTTTATAGGCAAAAAGATAAACCTTCTGATTCTACTTGGCCTAAACAGGTTCAATCAAGAAATGACTATCAGACCTACAGTTTTTCACTTCTTGCTAAATTGAGCTGGGTTATTTTTAAGCCGTTTTCAGAAATGGATCGTGATTTTGAGAATTTCTCAGCCTCGTCGATTACCAGTTCGTATGATATCCTCTATATATATTTAGGAGGAGGAATTCTGATTTACAATAAAAATGGGAAAGTTCAGGAATATGCCAATGGCAATTTAACTCATTACCAAGACAATATGAATCCTTTTACAAATAATTATCTTATCTATCCAAGAGTCGGTTTTGGATTCAGCACGATTGGAGAGTATCTGACTTTCAACTGGCTGGATGTTTTTTACCGCTATAAAAAGCAGAAACAGCCCCAGACTGAATTTACGGAAGACACTTTTCATGAGTTTGGGTTTTCTTTTTCAGTGGGGGTGAATCTATAATGAAAAAAATCTTATTTCTTTTGATTCTCATGAGTTTTTTTTACAGCTGCAAGGGCACCCCGCCGACCAACGATTTAAATATTCCGATGGGACTTGAGTGCACTGATACAACGCCCTCTCTTCCTTTGAGGATTTATTTTTACGGTTATAATCCCGAACCGGATTTTTCAGGTTACAATATTTATATCAGCACAACCCATTCTTCATGGTCTTCGATGCAGAGTCTGGTTGATCAGCACATTTCAAACGGCGGCTTTTCATCGAGCATTAATAATAATATTATTTCCTCTGTTCAGGGCGGAAATACTTATCCCACAATCCCTTCATATAGCCTGAGCCAGGTTTCGGCCGGCGCACAGAAGGTTGAATTTCAAATCAATTATGACGGTGCTAGCAATGGACTTAATCTTGCGGTTTCTTACTATATCGGAATTACCGCAATTGATTTAAACAATGTTCTTGAATCAAAAATCAGCAATATTATTAAAGTGGACTCTTCTTCTTGTACCGGGGTAAATTAGATGAAAAAAAGATTTTTCTTATTATGTTTGATTGTTATTTTTTCTTCCTGCGGGCTTCCCAGCTCTGAAGAACTGGAAGATATGAATGTGCCTCTGGGTCTTTCTAAAAATCAGACAGGAGTGGTTTGTTCAGGCACAACCCCCACTGCGCTCTCTATTAGCTTCTACGGCTACAACCCGGAGTCTTTTTTTTCAGGCTATAATGTTTATATTATGACCGCTGGAACCGATCCGGCAAATGAAATTAAAATTCAAGTACAGAGCCACATTATCCAGGCTTCGGATGGGCAAAGCTCATTCAGCACGACTGTGGAAGACAATTATATTGTTAAAAACAGCTACTCCCAGCTTCCTTCTGTCAGTTTAACCTATCTGGAAAGTAATTACCCTGGATTTTATTCTCAGCCGACCAAAATCACTTACAATATTACCCAGCTTCCCAATTCCACCAGTTTGAATATCAGTACAGAATATAGTATTGGAGTGACCGCCATTTCCCTGAGTGGAAAGATAGAGACTTTACCCAGCAATGTGATTACAATTCAGTTTTCCTGTCAGTGATTTTATTGGGAAATAACTTGCTGTTCCTGAATCAGATTTTTCTGAATTCTTTTATAAATAATTTCAGCAAGATGGTCTTTAAAAGTATCTCTCATCTTTTCAAACGAAAAAGCGAGAATATCGCCTCCCTTTTTTACCAGTCTTAAATCCGCTAAAATATTTTTACCGTCAATGCTGATCTGGCAGTTGGGATAGATATGCGTTTCCATCATTAAAGAAATATCATTTTGCGGAAATTTTCCCGCCAGACCGCCCATGCTGATATCGGTCATAATTCCATTGGTATAGGTTTTATTCGGCAAAAGAAGTTTAATCAGATTTTCTTCTTTTGTTTCCAGTTTAATCCTGACAAATCTTCTTTCTTTATGTTGGGAAGCAAACTGTTGAAGAAATGAGAAAAATTTATCCGTAATTGTATCGGGATGAAGACTGCTTTGAAGAACAAAAGCAGCCCCGAGTTTTGTAAAAACTTTAATCAATTCAATATCTGAACTTTTTGTAATTAAGAGAAGTTTGGCAGATTTTTTATTTTCATCTTTTTTAATATCTACAATCATCTTGACCATTTGTTTCTGATCCAGATTTGTATCATCGATCAATGCGATATCGGAGTGAACCGGGATAGAGGCTGCAACTTCTTCCAGAGTGTTCAATTTGATTAAATTAATTCCCTGAGGTATCATCTTATGAGCCAGTGAAACCTGAAGAATATTCGAATTGGTGCAGACAATAATATTCATGAAAAGCCTCAAAACATTAGTTTATTATTTAAAATATACAACTGATTTTATGAAATCGAAAAAAAAATAAAAATAATTCCCTTCTTTAGGAGTTATGATAGTAAATTTTTATTGTGATTTTTATTAAAAATGTTACTATTGTATATTGAAATGATTTTAAATTGCAAAAATTTGACCGTTTTTTTATTCTCTTTGTCATTCCCGCAAAGGCGGGAATCTATTGAAAATAAAATAATTAAATTACAGATTCCGGTCATTTGCAAGCAAAAACCGGAATGACAATTTTGCATTTAATATTCAGTTCAGTATAATAATAAAAATAAATACTTTTATCAGGGAGTCTGAATTGAGTCTTTTAGAAATAAATTTAACTGCCGGAAAAAACCTTGAAGAAATTTTTACTTATTTTTTAACAGATTGGCTTGAGTTAGACCAGTTTTTGGCAGACGATCAAATAAAGGAAAATTCTGTTATTTTTAGATTTTATTTACCTTTAGAAGATGAAAATCATTTTCATCATAAGCTGGATCATTTTACTTTGGAACTCAAACAGCAAGAACTGGAAAAATTTGATTTTCTCATTGAAAAAAAAATTATTCAGGAAGAAAACTGGAATGAAAGTTGGAAAAAATATTTTACCCCCATTGAAATAGAAAATAAAATCAGGATCAGACCTCCTTGGGAAGATTCAAAAGCAGGATGGATCAATCTTATTTTGGATCCCAAAATGGGTTTTGGAACCGGTCAGCACCCCACCACTTATCTTTGTTTGAAAAATCTGATTCATGAACCTTTACAATCGAAAACTGTCGCAGATATAGGGGCGGGATCAGGAATCTTGGCGGCTGCCGCCTTAATGATGGGAGCACAGTGGGCAGATTGTTTTGAGAAAGATCATGCTTCTATAGAATCCTGCGAAGAAACTCTAGAAAATAACGGAGTTGGTTTAAAATCTAAGGTATTTCATGAAGATATTCTTGAAAATCCTGACTGCATGCAAAAAGAATACGATATTGCATTGATTAATATTATTGCGGAAGTGATTGTTGAGATTCTTAAACTGGAAAAAATCCAGAAAATTCCGGTTCTTTTTCTTTCCGGCATTATCCGGGAAAGAAAAGATTTTGTTATAAAGCATTTAGTGGAAGCAGGATATCAGCTTGTTTATGAAGAAAGTAAGGAAGACTGGATTTTTCTTAAAGCTGTGCGATAAAAAAATTATTTAGGAGATACATCATGGTTAAAAAATTATTTTTTACCCTTCTCATTGGATTGACTGCTTTTTCTTGTTCAAAAGAAGAAGCTCAAACAGTAACCAAAATGGAAGCAACCATCAGCTTTCTTCAGGGTTCTGCTGAAAAATCCTCTGATGAAAAAAACTGGGTAAAGCTTGAACTGAATGGAAAAGTTTCAGCAGATGAGTGGGTGCGTACAGGAAGCAATTCAGTGGCTAAAATCACAATGTGGAATGCGTCCTATTTTTTAGTCAAATCAGATACTCAAGTCAAAGTCATTGAATTGGCAGAAGGGCAGAAATTTGCTATGAAAGTTGCGAAAGGAACGGTGGACTGTTCTGTAGAAAAATTAAAAACATCGGGAAGTTATTATAAAGTAATGGGGCCTTCAATGGTGGCAGGGGTCAGGGGAACTGAATTTACTCTGGCAACTGATTCTGAAAAAGACATTGTTTCTGTCAATGAGGGAAGCGTATGGATAAAGCGAAATGTGGAAGCCGATGTGCCTGAAGAAGTGGTTGAATCTGGAAAATCAGCGATTGTTTATGCCGCTGATAATGAAAAACTGAAAAAAACGGCTAAAACAAAAGAGGATTGGAAAATTCAAGTAGAAGAAAAAAAAGAGATTGAGAAAAAACTTCCAAAAGAAGAAGTCAACGCGCTTAAAAAAACTGAAATCAAAGAAGAAAAAAAACAAGAAACAAAACCTGAAACTACAACAACCAAAACAGAGACAAAAGAAGAAGAAAAAAAAGAAGTGATTGAAAATGAGATGACGAAAAAACAGGATGAGTTTCAGGAAAAAGAAACTAAAAAAGTTGATGAATTTGTTGAACAGAAATCAAAAGAACAAGAAAAACTGGTGAAGGAAAAATCAAAAGAAATTGACGATATAATGGACTCAGACCTTAATACAGACGATCTTCTGAGTAAATCAAAAAATAAAAAGAAGAAAAAGACTCAATAAGAGAATCCTTTTTCAATAACAGGAAAAATGGCAAAAAAAATATTTGAAAATCATTTTGATGAATCGATTGTAGAAATGTCATCTGAAGAAAAAGAAGAATTAAAACGAAAACTTTCAGATACAAAAGACAATTTATCTCAAAAAGATTCAAACAGTGATACGGAGGATGAAGAGATTTCTGAATCTGTTTTGAAAGAGCAGATTCGGGAGCTTCGTACTCCCTCTTTTTTCAGGATGTTCTGGAATTTTATTCTTTCTTTAATTTATGGAATTAATTTTAAGAAAGATGCCAATATATCTATTTCCCGTATCCGAAGCATAAAAAAACATCTGAACAGCCTTGGAATATCTTTTTACAATTTTAAAAGCGAAGCCCTGACTTCTCAGTTTGCTCTTTTTGTACTGGATATTTATAAAGGCGCAAAAATTTGCGATGAATTTTTTATGAATCCTAAAGGGGGAAAAAGTTATGACCAGTATTTTCTTTTATTCTTCGAAAAAATTCTTCCAGATTCATCTTTAGCGGTTCTACGGGAAATTTTAGCAGAAAATGTTGAAAAAATATTTGATGATGAGAATATTCAAAATAAAAGAGAATATTTAAAAACCATGCAGAAAAAGTTTTCGGATACCTTGAAGGCAGAGCAAAAGCAGATTCAGTCTTTTTTAGGAACGATTGAACAGTTGATTAATGTTTATCACGGATTTGATTTTATCAATTTCTTTTCTGAGTTTGGTACAATGCTGGGCGATAAAGTGGAAATTCAGTATCCTGAAATAGAGGCGGAAAAGATGGTTCCTTTTTTAAAAAAACTGGGGGCAGTCGCTAAAATGGTGACGGATCAGGAAATAGCGCCCCAGATTATCAATATTATTCAATCAGTCAATGAATCCATGAAAAATAAAAATCCCGGAGATAAAAACCTTTTAGTTTTTCCTGTGGAAGCGGTCAATAATTCCCTTAAAATGCTTCGTAAATTAATCAAATTTGAAATATTAGACTCTTTGATTCAATATATTACAATGGATGAATCCCAGATTACGGGATATACGCGCTCTAAAAAATATATTTTGAACCGCTATATTAACCATATTGTAAATGACAGTACAAAGGCTTTTAATCATATGGAAGATGAAAAAGCAAAAGAATATCTTTTAAAAAATATTAATGATTATTTTGGAATTGCAAATGAAAGAGAGCTTGTTTTCCCTGGAATTTATACTCATGATACGAAAAGATTTTTAAAAACATCATCTGATCTTGATCTTTTAAATCATTTAAGACCTTTATCAATTTTATTGACTTTTCTGGAAAAATACTACAATGGAATTATCCGGGAAGTGATTAATACAATTGTTGTGAAAGGCAATTTTGTAAAAAAACTTCAAGGTGAAGAATTTTCTACCAGTTATTACAGACTGGATGAAATGATAGACGGACTCCAGAATTTTTTTAAAGAAGAACTGATTCCCAACGATCTGAAAAAAAATGTTGTTATTGAACTTCTTCAAAACAAACACGATTTTACTCCGGTAGAAATCAAAATGCTGAAAGAAAAATTTGCTTATTATGATAATTTTATTATCAGTTCTATTGAAAAGATTATTGAAGAACTTTATAAACTTTATAATTTTCTTGAAATTGTGATTCAGGATATAAAAAGAAACTATCCGGAAATGCTTGCCAATATCCGGCAGCTGCCTCATCTTGGCAATTACAGTTTTATCAGTGCTCTGGATAAAACCTATATGCTTCTTGAAAAATTTTTCAATATTATGAGAAATTTTATTCTTATTAAATCTGAAATTTCCGCCAATATGAAAAAAAGAGAATCAATGGGGCTCTGATTGGAAATAATAACTGCGAAAAACGGTTTAAAAGTGCCTGTTGTCAAAGGGACTCCTCTTCACAGCCGGATTGATCCCTCTAAAGAAAGTCTGCATTTCCTTTCTGATCAGGATAAAAATAAAATTCTTATTGTTGTTGGGCTTGGATTTGCGTACCATCTTTTGGAAGCCCAGAAATCAGGGCAAAAAATAATTGTGATTGAACCTGATACCAGCTTGATTTCTTTCTTCCAAAAAGAGGGGCTGGAAAATCTAAAAAAAATAACAGTTCTTTCAGGCTCTTTTCATGAAATCTCAAGATATCTTGAAACCGATATTCCTTGGCAGGATATGAAAGAAGTTGTGATTAAGGCTCATCAGCCAAGTCTTCGGATCCGTCCTGAGCTCTATCAGCCCTATCTTGATTTTTTAAAAAACTGGCAGGAAAAAAAACTTTTAAACCTTATTACTGACGCTGCTTTTGGAGTTTTATGGATAAAAAATCTTCTTAAAAATCTTCTCCGCCCTCTTTCTTTTCCAGTTTTTTCAAATAAAAACCAGTCCCCAGCGCTTATTATTGGAAGCGGTTCCAGCCTTACGGAAACTCTTCCTTTTATCCAAGACAATCAAAATCAATTTATTCTCATTGCTATTCCTCAGGTTTTAAAAATACTCAAACAATACCAGATTCAGCCTGATCTTGTGGTTATGGTGGATTCAGGCTATGCCAACCGGTTTTATCTTGAGGAAATGAATGTCCCTCTGCTCACTTATTTAAACAGCTCGGCTCTCTCTATCAAGTATTGGAAAGGTCCGGTTTATTTCATGAATTCCCTTCTTCCTTTTGACCAGCTTCTGATTCCTGAGTTTCCTCCTATCCCCGTCTCAGGAAGCGCTGCCAATACTGTAATTGAAATTGCCTCGCTTTTATCCAGTCAAATCATTTTAACTGGTTTTGATTTTTCCTTTGTTCATAATCTTTATCATTATCAAGGGAACCCTCTTGAAAATGAACTCATTTACCTGTCTGATAAAAAATATCCTCTCGATCAAAAACAATTCCAATGGGTCTATCCTGATTCTCCTTCCTCCCTTTTTTCCCATTCAGGAAAAAAAATAAAAACCAATATCAGCATGATGACTTATTATAAAGATTTCTGTCAAAAAATCGAATCTAAAAAACATAGCCACACTTTTTCTGTTTTAACTC
>Ga0209518_1002213_pt1 | contig 18705 bp, 19 predicted proteins | sample RifGroB1_FD_183993 | JGI IMG/M metagenome (GOLD analysis project Ga0209518, IMG submission 183993) | Groundwater microbial communities from Rifle, Colorado, USA - Groundwater B1 (SPAdes) (version 2) | ecosystem: Environmental > Aquatic > Deep subsurface > Groundwater | place: Rifle, Colorado...
TGACCATTCAAGCGGCTGGCCGTCAGAGCACGGGCCGATTGATAAAAAAGCTCCAGTTCCATTTCCGTAAATAACGGCGCCGGTCGTTACAGTGGAAGTTCCAGTCCCTCCTTGCCTAACAGTAAGTATGCGAGGATCAGTTCCCAATTGCGCGAAAGAAGTATTTTGATAAATAAAAGCAATCGCTAGAGCAAGTATAGAGCTGAAGATTATAAAATTTTGTTTAGTATTCATCAGTATAAAATTATATATCCCTCAATAGTATCTCCAACCGCAGGAGTAAAAGTTGTATTCATCGTCTTCCCAGCGAGGGTAAAATGAACCCCCAGCTGAATTTGTTGTCCGTTTAAATAAGCCCAAATAGCTTTTCCTTTCGCGCTCGGTTCTTTCGGAAGAACAAATGCAGTAGTAGAGCCATCTCCAGAAAAACTGAAATCATCCATCCGCAATTGCTTTCCTCCAAAAACTCTCCCCCCTCTTGGGATTCTTGAAATCATTTCTTTCAGTAATTTTATTTCTTTTTTTAATCCTATTATAACATCTTGCTCGATTACTTCTTCGAGAGTGTTTAATCCTTTTGCAGTTTCATTAGGAGTGGGAAGGATAACTTTATCCGGTTCAGGGAATTTAATGCGGTCAATTACTTTGCTTACTATAATTTCCTCGTCCGCGTCTTTGCCATCGTGCATTTCCATCATTTTTTCATCCATCATTCGCATTTTCTTTTCGTGTTCAGAAACCATGTTTTTTACCACTTTAGACATATCGGTTTTCATAGATTCCATCGCTTTTTCGTGGCTTTCATACATCTTTTGGAAACTCATTTTGCTCTCTGATAGAAGATTGATTATTTGCTCATTAAATGCTTGACTTTTCTTGTTTAATGTATCGTCAATCTTCTTTAGCAGTTGTTCCTCTAATCTGCTAATTTGTTTAATTACTTGCTTAAAATACTCAAGAAATTTAGCTTCGCTTAACCCATCGTTAGCGATATTTAGAAGTTGTTTTAATCGTTCTAGTTTTGCTGTTTCGGGTGGCATTGTGTTAGATAGTAATAATGTTAATACTACTGATATCTTTAATAGTTGGCGGATTGGCTTGGTGGGCTTCGGGCGATATGGATTTTTGGGATGGTTTCGCTTGGCTCATACTGGTTATAATTTTTACTGCTTATACTTTTTTTGATAACGATGAATCAACATAAATTTATGGCGTTAATGTCGGTAATTTTGGTAAGGCAGGCAATTCAGAAAATTCTGGCAAAGGAGGAAGACCTAATTCTTTTAATGTCGCGTTCATAGATTTACCTTCTGTTGATTTTTTTGAAGGTTCAGGCACAAATCTGCGAAGTATCTGCCCAGTTTGACCCGCACCCGAAATTCCTCCTAAACTAGCCGCAGCTTCGCCCGCGCGTATCGCACCTTTAATTTTCGTTTCAGTTCTTTTGGCCGTAAATGTGCTTATTGCTCCTTGATACCCCTTACTGGCCACATCCCACGCGGGCACGCCACTTCCTCCGTATTCGGCGATGCTCGTCAAATTAGAAATAACAGGGAGTTGTCCTGTAATAGAATTAAATACTCTTGCTCCGATGTTTTTTTCTCTTTCCTTTTCGGCGTAATCCTCGCTTGAAAAAAGCTGGGCAATCCCCGTTTGGACATAGGATTCGGCAATGCCCGCAGCCACAAGAGAAGCAGCGATAGCGGCGGCCTTAATCGGGTCTTTTTCTTTCATTAGGGCGACTTTCGCGTCTCGCCATAAAATGGATTGATTGTGAATGAATCTTTGAAATTGTAAAAATGCCATTGTTAAATCTTTGTTTGATTGTGAAGCGTAAAGGAGCGAAGCGTCCTTATATTCAGAACCGCCTTGCGTTCTTCTAACAATTAAATCGGCATATTCCTTTGCCTCGTTATCTACATTCTTGCCCGCCTTGAACTCATCCAAACTGAAACTAAAATCAAGATTTCGCTGATTTAGATTATGTCTATAAGCGGCATACCACACGCTGTCTGCGGTGTAGGAATCAAATGTTTTAATGCCTTTATATCCCCATTCCTGCCATTTGGCGAGCCGTTTGGCTTTGGCAAGCGCAGTATAAGCAGGGTCGTCAAAATTACGGAATGCCTGCTGTTTAGAGATTTGATGAATCGCGTCTCTTATTCCAAAATCCGTAAAAAACTGCGGGTCATATTTGAAAGCATCTACACCCAAGAATCCGGTAGAAACGATTTTGGCTAAAGGTTGCTTAACGATGGGGGAAATTCTGAAACCCAAAACTCCGTGTCCGACGTTCCTGACAAGTTTAGTAAGTATACCTGGCTTATATCCCTTCGGGATTCCTCCACGGGCAAGCAAATCCAGCCATTCAGCTACCCACTTTTGTCCCATTTTGCCGACAGATTTGGCATATTTGTCCGAACGGGCAATCTTGCTTAAATGATTAAGTAGTTCTTCTTTTGCGATAAAAGCCGAAGCATCGTTAATATGCTTTACCAAAACGTCCAGTGCGTTAAAATTATATTTTTGCGTTCCAGCAAGAGTCCTTGATTTGGTAAATCCTTGTTCCGTTCGTGAAGAAAGTTTGTAATCTCCCGATAACCGCATAAAAAGCTCATCGGAATTGTCAAAATCGGTCATCAATGACCAATAATTATCTACTTTTCCCAGTTTCTCGCCCCGCGTTTTCCAAAGAACATCCTCAATATGAGGACGCAGTTCATCAAAAATCTCTCTTCCTAATTTGTAAAACTCCATCTCGCCTTCAGTAATTATTTCTTTGCTATCAAGAAAAGCATCTGTAAAATATCGCGGGTCTGATTTTTGAAATTTAGCCCTAATGCCTTCCTGCCGCAATCCAGCATAAATAAAAACATTGTCATAATTTTCCGCATTGAGTTTCCCGTGCCGGATTTCAATGTCATCCACTCTCTCAAAAAGATCATCTATAACCGCGTTTCTCATTCCATTTTCAAAGTCCTGCGCGGCATCTATCGGGCGTTTGAATGTTCTCCAGTTTGCCCCGAATTGTTTATCATTATCCAAAATCTGAAATCCTACATCTGGCGTTACATAGTATTGCGTTCCCTTGCGTATGGCTTCAATCGTAGAATCTCTCGCCCCAGAAAAGCTGGCGGATGGCACGGGTTCTCCGGGTTTTCTAGGAGGAGGTAATCCTTCATCAAGATTTCTAGGAACGGAATCGGTGATTTCTTTAAGGGCGTTTTCCACGCGAAGTCCTTTAATTTCTTCGGTGGTTTTCTCCGCTAATTTTCCTTCTCTCATAAGAAAATCCAAGCGGTCGTTTATTTTAATTAAATCTCTTATAGAAACGTCTTCCAAAGACTTTTTACCAAGCTCGGCGGCGCGTTCCGTCTTTTTCAAAGTCTTCGCGCCGAATCTAAAAACCGCTTCAGGTTCTTTTTGAATGAATTCTTTAAGTTCGGATAATTTTGTTTTTGTCTTTTCGGTAAAGGTTTCGGCAGTAAGTCCTTCTATAGTTTCTATTGCTTTCTTTTGCTGATTGGGCGGTAAGGCGTCAATTTTCTCAATAACTTCTTCTATGTTGGTTACGATTTCTTTTTTGATTTCATTGTTTCTTAAAATGTTTATTCTGCGGATGGCATTGGCGACATCGCCTTCCGTCCTCGCGCTGGCCACAGCAGAAAGCAAACGACCTCGTAAATCTGGTGAAAGTTTTGTTTTGGCGTAATCGGTAATTATCTGCTTCTTCTGGACAATATCGGTTGTCTTATTTCTAAGCGTTTCCACAGCTTTTTTGGTAATGTCATCCAATTCAGCCACGGCCTGTTCATATCTTTCACCTCTCGCTCGCAAAACGACTCTGATTGTTCCCGCCGCTTCTTTTGCTCCTCTCGCCTCTGCCCTTATTCTTTCTCTTAAAAGCACATCTTCTGGTCTGGTAATCAAGGGAGGTTTCGGACTTATGGTTTCCATTATTCTTCTGCCAGGAGGAAGTTGAAGCGGTTTAACCATATTATCTCGTATAAGTTGGCGCGCGAATCTGTCTAATGCTCGCTGTTTTTTAGCCTCACGGAATGCCTGAATTTCAGGTCTAGAAATCCTGACTTTACCCTGTTCAGTTTGCAATATAGCTTCCCTCAATTCCTCGCCGTCTTTGAATGTATATCCAAAATCACTCATTTGTGTAGCTAAATCATCAAGAGTAGAGCCAGTTTTATTATTTCGCAATCGTAAAGGAATAGCCGAAAGTTCTTCAGACAATTCTCCTTGAGCAAAACTTTTTATGCCACCCAATCTTTCTATATCTTTAAATAAAGTGAGTTTAGTCAGTTCCCGGATATCGCCCATATCCTTCGCAAATTCAGTTTCCAGTATTCTCAATTCTTCTGGAGATGTTATTTCTTTTACTCCCCTCACTGCTTGATTATAGAAGTCGGTGAGTTGGGATTTGATATAACTTTTTGCCTCGTTTAATGACCCAAACTTTTCAGAACCGCCGCCATAACTTAAATCTCTTACTTCAAAATTATTTTTTCTTCTATCAAAAACAATATCAGTCCACTTGCCTCTAATTTTCCCGCTAAAATAAATATCTTCTCCCAGATATAGAGAATACGGCTTATTCGGTATTTCTGGCATCTGCACTTCCACAAACTCCTCCGCTGTTTTGAATTTCCTTGCTTCTTGGGCGAGGGGTTGGAATGTTTCGTCAGCTACACGAGGCGCAACTTCTCCCGTTTCTCTCATTAAATCAGCAACCGGTCTATATCCTTTTCCGGTAGTTTTACTTTGTAAAGATAATGCCGCATCCAAAGCCGTTTTCACTTCCTTGGTTGTTTTCAATGGCACAAAAACATCTCTATACACTTCTATCACATCATCGGCAAATCCTACTGATTTCATCGCTCTCGCCACATCAATCGCATTATCGGCACGTTTTAAGGTGCGGATTAAACCAACTACTCCCTTAAATGGCTCCGCTCCCAAAACATCCAAAGTAGAAAAAAGAATTGTAAGTGAACCGCTGAATTTTTTAACAGCTTCAGGGTCGGCGCCGAAAGTTTCTAAAGTTTCCACATCTTCGCTTGTGGCGTTAAAGGGCTCTGTTTTCCCGAATATAGATACTCCTAAAGCACGAGCTGTGGGAGAATCTCCAAAGTAACTTTTGGGATCAACAATATCGTTAGAAGCTAATTTAGTTTTTTGAGCTATCTTTGCTCCGGTTGCCGTCCATTGCCTTGCGATTCCTTGTCCCATCACCTTCAAAAGAGTTTGGGGAGTTAAGAACCCTTGCGGCAAAATTGCCGGAGTAGTTGTTTTTGTTCCAAATAAATCAAGCCCTAAATCAATAGAAACAGGTTCAATAGGTTCTAGTTTTTCGCCTCTTAATTGTGCAATAGGAATATATCCGCTTTCTTTCTTTTTAAATTGTGCTAACGGGATATAGGCCATTATTTTATGATATATCCTTGTTGTTTATATTGTTCAGCCAAAAGTTCGGCTAACTTTTCTCGCGCTTTCGGTGAGGCTAAATAATTAGCTCTTTCAGTTGCTCTCGCTTTGAAGAAACCAGCGAATCCCGCATCTTTGGCAAACTTATTTATCTCATCCTCGGTATATCTAGCCGTGAAAAAGTTTTCTACATCACTTTGTTTCATAGCTTGAGCGGCTTGTAAAAGTTGGGCTTGCGTAACTTCTTTGGATTCAACTCCATAAACTTTCTTGATTGCGGCTTTTTGTGCGTCCGTATAATCGTCCTTCAAAACTTCATCAATTCCTATCGTTCTCACGCCTTCTTCTATGTTAGAAATCATTGCATCAGAAAGATTAAAACCAATCAAAAATCTCCTATCTTCCGAGGTTAATTTAGTTTCTGTATCTTTTGGCGTTTCTGTATCTTCTGGCGCTCTCCCCGCCTCTCCTCTGCTTGCCGTAAATTGATTAAGTTCCGCAAGATTATTTGGCGTTCTTCCATAAACCAGCTTAAATTCTTCCAAACTACCCGCGGTGGCAGACAAATCAACTGCTTCTATCTTTTGAAACTTATTATAAATCTCAAAAGCTTTCTGTAAATCAGGAATATCTGAAAGACCTATCTTGGCTATGGATTGAGCTTCAAGGGCAGTAGCTCCATTCTTTCTGGCATCAACAGCCCAATCGAGAATAGTTTTAGAATCCGTCTTTTTCTTCGCCAAATCTTCCTCTTTTTTCTTTTGAATCGCGAGTTGTTTGTTGGCGCGATTGGTCTGCGCGATAGAGAGCAGAGGGTCTTGCAGAAGTAAACTAAGATTCTCGATCTTCGCTTTCAGTTCAGCTTCCTTTCCCCCGTATTTGTTCGCTACAGCGCGTTCCAGGAGCGTTTGGGCGGTTAGAAGCTTATTTTGAGTTCCGGCCAAAAGAGCGGCCGTTACGTTGATTTCGGCCGCCTTCTCGCTCTTACGGAGAAAGTTTTTACGCAATTCTCCCGCTTCAATAGGAGCCAAACCCCCTGTCGTGATCGCCCTTCCAGTAGCTTCCAGTTGTAGGCGTTGTTGTATTCTCGTATCTTCTGTTTCAAGATTCTTAAATTCCGCTTCCTGTTGTTTAAGTTGCGAGAATAAATCTGTTTCAGAAACTTTTAATTGCTCAAGCCCCAATCGCTTTTCTTCTTCGGCTTGGAAAGCAGATTTTTCGGCGGGAAGAGTAAGATTTGTTTCAGTAATACTTTTAATAAGCCCAGATAATTCAGTTTCTTGAGGAGTGGCTTCTATTGGTGTGAAATCAGTCGAATCGGGTGTCGTAAGTGGTGTGTTGGTTGGGGTAACGACAGTAGGTGAAGTTCCTCCCGACAATACATCGCTATTTATCGTATCTTGCGGAGGAATGGTAGCGGAAATCGGCTGTCCGGTTTTTGCAGAAACAGTCCCTTTCACTGGGTCATCATATACGCTTTCTCCGTTTTTTTGGTAGATAATCGCCATATTATGCGCTCCCCTTAAAAATTCCGTGCGAAACTAATACCGACCTTATTTCATTTATTAAAAGAACGGCAGCATCCCTTTCGGCTGCGTTAGGAAACGCACCAGCAGTTGCTCCAGTGCCTCCAGTAGCTAAAGCGGCTTGGTCGGCTGAAGCAGGTTGCGTTGCCGCAAATCCATGAAAACCCGCTTTTTGGGAAGTGTCCGCGCCTAAACTTGAACCATTGGTTTCTCCTGTGTGAATGTGAATCCTATCAAGTAATTGTAATGGCTTGTGAAAAACGTATTTATCACTTTTAAAAAGCGCTTCTAATTCTGATTTGACAATTTCTCTGATTTTATTTTCATCCATATATTTATGCTACATCATCCAAAATTTCTTCGTATAGGAATTTTAGGCCAGTAATAACTGCGTTTCCTTGACTCGTAATCTGAAACGAAATCTCTTTGAAAAGCGGAAGATTTACACCCGTGGATTCGATATTGACTGCGGTTTTTCTGATAGCATCATCCGTGCTTGAGGTGAGGATAGTGGTAAAAGAAGTTTCAGCGTCAGCTTTATAGCCGACTGTAACAGACCCTGCGGCTGGTAAGGGTTCGGTAAGAATAGTTACGGAGAGGAGTTTTTTCGTGATTGCGGCATCTCCTCCGTTAAAAATGACTGTTTCATAAACAGGGGCGGCAGTTGCATAAGTCGCGCTTGAAATTAAATTGCATTTATAGGTTCCGCCGTCTGTAAAAGCGGCTAAAACATAATCTCCGAATTTCAGAAAACCCTTAATACCCGCCGAGGTAATTGCAGTAGCGTTGTTGTAGAGATATTCACAGGCGACAGCAAAGCCGTCGGGAGTTCTGGATAAAGACCATATTCCGTCAGTTTGAGCGGCATCGCTTCCATAGCTTCCTGATGCCATAAAAAGTATGCGGTTATTGATTTTTTGCTTATCAATAATCTGGTTTCCTGCAAGAGATAAGGGTAATTCAAAAATCTGTTTGGCAGATTGTATTCCTCCGCCATAATACTTAAAAACAAGGTGAGGTTTAAAAGCAATAACATCACTGTAGCTATTTCGCATACTGGATATTCCGATTAAAATCCCGTCAAGAGTGTCAATCAGGTCTAAACTTTCCGGTCCCCAATCAATACTTTCTGTAACTGTGGTTAGTGTCGCGTCCCTATCCCATAGAAAAACAACAGAGTTACGATTCATCGGAATTTTGGGACGGCAAGCGATAGCAAGGTAATTTCCGTATTCGCAAATTGAAGTGATTATTAAATTAGTTGGGAGCGTAATACCGAGCGCGGGAGTGGCGGTCGCGCTCGTTTTGTAATAAACATAATTATCAAAAGGAATATAAAGACGGTCGTCTTTGGAGTGGACAATTGGTTGTGCAACATAAGTAACAGTATCGAATGGAGCAGTGCTGTAATATGTCAGTGTCCCTCCCGCAGTGGTTATATACCAAAAGTAAGTTGCGGTTCCGTCCAAATCTTTTCCCGCTCCAGGCGCGCTCGTTCCTCTCCAACCCATAAGATAGTTTTTATATTCAACAAAAACCTTTTCACAAATTAAATCAGCTCCATTTCCCGCGGCTATTTGCGCCCAAGCCGCGCTTATGGTGTCTTTGACATAAATTTTAAATTCCCCGACTCCTCCGGCTAATTGTCCAAGCGCGAATATATTTGCTTGTCCTCCAGACGCTTTTTCTGCCGCGACAAATCTGCAAAGTTTAATAGTCGCAATAGTTCCGATATCGGTTGTTGTAGCCGCGAAATCCGTATAGGGCGAGAGTTTTGAGGGATCAGTCTGTGTATCGAAGTGAGTAATCTTTCTTGCAAAGCGGATATTATTTTGACGGAGAAGGTTTGTCATTCCTCCCGACCAATTTTGTATAATTTGTGAATATATTTTTCCCATTAATTAGAAGAACCCCAAACGGTAATGCGCGAACCTGCCGGCATTTGCTCGTTTTTGCTTAATTTAACTGTAATGCGGTTAATGCGAGTTGTAGTATTATTCCAAAAGCCACTTCCGATAAAGAAAAATGGCGCAGTATCTAAATTAGTATCATCAACAGCGCCTCCAGTCCAAACAATTCTTTTCACTAATTGTTGTGAGTTGCTTATATCAATACTAAAAAACATTCCTGCGTCTAGGCCAAAACCTTTCCCAGTTAAACCTATATCCGTAGCGCTTGTAGACGCTTGATTAATCTGTGTTGTGCCGTCATTGCGGGAAAGTGAAAGATTATAATTCGCGCCAACATCGTTATTAAAATAAATCAGCATACTCGCGGAAGACCCGCTACCAGGCTTGCGAGTGCTAATGATGATATGCAAATTTTCACTCGCGGGTATATTTTGCAAATCCATTGTATTTGCGGCAGAGGTAAGAGTAGTAGAGGCAATCTCAAACATTGTCGGCATCCAAGAATCGTTTCCTGAAGCATCCCTCGAAAGAACTGTCGAAGAAGCCGCGCTTTGAGCGAATGTTCCGTTAAGTGTAAATGTTCCGCCAGAAACTACCGTAAGTTTAGTAATGTCAGCTACTGTTGAGGTCGCCGAGGTAAAAGAATGTTCTCCCGTCCAAGCGTAATCATTTGTGAGGCTAACAGAAGATGCTTGCCAAGTGGGGGCTACTCCAGCCCCATTAGAAGTTAAAAACTCTCCTGACGCGCCGTGTCCGTTCGCACACTTAAAACCGCTCGCCGCATTTCCCAAAAGGACATTGTTCGAGCAAAGCGTAGTCGTCCCTGTGCCTTGCCTTGCAACGTCAATTCCAGTGCCGTTCCAAACCCCGGTAGTAATTGTGCCGATAGTCACGAGGTTTGGAACACTGGTAAGAAGCGACATCGTAGTAGTTGAAACCTCGATTTTGTCGGCATTTAAGGCATTAAAATTAGCAGTTAAAATTGTGTCTAAATCAGATACTTTAGTTGTTCCAGTAATAGTGGTAAGAGTTGAGCCAAGCCGCGTTTCGGGTTCAGTAGAGTTAAGAAGACGCTCCGTTCCTAGAGTCGAAAGAATTGCTATTAAGGCAGTAATTAAAAATCTATACATTATGTTTTTGCTTCATTAGTTACACTGACATTATTTTTTGATTCGTTTGTGGCAACTACTCCCGGCGAATCAATTGTCCCTCCAGAATCATCAATATCTATAACCATCTCATCTATAGTTATATCCTGACCCGTTTTGGATTCGTTAGTCGGGGTTACACTATTTTTACTCTCATTCACGGGAGAAATACTCATCGAAATCCAGTTAATTTAGGTGTTAAAATTTTTCTCTTATATTTCTCACGATAAGAATAGTGTGTAATTAAATCTCTTTTAATTCTCTCCACGTCATTAGTGTATAGAGCCACACGGTCTTTTTTATATTTTGCACAATAAGGAATCGAAGCCATATAAGCGAGAATTTCGTGAAAAGGCGTGGCAAAACCCGGATTTGTAGAATCGTCTGTCGTTGCGGAAGTAGCTGTAAAAGCAGTCGGGCTTCTCTTGAACCAAACTCTAGCTCCTGAAGCGAGTGTCATAGAAGCGGCGGCCGGGGCAGGATAAAGACGGAAGGAATCATCAGTGAACATATCAAAATGGGTAGGTATTCCTTTATTTGGGTTTCCCGAAGAATCCACGCCAAAGTATTCCTCTGGGGTAAGCTCGCCAAGTTCGGAATGATCGAGAGATATCAATCTTACCCACGGATCTGTTGCGCTTTTTCGCACGTCCATTGCTTCAATCTGTAAATAGTCAGAAGCAAAAGTATATGGCTCTTGCCCTTCAGTAAGATTAAAAGTGGCTCTTGGCTGGTCAGTTTTATTAGAATCATCAAATTGCCAAGTTCCATCAGCGTTAATAAGCCAAGAAACTACGCGCTCGTAGGCTTGGTTTATTTCACTCGTTTTATCGAGTCTTGAATAGCTTGTATCAGTAGAATCGCAAAGTCTATCAACTTTCTGGCACAAACCGTTCTTATTAGTTCCGTCGTAAAACTGAATGGTATTAAAAATTAACCTTAATACTCATATTCCCCAAGATGCCCGACTTTTATTGTTGAATCAGCCCAAATATCATAACCGGCCTTTATTGCTTTCCTGCAAAACCACATATCTTCTCCGCAAACTAATTCTCCTTTGTCATTTGATTCAAAGAAATACCACGGCTGAGGAATCTTTTTAAATACGGACAAATCTATCAAGAGAAACCCCGTGCCGACTCCAGCGCATTTTATAAGTCCATCCGGATATTCTTCCCAGATTTTGTTTCCATTTTCATCCAAGTCTTTTAAGGTTGAGGTGAGCGGGAATTGGCGTAAGTGCGTGGCCACGCCGATTATTTCTTTCTTTCTATCAAATAAACGGTTAAACGCGTCTGGTTCAAAAGTCATATCATCGTCTACGAATAAAAGATGAGTCGAACCCAATTCGATGGCTTTTTGCGTAATAACTTCCCTATTTGTATGAATAAGGCAAGCGTTTCGCATAACAGTATTCCAGCGATAAGGCATTTTTTTAATCATTCCCAAAAGAGAGAGAACCGTTTTAGTTTTCACTGTTCCTCCGGTTGGTATTCCTATTGTTATCTTTGGTTCGTTATCCATTATGTAAATATATTTTTTTAATATGATTTAAAAAATCTTCCTTTTCTTCCCAAATAAAGCGTAATTCGTTGTGCCTCGCTCTTCATAATATTTTCTTTCTAAGTTTTTTTCTTTATTTTTCTCATACCATTATTCTTTGTTATACATAATTTCTTGAAGGGGAGGGGTTATTTTAGTCACCCTCCCCAACAAAGAAATTATGTCATGATTGAATCACAAGCTCAATCACGTCACGTTTATATCGTAAAGGAGAGAACTGTGAGCGAAAGGAGTTAGATGTCCAATATCTACTCTTGAGTAGAATGCTTGACCGGAGAAAAACATATTTGAGTCGGCGGCAGGAAAATCAATCGTGTGCGCTCTCCCATAAGTTCCTCTAAGAATTCCAAGCCGTTGAACTTTCTTCACGCCGGCAAACAGGTGGTTTGCGGCCTGATCGTTCGACCAATAATGGTCGGAGCCAAGATAACGCAATCCTTCCACAGTGCCTTCTTTAAGAGCGGCATCGGCAGTAGCAAAACCATTCGCCTGCACGAAAGCCTCCAAGAACTCAAAGTCGCCAGGCCTCCAAATGAAGCCGACCCCTCTTTGAGCCAGCATAAGGCCTCCGTTGGCAACGCGAGCTATCCTCTTAATGCCTCGGATAATGTCGTCAATGTTAGATGCCGAAACAGTAATCTGGGTTGCAACGCCAGAAGTGACTGCTCCCGCTGAATCTCCGACATCTGTCCAAGAAGCGTGTTGAGCGAGAACTTGTGCTTCGATGTATTCGTTGAGCAACGCGCCGATTCGGTCAAAGAGTTCTGCGGGTTTTGTCCAGGGAGATTGAGCCAAGTCTGCCCAATCCACGAATACTCCCAAGTCTCGGCCATCAGAGATGGTCAAAGTTTGAGCAGTTTCCGTAACGCCTACTAAGACGTGCCCAGTTCCTCTCGTTACGCCGAGCGTTGAAAACGCCGTCGCTTGATAAGAGCTGGAGATAGCACGGGTGTCAGTCATCGTGACATCACACATTTCTTTCCAAGTCTGGGGATGGTCTAGTCTGTCCTGCAATACGTCCTCAAATAGAGTTTCGTCATTTTGTTACTTTTTTAACCTCGTAAATTTATTTCCCCAAGTCTCTGTTTGATTATGACACTTTAAACAAAGCGTTCGTCCATACTCGATATTCCATAATTCCTTACACTCTATAGCTTCGTTCATATTTTTTATACTATTGTCTTTAATTATATCTACAAACCGCTTTGGAAAATGGTCGGCATTTAATGTGCCTCCTCGTTTTCTACATAAAACGCAAGTGTAGTTATCGCGTTGGAAAATGTCCACACGCCACTGGCGAGACTTATAACATTCACGAACTGCTCTATACAAAGGCCTCAAAGGATCTCGTTTTGTTTCGCTAATTTTTCTTTTAGTTTCCTCTGTATGCTTCATCCCCTTATGCGCTAATCCAATTTTTCTTTTTCTTTCTTCTGTATAAGGAATTGAATGAAGATAAAATAGATTACTTGGAGATTTTCCCTTCATAGTTTGGCTAATTTTCCGTCTTCTAGCCAATTCTATTTCGGGGGTTTTGCTTCTATAATTTCTCACATCTTCATATTAACATATCCTTTGCACAAAGCAACTCATGAATGTTTAGGAAATTTTCAAAGAACTTTTTACGAGGCGGATACAAATTTCTCTGCATCTCTTACGGTTTCCCGTAAGTTCGGACTGTTGCTTCATCCTACTCATAATAGGAGTCCTTCGCTCAGTCTCTACACCCCCCTTTCGGGTTGGCACGGTGTTGTCCGTTTGTGCTAAGTATTTCTACTTTTGCCTCTTGGGAGTTTCGCCGTTTTCAGAAGGATATTTTTTACGAAGGGATTGCTCCCAGCGCACCCTACGAAGTTAAGGTGACAGAGTAAGTTAAAGCCATTTTTTAGAATTTTCATCCAGTAATTTCAGACGAAACGGATATGCCGACCAGTTTATTCGTTGTAGAATTTTTTGCCTGATTTTTGATTTTCCATCATTGCTCTCGCAATAGTGGCGCGAGTTTTTCTGTCAGGAACTTGATCTGGAGTAGGTGGAACGCCTTTAGCAATCCAGTATTCGGGCGTATTTTTGGCTTCTGACGGCCCCTTTCCGCCTTTAAGGTTGTGGGTTGCCGCGATATTGGCCTTACTCGTTCTTAGTTTTTCAAGTTTGATTTTGAAATCCTCGTCATCTACAAGCTTGTCTATGGAAACATCCCATTTTTTAGCTGTAGTTAAGGCAAGTTCTACTTCATCTTCGGCGGTAATTTGTGCCGAGCGAAGATAAGCTTTTTGCAATAGTGTATCGTCTGATTTGTTGTCTTTTTTATCTGGTTGGACTTTCCCAAGTTCGGTAAGTTTTCCTTCAAGTTCGGTGGCTTTTTCCTTAAGAGCTTTTGTTCTCTCTCGGCTTCTAATGCCATCTTCTCTGCGTTTCTGCTCTAATTCTTGGGCTTTCGCCTTCCAGTCGGTAGAGTCATCGAGTTTGGATAAATCCTCTTCTACGATGTCTTCTGCCTTGTCATTTTCTTCTGCCATAAATGAGAATGGTTAATGATTTTTAATAAAGAATCATAACTTGTAATCAGTTTTCGAGACTGAAAACTCGTTAGCACTTTTTGGTTGGAAGTATAACCAAGCACTTTAAGGATAAGTGAGAACCAAATTGTTTAATTTGTTCCCGTGAGCATCAATTGGCATTGTCCCCAAGAGAGAGTATTGCCTGAATTTACCAATCCGCTGAATCCAACCACTATTAAGCTGCCTGGCGCGACCAATCTATCTCTCATTTCAGTTGGAGTCGCTGAAGCCGTAAATGTAGGACTAATATCTCTTATCGTGCCATTAAGAAAGCCATCTAAAAGTCCCAGTCCGTAAGTAGCGGTAGTGGTCGCATATTGAGCTGGCTGAACATCTCTTTGGAAAATATGGGCGAACCATGCTCTTGTTCCAGTAGCGGCGTCCGCGTTTATCCTTAATCCGTCAGCAGCAAGAGTCGTAGTTGCTCCTGGAGAGTAAAATCTGCAAGCGCCAGTTGAAGACGCGGCATTTATTCTTGAAGAATAGCCATACACACCTGACCCCCCTACGGTAATCGGGCTATTAAAATCACTTCCGGGCGTTGCCCCTATCTTTTCAATTACTTTCTCTACAACTGTCGGGCTTGACCCGCCGAACATTCCAACAACTACCGCTGAAACCACGGCGGCGACTAATACAGTTATAACGATTGTCTTATTCATACTTTTATTCATTTCTTTCCTTTCTTCTTTCCTAATTTCGCGACCTTTGATTTCTTAACATCTAGGTTTTTCACTTTTACTTCTACCTTCGCTATGATTTTGTCTCTAAGCGAGGGCATTCTAATTGATGAATCCATAATTTTACGTTAGCTGATAAATTTATCTAAACTCGGAGACCGTTATTACGGTGGTAGCATCTTCTGCCCATACTGTAACCTGACCGCAGCCATAAATACCTGAATCGAAAGCCATAAGCGAGCTGGTAGCTGTCAGCCTAAATCCAACTGTTGCAGAGAGAGCAAGTCCGTTATCGTCCGCGAATTTTAATCTCACCGTTCCATTGGACTGCATTACCCTGGAAGCGCAGTTAGTGCTTGTAGCAAAAGCCACTCTTGAAGCACCCGTGGCGGCTGTAATAGTTGAAGATGTGGCGTGAGAAGCGGTAAGTCCCGAAGGAGCTGAACCTTGAGCCACTTGCAAGTTTCGGTTCAAGGCAAAGCCAATAACAGCTACTAAGGCAATTAACGCAATCCCGATTATCTTTTCTTTGTTTGTCATATTTTTTATTTTTGTCTTATCGCGACCTTTAATTTATAAAGACCAGCTTTGAAAGCTGGCCTAATGGGAGTAATTAGTCGCAGAACTTGATTACCCCCATCGGGCAAACCCTCAACCTCTGCAACTAGGTTATAACCTATTTATTTTTTAATAATATATCTTCCTTTCCTAATTGTTAATTTAATTTTTCACTACAATCCTACTTGTGTCAATATCTTTTCTTCTTTTTCTTCTTGTGAGGCATATTTATTTAATTCTCTATACGCTTCTTCTAATAAATCTATCGCTATCCTTTCAGCGGCGAGAGTTTGAACATCTTTACTTCCGCTGGTTTTCAGAAATGCTTTTAGCATAACGGCTTTTACCGACTCGCTCATAACTTTGTCCTGCATAAATCTTTTTATCTTAACTTCGTCCATTATACGGTTGCTTTAGTCGGTAACATTTGAGGCATTTGTTGCGAGGCTTGCAGGGATTGAGGTTGCATCGGAGGCGTAAGATTCATTGTGGATAACCCAGCAAAGTCTACTGGGTTAAGACCCGAAAACTCCAAAATATCGTTGAAGGATTTGGACATTCCGGGGATCTGCATAACCTGTTGGAATCCTTGAGGGTTGGCAAAAGCAAACTGGAAAATACTGAATATCTTGTCAGTTAAGGCAATAAGGTTCTTTTGTTTGCCAGCGATATTGATATCTATTTTGATGCCAATATCTTTAAATTCACCTTTGAGTATTTCCAATAAGCGTTTGTTGCCTTTCTTGGTAAAACTCTCTTTATACTTTTGAATCAATACCTCTTTCGGTTGTGGAATGTTGCCATCAAGAATGTCATTTGTTTGTTCTCTATAAGCCAAGCATTCAGCGATCTGCTCGGAAACCCATAGCATTTCATCAGCGCTAAGCGTAGCGAGAAATTTTTTGCCTTTGGTGATCTCTTTGGCAATGTCGGGAATTATCCAATCTCGGTAGATTTCTTCTAAAAACTTGGCGCGTTTGCCACGAGCGCGTTCGTGTGGCCCTTTGCCTTCAACTGCCAATCTTTCCTGCCCCCTAAAAGTTTGTCCGGAGTAATCTTGCTTGCCAAAAAGAGTGCTAGGGGCTGAACCCGTAAGCTGGGCTTGCTCAAACCATTCATTGATACTTCTTTCATAAAGTTGGACATTAACTGGGTTTACTGTAGGGATTAAACCTATTTGGCTTCCTTTTTCCAAATGGTTTATTTCGAGATTCTCTTGCTCACTTATCTTCTCTTTGCTTCCGAAAGTGGGGTCATCCGTCCATAAAGGATTTTTAGCCCCGGATTCGAGCATTTTCATTTTGTGGATTTCGAGGAAGTTAGTCCAGATTTGCTCGTTAAAGAGGCTATCCGCTCCTCGCCCCAATGCCCGCCCCCTCATTGGAAGCGATGTATGAAATTTGATAGCGCCTTCATCTTCTTCTTTGCGGTAAAGAGTTACACCGATTTTGTTGTTCTTCTTGTCCCGATAGTAAGCGACAATATGGAGCTGATTATGCCAATCCTCCATGTTGTCGTTGTCTTTTAAGTAGTGTTCGGGCAAAGAACCTCGAACGATATAAACCTCGATTTGCTTACCGGTTACTTTATTTTTCTTCTGGCCGGATTGTCCTGTCGGGTCTTTTTCGGGCTGGGCTAAAGTAATAAGCTCTTCTAAGGAAATAGAAGCTCCATTCGATTTTTCTCCCCAGCCGAGTTCGGACATCGAGCGGAGTTTTTCGGGACCAAAATAGTATTTAAATCCTATCGGTCCGCCCATTATGTCGGTCTGGTCGCAAAAAGCTATATACTGCAAAGGCATAACCTCCGGGCAATCTTTGCCTTTCTGAACAAGAACTCCTCCCACGTCGATATCCTCATCGGATAGCTCGTCTATAAAAGCGTCTAAGTTATGTTCCTTAAGATAGACTTGGTCATGATATTTCTTAATGAGAAAAGAGAGCGCGCGAGCATTGTTTTCTTCGACATAAAGAGAGATGTCTTTTACTTCAATGTCTTGAGCGGTTTTTTTTAAGTTGTGGATCGGTTCAATTACTTTTTTGAAAGGCCTTAACCAATTATTTTCGCCTTGCACAAAATAACCTCCAAGTAGTTGGAGGCACATCTGGACATGATTTTTCAGGTTCCAAGAGAAATTATTATAAACTTGGACTTCTTCGGTGTCTGCGCGTGATTCTTCTTCGGTAATATAAGAGTAAATTGAGGGGTTAATTGGCATACAAGTGTTTTGTTCCTTTTTTCATTTAATCATCAAAAATCTTTTTATCGAATAATTGGGAGATTTGCTTTAAAGCGAGTTCTTTCCTAGAAGAAGATATTTTTCCAAAAGCGTTATAGAGTATGCGGGGCAAAATGATTTTCTCTTTGGTAATGCCATGTTTTTCAAGAGTTAAAACCCCCACTCCTTTGGCTATTTCGGGATTTAAACTGCCGATAGCTGTCATTATCGTTTTACCTTTCCCGTAATAGAATTTGCTAAGAACTTTTAAAGAAGATGTAATCATAAGTATTTTGAGTTTACGAATCCGCCGACTTTCGGCAGAGCATCAAATTGCTGAAGCCCGCTTATAGATTCTGTTTGAGGTTTAATCTTGGCATCCAGTTCGGCGGCGATTCTTTTTTGCTCAATCAAACAACCGGAGCAATAATATGCTTCCTGCTCTATCTCTTGATAGAGTTGTCCGCATTTGATGCATTTTACTTCAAAAGTATTATTTTTTTCGTCTGACATACTTTTTAGATTTATGTGCCGTTATTTTATCACGTTTGTTAAGAAAACATATTGGTGGATAACTTTCATCTGGGATTCACCTTAACTTATCTCTCGTTCCTTTTATCATGACATTCATAATTTTCTTCCAGCCATAGTAGTGAGCAGGCGTTAGAAATCCTAACCCGCGCATCATGTTTTTATGGTTTAAGACTTTGTTTTGGCAAGATTTGCATTTGTGCCAATCAAGAACTTCAGCATGGGAATGTCTGCTTGCCAAAGTTTCGAGTAATGCTCGCTCGATTTTCTCGTAGTTGGCGGGGTCTTTGAGATAGTCGGGAAGATACCTTGTGATAGGCACTTTTAGCTTTCTGGGGAGGTTTTTAGCTTCTTCTTTTTCCATTAAAGCCCTATGTTCTGTTTTTTAGGTTTCTGCTTTTTAATAACATGTGGACACGAATCATACCCATTAACGCAACATTGAGGGATTATAATGCGATTTGGGTTCTTTGTTTCGGCGGGAACTTTGGGAGGTTCGCCAGCATCTCTTTTCTCATTTGTATGGGAATCAGACTGCATAAAGCATAGCGTGAGGCATCTAGGGCGTGGCATG